>JAEAMG010002454.1_pt1 | contig 11535 bp, 5 predicted proteins | sample 8958741 | NCBI WGS metagenome assembly JAEAMG01 (sample SAMN16933256, study PRJNA681125) | bioreactor sludge metagenome | isolation source: anaerobic bioreactor treating anionic surfactant - SDBS | place: India: Bengaluru | collected 2019-02-28
GACTTGCTATCTCACCTTTGTCCTGAAGTATCTGCATGACTAACGCGGTAGACGACACTGCCATGGTGAGACCGATAACCAATGCCGGTTTCCATGACATATGATTTAAAAGGGCAAATCCGGTGATAATCGCAGCGGTAATAATAATCTGGATAGAACCGAGACCAAAAACCTGACGCCGCAGCGCCCATAGGCGTACAGGCCTCATTTCAAGACCGATAAGAAAAAGGAGAAGCACCACACCAAGCTCGGTGAAACTATGTATGCCTTCCACATGGGTTGTGACTTGAGGGCCAGGCGTGTAAGGGCTGACAATGATGCCGGCAACCAAAAGTCCCAGGATCGATCCGAATCCAAGATGTTTGAAGAGCATGACCATCATGGAAGCGACAAGGAGGAGAATTACCGCTGATGTGATGAAGGATTCAAGTTCCATATCGCCTAAAAACCTCTGCCTATTACAGTCATTGCTTAACTAATACTACAGAATATACGTTAAGTCGTCAAGAACCCTTATAATCCGGGATAACACGCTACCTCCATACTATATGTGATTCAGGTTCATTTGCAACCCGACCATTATCATTCATGTACATTCGCTGAATAATTTATTATGATAATATTTTGCAGGAAATACAATGGAAACAAAAACACAAATGCCACAGATCTTCACCGTAAAATCATCGGCAGGAGCAGGTAAAACCTACAGGCTCGCGCAGCACTATATTGCTTTGCTTCTCCTTGACGCTCTTCATGGAAGATCAGCAAAGAGCCATATTGCCAACCTCGTCGCTATTACCTTCACCAACAAAGCTGCACAGGAGATGCGGGGGCGAATCATCGACTGGATGAAAAGGATTATCTTCGATGTGCCTTTCGAAAATTCTTCACGTTCCCCTCTCGAAGAAATAATCACAAATGAGTGGCTGGTAAATAAACCGGAATTTCCGAAAAATACCGTCAGAACCACGATAGCAGATAATTTTGACGATCTCTTGAAGAACTATTACAGCTTCAACGTGAGTACCATTGACAGCTTTGTGAACCTCATTCTGAAAGCCTCCGCCTTCAAGCTCAATCTTCCGCCTGATTTTGATATTTCCCTTGAATCTTCCTCTATGATTGACCTCGTTCTCAAAGAATGTCTGCAAAAAATATCGGAAGATGCCGCGGTACAGGGAACATTTGATCGTTTTATCGATAACTACATCGAGACTGAAGGCAACAACACAAGCTGGCTGCCGAAGGATCTTCTGAAAGACATTATATCCAGTCTCTGGAATGAAGAATTAAAAGAGAATAAAGATTTTGTCGTCAACAGGCACGGGATAAGACTTGTGACGGACCTTCGAAAAACAATCGCGGAAACAGCCCGGAAGCTGAGAAATTCTATAACGGAAAATTCGGATATTCTTCCCAGAAATGACTTCCTCAATGCCCTTGATTCCTGCATCAACATAACAGGAAACACACCGGGTAAGGGGACTTCTTTTCAAAAAGGATCCTTGAACGCCTGTTTCAAAAAAGGGAGTATCCCCGCCGGCGATGCTCAGGAAAGCCTCTGGCAGGATTTGAAAAAGCTGAGGGCCCCTTTTGTGGAAGCCGTTGCCGGGTCAAAATATAATTCCTATATCGATGTGTATGACCTTTTTAAAGAAACGCTTGCCACGGAAGTAACTTACAGAAAAAGGATTATCCTGATCGAACAACTGAACAGGCTGCTCCAGAATGTCATGCAAAAAACACATTTTGTACCGGAAATATATTATGCCCTTTCAGAACGATATATTCATTTTCTCATTGATGAATTCCAGGACACCAATCATCTTCAGTGGAAAAACATCGAGGCGCTCACAGAGGAAGCCATCGCTCGTGGCGGCACGCTCTTTCTTGTGGGCGATAAGAAACAGGCCATCTACCGGTGGCGCGGCGGCAAATCTGAGCTTGTCGATGAAGTCACAGCGCATTACAGCACGTACGAAATAAACGAGCAAGCTCTCACCACCAACTACAGGAGCGATGGAATTGTTATATCGTTTAATAACGCTGTTTTCAGCGCTGATAACCTGGCCATTCTGGTCGATACTGTTTTCAATGAAAATTCAGATGAATTAAAACGGGACATTTTCAAAACATATCATGATTCACAACAGGAACCCCTTAACGACAGGAAAGACCTGGGCTATGTTTATATTGAAAAAATAGTTGCCGAAGAAGAAGACGGCAATACTAAAGATGTCTTTACAAAAACTGAGCGGGATAAAATCGTCACAGATAAATTCAAAACGCTTATCACCCGGATACGTGACAGAAGGATTTTTCAGGATAAAGATATTGCCATACTTGTCCGGAGAAAAGAGGAAGCGCAGCTTATCGTCAGGGCGCTTCTCGAAATGGGCATTAACGTTGAATCTGAGCTGACGGTAAATGTAAAAAATAATCCACATGTGAGAGACATGATCAGTTTTTTGCGTTTCGTCAATAATCCCGATGATGATCTTTCCTTTGCCTCTTTCATAAGCGGAACAATCTTTCATAAAAAAACAGAGATTCTTTCAAAAGAGATAATCGAATGGCTCACGGAAAACAGGGCCGCAGATGATACACAACGTCTTTACAGTATTTTTCGCGCTGACTATCCTGACATCTGGGACGAATGTTTCGAGGATTTCTTCAAAAAATCAGGATATCTTCCTTTATATGAATTTGTCGTCCTCTTTTTGAAGAAATGGTCTGTCTTTGATACCTTTCCTGAAGAAGTCCCTTATTTTCTCCATATCTGCGAACTTATAAAAGAAAAGGAGCTGTCGGAAGAAAACAACCTGAGTTCATTTCTGCGGTCTCTTGATGGCTCCGATAACGTTTTTTCCATCGGCACATCTGATTCGGAGAAACCTTTCCTGTTGAAAACCTCGGAAGCTGGCGATGCGATAAAGGTTTTAACAATCCATAAAGCAAAGGGGCTCGAGTTTCCGGTTGTTATCCTCCCATTTATGAAACTGAATTCATTCGGCGCTTCAGATGAAAGAAACAGAACAAAATTTATCAGGGTTGATAATGACGCCCTGAAACTTTTCTACATCAAGAAGGATTTTACAGATATTTCGCCGAAGCTGGCATCCATATACCATGAACGTGAAGCATCACACCTCCTCGATGAACTGAATAATACCTATGTGGCCTGCACGCGCGCGGAAAAGGAATTATACATCTTTCTCACAGACTCAAAAGGCTCCAAGAAAAATTACCTTATCGATTACCTCTTTAATCTCGACTCTTTGAAAAACCACGTTCAAAACAACATAATTGAAACAGGTGCGGCGTACCAGACGTCCTCAGTTAAACAAATACCGGCGGATAGCGACACAAAACACTCTTTTGTCGAACAATTTACAGGCGGAAACACCGGCAATGATATTGAATGGCTCACAAAGATACAAACAAAATTTGAAGAGGCCGCTCACATCTCGCGGCAACAGCTTTTCGCCAAGAAAAAAGGCGATGTTATACACTATATATTATCACTCATTATTGCTTTGCCGGATGATGCTGATACATTCATAGAAACATGCGTTCGGGCAGGAATCGCCAGGTATCATTTTTCTGTCCACATTAAATCAATACAAAAAATAATTTCTGATTTTTTCGCGAATGCTCAATTTCGAGAATTTTTTGTTTCTCATGAAGGAGACACGGTCTTTAGTGAAAAAGAAATTATCGATGAAAACGGAGCTGTGTATAAAATAGACAGAATGATTATCCATGACAACAATACAATTGATATTATCGATTTCAAATCAGGCGAAACTCAATCTGAAGAACATATCGAACAGATAAACCACTATGGCAGATTGGTTAAAAAGATGTATCCCGGCAGAGATGTCCGCCTCCATCTTTTCTATATCGAGGAGGGTGCGGTCGTTACTTTATGAAAATGGTATACTCCATTCCATTTGGCGCTGATTTTCTCAATGGTCTTCATCGGTTTATCATTGAAGATGGGAAAGAACTCTCTCGCTGTGCCATTGTCTTCGCCGGCAAGAGACCCTCTCTTTATCTGAAAAAGCTCCTCAGCAAAGAGATCAATAAACCCATCTATGCGCCTTATTTTTTCTCCTTTGAAGAATTCATCGATTTCATTGCCCGGAAACAGTATCCGGACTTTATAGATGCTGATTATGCGGACGCGATCTGGCTCCTCTACCAGTGTGTTCAGTCCCTCCCTTCTTTAATCGGTCATCCATTCAGAGAAAAGGGGTTCGGGGATTTTTTCTGGTGGGGCAAATATCTGCTTGAATTTATCAACCAGCTCGATACAGAAAACATCGACAATGAAAAACTTCGTTCACTTGAAAAGAATGCCGAACTGGGATATGACGTCCCTGAAAGTACCAATGAACTTCTCTCCCATGTTACCCTGTTGCGGGACAAGTTTCACACGGCACTGGATGAAAAGAGATTTTTTACTAAGGGGTATAAAAACCTCTGTGCCCTAAAATACATCAAGGAATCTATACCGGAAGATTTTGATAAAATTTATTTCGCAGGCCTCTTTGCCCTCACAAACACTGAAAAATTTATTATACAGCGTATCTGGAAAACAGCTTTGGGCGAAATTGTTCTTGAAGGTGACCCTTCGCAGTGGTCCATCCTCAGAACTTTACTCTCTTTTTTAAAAGCTGACACGAAAATCCTTCCCTGCGAGGCTCCACGTCAAAACATAGCGGTCTACACGGGTATTGATACTCACTCGGAGGTCCTCACAACAAGCAACATCCTGAAAGAAACGCCACCGGGAAGGACCGCGATCGTGCTTCCATCGCCGGAAGCCCTCTTCCCTCTCTTGAGTTTTGCCATCGATAGAATTGATATGCCGTACAATATTTCTCTTGGCTATCCTCTTTCGAGGACATCTCTTTTCGATCTTGTCAATCATGTGCTCAGCGCACAGGCCCGGAAACAAAATCAAGAGTGCTACCCGACAATGGAATACCTGTCCATCATGCTCCACCCCTTTGTAAAAAACCTCGATATGGAAGGCAGCAGTATTCGACCAATTTTATCAAACCTTGAAAAACTATTTTCTGAAGGCATACTGGAAAATACCGTAGCGAACAAATCCTTTATCTCTCTCGCAGAGATAGAGAAGTCGCTTTTTAACGGAACCGCAGATGCCAATTTTATAAAAGTACATCAGGCTTTTTTCCGGAATTTTGAAAAGATAAACACGCTCTATGAATACGCGGAATTGCTGGGAGACCTCCTTGAATTTATTCTTCAGCATACAAATGTTCGCTCATACATCCTCTCCGGGGAAATCTTCCGGGAACTCTATGAAGCACTCGAAAACCTCAAAAACACTCAATTCAGCAGATCGGTATTCCATGAGCACGATGCTGAAAACAGGCGCGTGATCTGTGATTTCATCAGAGAACACATGAAATCAATAAAACTCCCCTTCGAGACAAAACCTGTTGAAGACCTTGAAATCATCGGTGTCCTTGAATCAAGAAATATACGTTTCGATACAGTCATCATGCTTGATGTCAACGAAGGCGTCATACCGCAGGCAAAAAAGATTAATCCCCTCATACCCCTTGGCATCTACGATAACCTCGGCATACCTTCACCTGAATATAACGAAGAGATATTCCGGTACCATTTTTACCGCCTCATCAGATCTGCCGGCAATGTTCATCTTCTCTATATCGACTCAGAAGAAAAACCGCGAAGCAGGTACATTGAACAGCTCATCTGGGAAAAAGAACTGGCCACGCAGACCATAAACGCCATGGAGGTCAAAAAAACAGCTTATAAAATCAATGTCCATCTCCAGAACAAATCGCCCGCGATAGATAAAAATGAAAATATCCTGAGCATAATACAGGGGATGACACTTTCTCCGTCGGCAATCGATGACTATATCGCCTGCCCTCTTCTCTTTTATTATAGACAGATACTCAGGTTTGAAGAGTTAAAAGGTCTCAGCGATGACATTGACGCTTCCGATAGGGGAAAGATAATCCACAGTATACTCCACGATACCTTCGACAGCTATATCAACAGAGAAATTACCTCGTCGTTGTACAGGGAAGTACTCGATAAAATGCGCATGGTCATGACAAAGCATTTTGAAATGAAAGAGACAAGCGGTGACTATTATCTTTTTAAAAAATTGAGCGCCTTTAAGCTGGAAAGTTTTTTAAGAAAAAATATCGCGGAAATTAAACAGCCCTTTATTCTCAAACATCTCGAAACAAAGATTGAAAACACGGTAGATGTCGCTAAGCAGAGGGTAAAAATAAAAGGCAGAATCGACCGTATCGATTATCTTCCCCGTAATAACGAATATATGATTATCGATTACAAAACAGGAGGAACAAAACAATACACACGGAGTTCCCTGAAACGCACTGATTTCAGTTCAATGGAAGAGATACATAAAAATATCAGTTCTTTTCAACTCCCCATTTACGTGCATCTTTTTACAAATCGGTTTAATATCGAACTGGCGGAAACAAACGCTAAATTGATATTGATCAGAAACAATGAGGAAGAAGAGTTATTCGGCAATTACACATCTGATGAAATAGAGACGGCTTTCGCGCAGTATATGCAGGGTGTCTCAACTGTTATCAGGGATATCCTTGATTCCACAAAACCCTTTGCCTCCTTCGACACCATCTCCTGCCCCACATGCGCTTTCAGAAATCTCTGTCATGTGTAATTTTATTAAGCTTCCCATGGTGACTATTGACTGACAAGTCTGATATATTTAAAATAAAAAAACAGGATGGATGTCATGGATGAGAAACACGTTCTTTATGAAATAAAAGATAATATCGCCTTCATAACCCTTAACAGGCCCGAAGTCAAAAATGCTTTCAGTTCGGAAATGATATTACTCTGGCGTGAATATCTTGAAAACGCGAAAGATAATGATACTGTGAGAGTCATTATCGTGACCGGGAAAGGTGACACCTTCTGCTCTGGCGGCGACATAAAGGACATGGCAGATGGCAAACTCCGGTCCTGGGAGATGAAACGTTTTCTCTGGGATGGAGTCCACCGGATAGTACTCACCATGGAAGACCTCGACAAGCCCGTCATTGCCGCTATCAATGGCGCTGCTATGGGTGCCGGTCTTGATATGGCCCTTATGTGCGATCTGAGAGTTGTGTCAGAAAAAGCAAAACTTGCCGAATCATATATCACCATGGGTCTTGTACCCGGTGATGGCGGAGCTTATTTTCTGCCAAGACTTGTCAACACATCTAAGGCCATTGAACTCCTCCTTACCGGTGATGTACTGAGCGCGGAAGAAGCATTAAAGATTGGCATTGTCAATAAGGTTGTGCCCCATGAGCGCCTCATGGAAGAGACTGTGAGGCTTGCCAAAAAGATCGCCGGCAAACCACCCCTTGCTGTGCGTATGATGAAAAGGGCTGTTTATCAGGGACAGACTTCCACCTTAAGAACTCACCTCGATTATATCTCATCGCAACTATCTCTGCTTTCAGAAACGAGCGATCACATCGAGGCGGCAAAGGCATTTCTCGAAAAACGCAAACCCCGTTTCACAGGAAAGTAAATGAAAGACTTCATCCATTACGATGCGCGCTCAATAAACGAGGCAATAAAACTTCTTGCTATGTACAGGGGCAAGGCAAGGCTCAACGCCGGTGGCACCGACCTCCTTTCGATCCTCAAAGACGATATACTCCCCCGATACCCTGAAGCAGTCATTAACATTAAGACAATCCCGAATCTCGACAACATTACGAAAAAGGCCGGAAAAATTGTAATAGGCTCTCTTGTCCGTCTCTCTGATATCGGAAAGTCTGCTCTCGTTAATGAAAAGATACCGATCCTTGCTGAAGCTGCCCTTTCCATTGGAAACCCTCAGATACGAAAGGTGGGAACGTTGGGGGGAAATCTCTGCCAGGACGTACGGTGCTGGTACTATCGATATCCCCGGGGCATTGGTGGTCCCTTACAGTGTGCCCGTAAAGGAAAAGGCGTCTGTCTCGCGGTGAAGGGCGACAACCGATACCACGCGATCATGAACGCGAAAAGGTGTTTTGCTGTCTGCCCTTCTGATACGGCTGTGGCTCTGGCAGCACTTGACGCGTCTATTGTCATCATCGGGGCAGAAGGGGAACGTACGTTCGGCATTTGCGACTTTTTCAATCCCATGGGTAACATACTCGCCCCGGGCGAGCTGGTCAAAGGGGTCGTTATCCCTGCAAGCACGACAAGAAAGAAACAGGCATTTCTCAAATTTACACTGCGAAAATCAATTGATTTTGCCGTCGTGAGCGTGGCAGTTATTCTTGTTCTTGAAGGAAATATCTGCACTGACGCTCGTATAGTGCTGGGTGCAGTCGCACCCGGGCCTGTCCGTGCGCAATCAGCCGAGAGATTTTTGATTGGCCAGGCAATCAATGAGGACACAGCTGCTCAGGCAGCAGAGACGGCACTTGCCGGCGCGAAACCTCTCAGCAGAAATGGGTATAAGATAAAAATCGCGAAGACACTGGTGAAGAGAGCGCTCTTGCGCAATTTTAAGAAAACGCTATAGAGGACGTTTTGACAAAAAAGACCACACCTGTGAAAAGACGCAAGCAAACAGGGACAAAACAGAAAACGCCCGGCGGAAGTCACGAAGCTTCGGCATTTGTAAAAGACATTGAATCAAAAACCATTCTGCTTACGGTTAACGAAAAACCCTACATATTGACGATCGGTAAAGAAATGAAAGCCTCTCATACGCTCGCGCACACGCTCAGGGAAACCCTGGGGCTGACAGGTACGAAGATCGCCTGCGACCACGGTAGCTGTTGCAGTTGCACGGTCCTTCTCGATGGAGAACCTGCCCTATCCTGCATGACTCTTACGGTTGAGTGCGACAACAAAAAGATAGTTACCATCGAGGGGCTCAAAGATCGGAAAACAGGAGAACTGAATCGTCTCCAACAGTCATTCATACGTCATTCAGCCTTTCAGTGCGGTTTCTGTACACCGGGCATAATTATGAGCGCTCAGGCTTTGCTTGACGCTATTCCTGATCCCACTGAAAACGAGATTCAGGATGCCCTGTCAGGACATTTCTGCCGATGCATATCCCACTATGAAGTCATCGACGCGGTGAAGGGCACCTTTAGAGAACATGCCGAGAAGACCGCTCCCAATAGATTTAGACACATAGGAAGAGGAACTGTTCGCGGAGACGCGGATGAAATCGTCACCGGAACAGCAGCGTTCATCAGTGACCTGCGGATGCCGGGTATGCTCTACGGTAAAATATTAAAGAGTCCTTATCCCCATGCCAATATCATTGATATTGATGTAACGGATGCTGAACAACTACCCGGTGTTTGGGTGGTCCTGACATTCAAAAACGTGCCCGGCTGGCACATCCGAACTCCCGGCAGCGCTCCTATCCTGGAGCAAAGGGTTCGTTTCGTCGGCGATGCTGTCGCTCTTGTTGCCGCGGAAACAGAAGAAATTGCCGAAGAAGCGCTGGGCCTCATTAGAGTTGAATATGAACAACTACCCGCCGTGTTTACAGTGGAAGAAGCTATGAAACCCGGCGCACCGAAACTGTATGATCAACGTCCGGGCAACGTCGTTCCTCGCGGTTTCATCGACTTCGGATCAAATACATTGCAGGAGGTCGTGAGGGGTGATGTGAATGCGGGCTTTGAAGAAGCAGATTTCATTGCAGAAGGCTCATACGGATACGAAGGCATTCCCAATGCCCTTCCCGCGGAACCTCCCGGCGCCATTGCCCGGTGGGAGGGTCCCGATAAAGTAACCATCTGGTCCGCCACACAGAGCCCATTCCTCGTGCGAAGAATAATTTCACGTATCCTTGGGGATGTAGACATCCGAAGTATCGCGTCTCAGTGCGGCGGGAGCTTCGGCTCGAAAAACTGCGCGAGAAAACCGATTTTGTATGCAACCGCCCTCGCGTATGCGGCAGGCATCGGCAGACCGGTCAGGGTAGCCTATACACGGGAAGAACACCTCGCCACATTTGTAGTCCGTTTCGGCTCTCGGCTTCGTGGTAAAGTGGGAATTACAAAGGACGGCAGGGTAACAGCCTTTTCCGGAGAATGGTTCGTTAACACAGGAAATTTCGCCGGCGCCACCCAGGGACAGATAGCAGTCGGTCTCGGGGAGATCCAGATTATGCTCCGCTGCGCCAACTGGGACCTTCAACCATACACAGTTCTTACCAATCAGACTGCATCAGGCGCTGTCAGAGGTTTTGGCGGACAGGAATTGAAATCCGCCTTTTTGCCTATTCTCATGCTTGCTCTGGAAAAGGCACACCTTGATCCCGTAAAATTCTTCAAAGACAATTTCGCGAGAGCCGGTGATGACTATTACTGGCGCGACGGAAATTTATGGACATGCAGGGGTATTGACTACAGGAGAGCTATCGAGGAGGGCGCGAGGACTTTCGGATGGTCGAAAAAATGGAAGGGATGGCTTAAACCCACCGCTATCGACGGCCCCAAACGAAGAGGAGTCGGTTGTGGTGTCCACGGCAACGCGGATGTAGGTGAAGACAGGTCTGAAGGCTACGTCAGGCTCCTGCCGAACGGCAGGGTGGTCCTCCAGACCTGTGTTGCCGAGTCAGGCGGCGGTCAGAGAAGCAGCGTGCGTAAAATGGTTGCCGAAGTACTCAATGTGTCCCTTGACAGGGTCACTGTGACCGCTCCTGATACATTTATCAATCCTTTTGAACATGGACTCGCTGGCTCCAGAGGTACCTATGCCACAGGCAGCGCAGTAACAAAAGCAGCCATGGACGCCCGGGGAAAGCTCTTTGAGAAGGCTGCGGTTATGATGAAAGTAAAATCGGACGACCTTGAAACGAAAGATGGTATGGTTTATCTGAAAGATCATCCGGAGACAGCGTTATCATGGCTCGCTGTAATGGGCGGAGCCGATCATACAATTACCGGCTTCGGCGCCTTTGAACCGGATTATTCAATGCCCAACTTCATGATGACTTTCGTTGAGGTAGAAGTTGATATTGAAACAGGCATGGTGGAGCTCGTCAAGGTTACCAATGCCACCGATGTGGGCCGCATCATCGATCCTCTGACTATTGAAGGCCAGCTTCATGGAGCCCTCGGCGCGGCAGGCATAGATACTGCTTTATCTGAAGAGACAATACTGGACAAAAATACAGGGCACATACTCAATGCCAACATGGTTGATTACAAGTGGCGCACTTTTATCGGTCTGCCGGAATTTCGAAATGTCATTCTTGAAACACCCCTGCCGAGTCATATATACGGCGCTTTGGGGGTTGGAGAGATATCGACATCACCCGGCCCCAGCGCGGTCTTGATGGCGGTGTCAAACGCGATAGGGGAGAGGATGACGGAATATCCCCTGACACCGGATAAGATCCTCCGCGCGCTGGAAGCAATATAATTCAAATTTGCCAGAAGAATGAACGTTATGTCGGGATTTCCTTCACAAACACGCTCATTTCGTTCCTGCGACTTCACTCGC
>JAEAMG010002457.1_pt1 | contig 11522 bp, 10 predicted proteins | sample 8958741 | NCBI WGS metagenome assembly JAEAMG01 (sample SAMN16933256, study PRJNA681125) | bioreactor sludge metagenome | isolation source: anaerobic bioreactor treating anionic surfactant - SDBS | place: India: Bengaluru | collected 2019-02-28
TCAACCTTACGGCCCTGAGCCTTATCTCCATTGCTATATTCTTTTCTTTCGTTATAGTCATGGTTGCCGGTAAAGTCCTTTACAAAGAAGACCGCTTTAAGATCACTAATAAGTATTTCTGCGGGTTCCTCAGGGTTGGTTGTATCCGGACGAAGATGAAAGCGATCCTTGTTGGGAAAAAAATCCTGGGTCATACCCTTGACCAACCTGCCATCAGCATATCGAACAACAACTTTTATTGGTTCCATTGTGGCCCCCTGTTCTGTGCAAAAAGTAATTAGCTGTTAAAACCAGCTTTCACATGTTATCGACAAAATAACAAAATAATAAAGGATAATGGGAATAGTGAGCGGCGAATAAGCGTAATGTGTGTGGATTGTGATTGATGAATTATTTAGAGCTGTTACGTTGGTTTGTGGTAAGCTAACAGCAGGAGGATCTCTATGGGCGATCGATCCGTGTACAAAAGAGTAGGGATAGAGGAGGACCTCCGAGGTATTTCACGGAGGGTAGCTCAAATTTCCGTATCAGCTATCAAGCAGATGCCGGTTCTGGCAAGGGAGGTTCCCGGTGCCGTTTCTCTTGGACAGGGTATCCCGTCTTTCAGGACCCCTGAGTTTATAACAGAGACTATACGTGAAGCGCTGATAAATGATGAGCGCATTGGCAAGTATTCTCTGCAGCCAGGATTGACCGAACTCAAGCATGAGATTGCAGGGTATCTTGGATGGAAAAAAGGCATTACGGTCGATGCCGAGAGGGAAATTTTTGTCAGCTGTGGGGCTATGGAGGCCCTTGCGGCAGGCATTGCCACAGTGATTGATAGGGGAGATGAAGTTCTTATCCCAACCCCAAACTATGCATCCCACGTTGAGCAGGTGCTTTTTGCTGAAGGCGTACCTGTTTTTGTTCCCCTTATAGAAGAGCAGGGCTGGCGGCTCGATGTTGATAGTCTCAGAAAGGCTGTTACTAAGAAGACGAAGGCAATTATTATCTGTAACCCCATGAATCCAACCGGCGCAGTTTTTTCAAACGAAGATGTGCTGGAAATTACCCGGCTTGCTTTGGAGAAAGACCTTTGGATAATTGCTGATGAAGCTTACGATTTTCTCATCTATGATGACCATGAATATCTGAGCTTTTCTTCCATACCGGAGTTGAAGAACAGACTCATAGGGACCTTCAGTTTCTCAAAAATGTTTTGCATGACGGGGTGGAGGGTGGGATTCATGTATGCCTCATCAAAGATCATAAACCAGGTCCTGAAGGTACATGATGCATTTGCCATTTGCGCACCCACAATTAGCCAGTATGCAGCGTTGGCAGCCTTGCGGGCCACCAACGGCAAAGATGGGGAAGGAGACAAGTTTATCAAAAACCTTGTTCATGTCCTTGATGAACGAAGGGAGCTAGTATGCAGCCACCTGGACAGATTAGGGGCTCTTTTTTCCTACCAAAAACCCAAGGGCGCGTATTATGTCTTTCCTCGGACCATTGGCACCGGAATGAACTCCATGGAGTTAGCGCTTCGGCTTCTTTATGAAGCCAAGGTGATAAGTATTCCCGGAAATGGTTTTGGCCCCTCCGGAGAGGGGCATATTCGGTTTTCTTTTGGCGGGACCGAGAACGAGATCAACAGGGCCTTTCACCGCATTGACAAATGGGTGCGGATCAACCTCTAAAGTCCCGCGGAATGGGCGCGAATTCCTGGCCATCCGGCCACAGTCTATTCCTGGGGCCGCATTGGATGATCCCCTTCCTGCAAAGCTCTGATCTCCATTCGTATTTCATGACAATTCGGTCAGCAACCACGCTTTCCGGTTCAAATTTTACATAACGCGAGGGGGAATAGGTTGTTTCTCCAAAACCGGTACCTGCCTGCTCGTTCTTCTTTCTCTCTGCTCTATCCGCGGAAAGGCCTACACCGGACGTTCGGGGCGCCGCGCTGCCAGCAGGAGATTCTTTCATAACTGATGGCCGGTCATGGAAATGGACTGTGTCCGGAGCTTTTTCCCTGAATACCACCACGGCGATGGTGCCCATGGCCGATGCATCTGAGAATACTTTCTCGGCATACGAGTCGGACTGCCCGGTAAAATAAAACCGGTTCGTTCTCTCCATTGAGGTTCGCCAGCCTTCGAAGGTGTTGGCATCATGCGGGCCGATGATGTACATCCGTTCATCGTGTTTGAGGTCTGATTTCTTGCCATCGATTATGTTTCTTCCGTCAACAGCGATAACGATCCCTACGCGCCTGTTTGAATTGTTTGTGACCTGAATTGAGTATCGCTCACCCTTGGATGCTTCTACATAGAAATATCTGCCTTCCTCACGGCATCGGGGATAGGTTCTGTATTTCGTGAACTCACTGCCGTGATCAGAAATAATCCGTACATTTACTGCTCCATCCCTGCTGACATATGCCGACACTGCAAACGGAAAAGCCAAAACAATAATTACTACTGTTAAAAAAATTTTTCGTACCATGACCTTGCCTCCATGTTTGTATTTGTTTCTGGTTTGTTAGACAAAAGTTAGGGCCAAGAAGTTCCCGAAAAAAAGCTATTTTTATTAAAGGCAGTAGCTTGGAATTAATGACATGCCTGGTTTAAGGTTGGTTTTAATTTGAATTATTAAGGTGTAGGGCATTCCCCGCAAACACGCTCATTCGCTCAGGCGGCGAACTTCGCTCCCGTTCGACTTCGGAACTTTTGCATATGCAAAAGACCAAGCTTCCTTGTCTCTCAACGGTTTGCTCAGGAAAACCCGGTACCAATAATCATCTTCATGAAAACTTCTGATTTAATCAACAACCAGCTGGTTCATGGTTTTGAAGCCGCGGATAGGTTTGTTTCGGGCGCGGTCGAAAAAGAGCTTGACAAGATTGCTGTTGTGGGGTTCAGGCACGAACCGGCCACGTGAGCTGTCAAACCAGATGAGTCGATGCTCATGGAGTAAGGTGGCGAGGATTCTATTGTCGCGGTCATTCTTCGTAATGGCAGGCGTATCCAGGATGTCGGATAGCCGTTTCGGAGCCTCCGGGCTATCCAGGAGTCGTTTCACAAGATTAACGAATCGGACCAGTTTCATGAGGGTGTACAGGGTGTCCCGCGGAAGATTTGGATTCACGGGAACCATGGCGCTTGAACGCATCATTCTAAACCGTTGCACAGCGTCACCATGGTCTGCTGTAAAATTGCTGTAAGCTTCGCTGTTCGGCGCGAGATAGAATATGCTAGGTCCAAGGAGAAGTCGTTTGCCCATGAGGAAAATAATCGTGTCCAGGATGTGCTCCACTTGCTGAGACAGGAGCCCGATTATGAAGTGAGTCTCCACCAGAAAATCAGAAGCCTCAAGATAGGGAAGGAGGCCGATGAAGTTATCCGCATTGTGTCGCTTCTGTTGGTCGGTGATTGTTTCTGATGCATCCACAAGGGAGAAATTGAGGCGCCTGAACCCCGCTGTAAACATGTGTTCAATCGTAAGAATGTCCAAGCTATCGGAATAGATTCCGTTCATTGCCGAGAGAGTCACTTCTGTCCCTTTGAACAAATCCAGTACGCTCTGAAATCGCCCCCGATCAAGGGTGAGCATATCGTCCTCAAAATCAACTGCTTGGATACCCAGCGAGATACACCCTGCAATTTCTTTTTCGATGCTGCCAAGGCTTCTTGTGCGGTATGGAAAAGGAGGCCGTCCACAGAATGCGCAATGGAAGGGACACCCGCGGGAGGTAAGAAGGAAAGTATATTTCTTCCTTCCGATGCGATATGCGGCATGGTCAAGCAGGGTATGGTCGGGGATAAGTTCGAGGTTTTCTTCGATATGAATATCAGGTATAATGAACCTGCCTAGATGTTTTGATGCTATCCCTTCAATACCTGTAACGTTTTGTCTTTTTCCTGCTCTCAATGACTCAATAAGATGAAAGAAAGGCCTTTCTCCCTCACCTCTCACTACGTAGTCAACAAAGGAGGACTGCAATACCTTCTCGGGAAAGAGGGTAGGGTGAACCCCTCCCAAAACTGTTGTGATTTCCTGACTTACTTCTTTAGTGCAACAGGCTACATCGATGGCTACTTCAGAGTAAGCGCTAAACAGCGAAGACACGGCAACTACATCCGGTTTCTCCAGTGCAATTTTCTGTTTGATTTGGAAACGGTCTGCACCAAAACGTGAGTATCGTTTAAAAAGAGATAAGGGTGTATACCTGTCACTGCGATAGTACGATGCAAGTTCAGGGAAAGGATTCTCGGCAATTGCCCGTTGCTTCCTGTTGCTCCTGAAATCCACGATTGAGACGTCACAGATGTCCTTGATCTTTGTGGCTATATAGAGGAGCGACAACGGATATGTCCGTATGGACGTATCATAGAAATCTTCAATAGGCGGCTGAACCAGAAGTACCTTCATGACAAAAGTATACCCAAATTAAACCGAACTTGCACCGGGATACTGTTAGATAAGACCTTTGCATGATCCCTGACACCGGCCTCTGAACCGATTTTCTTCTGTTTTCACTCCCTATGGTCCGGCATTGAGGGCTTGATTGTTGTTCTGTAATGACGGCTGGTTTTAACGAAAGAAGAATTTTCTCATAAAAAGACATCGGGATGAGATGGAACAACCCTGCTGATCTGCGTTGCTGAACATCAATGATGTTTTTATAGACTGATTTTTCTCTCTATGAGCAACAAGGTGCTCTCCAATGCATTTATCGACCACGAGAGGATTGATTATCTGTTCTTGAAATAAGCTATCCGTTTAACGAAAGACAAAGATCACTATCACCTGCTATTGAAATACAGCAATATGAGTGTTGTGATTGATGTTTCAGATGAGGAAACGTTTCCATATTCTGTTCTATGGACAGAGCCGGCTTGAGTTATTTCAATACAAGCATAAACGGGCCAAAAAAGATCCGCGAAAGTGTTCTTAAAGTTATAGGCGAAAAGAAATGAATTCAAAAAAGGTGTACATATTTTGAGCGCTGCCATGAACGCAGGTAGTGTGAATACGTTGGTACAACATGGAATCACAAAAGTTCGGCATTCTGCTAAGGATGCTTATTTTCGAATATGAAAGCACTCGGATAGCTATATGTGAGTATTCCATGGTCGCATGGTCTGTAAAGAAAGTTTTTAAAAAGACTTTTGAAGAACCTCCATGGAGATGATTGGAAAGAAGAACAGTCCCCAGGGGGTATTTTCTGATGCCGTTGAGAACAAGATAAATATAAGAACCATATTGTTCAATATTGGCCCTTCAGTAATATCCTGAAGGATTTATCGTGCTGCATGCAACGACTATTGAGTCCTGATTCAATTTCAGAGAAACGCATATGGTATAATATATACATGGGAGGTGCGCATGATCTTATCGTACACCGATCTTCTTGACAAAAAAAGAAAGACCCATCGCATCAAAGCGACCATTACCACAGATCACCCGGCCAGTTCATACACACAACCTATAATAGTGCTGGAAAATGGAGGGAACCTCGACTTCTTTTCCTGGACCGCACGCAGATATCGTGTGGCCAGGGCAACCAAAAAGGAATTTGCCGCTCTCGAAGAAATGGGTTTATTGTAACGCTGTCTCCGATGCCTCATAATGAGGGAGATGTCTTTCTGCCCGACTAATACATCTGTGCAGTGAGATTACCTTAAGAAGATTGCGTTGTGAACATGCCAGCGTTCAACAAGCTTACTGGCTGAATAGGAAGTCAGGTTGTAGAAGCCCAGCGTTTTTAAAAGTCCGACCAGCAGACGTGAACGATTGTTGTTATTGGATCTATTCTCGTTCCTCTTTTTCCTGTTTTTGTCAGAAAAGGTACTGAAGGCCGAGTATCCATTGATTATCCGTCTTGCCAATTCCGTTTGCTGGGTCGCTATTGTACTGAAGGATGTTGGCTAGTTTGAGCACCCATCGTGCCACCAGGGGTGTTGTCAGGGCAGCCTCATTGCGCAGAGTGTACGTGGCAAATTTTTCCAGGCTTGGGTAGTAGGCCAGGCTGTCGGTGAAGATGATGAACTTAAGCAACGCATAGCGGAAGTTGAGACCAAAGCGGGCGGTGATATAGTCGTTGTCGTCTCCATGGCGCATGTTGTCGGAAAAATAAGAGGCGCCTACCTCTATGGCGAGAGCTTTCACAGGATCTTCCCAGACCTGATAGCCCAAACCGGGACCAACGATCGTTCTCATTTGAATATCCTGAAACTTATCGTTCAGAAGTTCCAACCCCAGATACCCATAGGATTGTTTTGAAAAGAAGTAATCATATTTGGCTGTACCATGGGTGTTCCTTGCAGTTACCTCGTCTTCTTCCTCGCCATAGTTGAAAAGGAATCCCAGACTGAATCGATCCTTTTCTGTTCTTCTCATAACAGAGAAACCTACAGATAAAGCCGCCTGGTCCGTGTTGCCTGATCGGAGGCTACCTCCGATGGCGACATTCCCTTTCCAAACCCCCTTCGGCGGTGGGTTAATAGCAGATACCGTTTCCCATTCGATCCCGATTGTTTTCCGATCAGGTTTCTCCTCCACAGTTAATTTCCCTGAATCGACCGCTTTCAATGTTCCTTTAAAAACTTCTCCACGCGTTGTGTGCACCTCTACCGGTTTGTCAGTAACAACAAATTCGATTTTGGCTGCCTCTATCTGGAGAGAACCCGCATAGTCTGTTTTGAGAGTCAGCTTGCCCTCCTGCAACTTCACAACTGTTCCGGATAAGGTATCGCCGTTATCGAGCACAACCTTGTCAGCATATACATTGCTGGCAGAAAGAAAGAATGGCAAGACAGCTGCGATCACCATAACTAATAACATCACTGTGCTGTGCGAGCTGTGGTAAGTTGTTTCATTGTTCTTTAACATTTTTTGCACCTCTATGATTGCTTGTTTTGTTGCCGACTGTGGTCTGTATCCTCCAAGAGAGGACCGGTAAATTCCTGACTTACCGCAAAAAAAAGTACAATTACCCTTGGTCCGGCCCTTGCGGCTTGGATGTTTAATTATGAAAGTTCATTAAAGATATTTAGGGATGATTTGGCGGGGAGGAGTCATATCCCCAAAAACTGTGCAAATTGTGTGAAACGGAGAAAAGTATGACCCCGACCTCCTTTATCAGATCGTAAGGATATTGTTCTGAATATGAAACATTAAAGTGTAACATATTTCAAATGTCAACATAACCACTCAGAGTTTTTCGGCGAAACAGACACTTGTGGTTACCTGAGTTATGGTCTGGGTGCTTTTTTGAAATCGCTCCAAGTTTTTTTGATGCTGAATAAATGGAGTGAAAGCTTATTATCATGTCTAACATTTTGATGTTATAAAACAGCTCCCAATGCTGGATAAAGGATTAAAGAACCTCTTGGAACCCTTTGTTCTTGACAAAAGGACCCCGTTGGGTAAAATATTAAAAAATACTCCACAGCATATCAGCTTCAGTACCACAGCCGCTATTAAGAACACTGGAAGGAGGATGATTATGAAAGAAAAAGCTATATTTTTTCTTACCGCAGTCTCACTTTTTGTACTGCTTCCATCTCTGGGTCAAGCGCTATGCGTGAAAGTGCCCATGGCTAACCTAAGGGTTGGACCGGGCACCGGTTACGCTGCGGGGTGGCAAGTTAACAAATATATGCCATTTGTCAAAGTCGGAGTTTCTCTATCAGGCCACTGGTATGCAGTGAAAGACGTAGATGGAGATGTGCTTTGGATCAATAAGAATCTTGTTTCCACGCAGTATCGCTGTGCTGCCGTCACAGCGAAGATCGCAAATATAAGAACTGGCCCCGGCATACACTATAAAAAAAGCTCATTGAGTCCTGCTCATCAATATGACTCGTTTAAGATAGAAAGAAAGGATAAATCATGGATTAAGGTTAGGGCAGAGGATAACAGAACCGGGTGGATCCGGAGGGACTTTCTCTGGGTGCCGTAAGATTATACGGAACGAAACTATCTATAGACCTGCCATAACCTCGGGTTGTTGCCATGTTTCTTGATCTTCCCTGTTTTCATGGACACATGGTTGGGCTACCACACGGTTCCTGTCATGTTCCAGAAGAGGAACATAATTCAATGCCGAATGCCTCCTAATCCTGTTATAGAAGACCTCAATGTGTCCAACAAAGATGATTTGTGGTGCATGGATCGCGGGATGTATAGAATGCCCCAGTTTTTCTTTCAAGGTGGAAAAGAACGATTCTGTCATGGCGTTGTTGTAGCAGTCTCGTCAGTGTACATAGACGTTCCGCGAAAGATTTAAATTTACGGGACAAGGCGCTTGAAAAGGTATCAGTCTAAACTACCTTGCAGTATATCGTTGTTGCTCCTGAAATCCACGATTGAGACGTCACAGATGTCCTTGATCTTTGTGGCTATATAGAGGAGCGACAACGGATATGTCCGTATGGACGTATCATAGAAATCTTCAATAGGCGGCTGAACCAGAAGTACCTTCATGACAAAAGTATACCCAAATTAAACCGAACTTGCACCGGGATACTGTTAGATGGCAATCCTTTGCTTTCGATTTCAGCTAACAATGAAAGACAGATCATTTTTGACGCAGATAAATATATGGAACCCAGTTGTTTCCGGTATCGAGATAAACTGACAATACCGGAAATTTTATCTCCCTCTTTTTCCTTGACATACCCCTGCTACTGAGTTACTTTTCTCTTTGTGCAAAAAGCAGAAATTCAGAAAATCTATAGTCGTTATTCCGGGTTTTACGACATAATCTTCTCTCAGTTCTTTTTTCCCAGGATAAGGCTTGGTCTCGAGAAGATAGGGATAAGGACTGGTGACAGGATTATTGAGGTAGGTGTTGGAACAGGCCTTTCCCTTCCGCTCTATCCTGAATCGTGCAAGGTTATAGGCATTGATATTACGAGAAGAATGCTTGAGAAAGCGAAGGCAAAAAAGGAGAAGTTCGGCCTTGACCATGTTGACCTATTTGAAATGGACGGAGAGAACATATGCTTTGAGGACGACAGCTTTGATCATGCTGTTTTGCCTTTTGTGGTCAGTGTAGTCCCAAATGTCGAGCGGCTTATGGCAGAGGTCAAAAGAGTGACGAAAAAGGGCGGAAAGATTATTATTGTCAATCATTTATGGCCAAAATATTCTTTTTTCTCAAGAATGGAAGAAAAGCTTTCCCCTTTCTTTATGAAGCTGGGGTGGAAGGCTGGTCTGTCGGTCGATGTGTTTTCGAACCATTGTAATCTCCAGATCGAAGATATTTCAAAAAAATACAAGCTAGACCCCTGGTTTATACTCCACGCAACCAATAGAAAATAAACGATGAAAATAGCAGGAATTCAGTTCGCATGCTCAGTTGACAAGGACAAGAATATTGAAAACGCCCTTCGTACAATCGATGCGGCTATTTCAAATGGTGCGAACATAGCTTGTTTCCAAGAGCTTTTCAATCTCCCCTGGTTTCCCAAGGGAAGGGATGAAGAGGCCTTTGGCCTGGCTGAAGGCATAAATGGGGACACAGTTAATGCTATGCGAGAAAAGGCGAAGTCGGCAGGGGTTGTCGTTCTCCTGCCCATTTTTGAAAAAGATGGAGCGCAGTTTTACAACAGTTGTGTTGTCATTGACGAGAAAGGTGAAATAGCAGGTGTTTATCGCAAATCTCATGTGCCTGATATACCGCTGTGGGAAGAAAAGTTTTATTTTTCCCCGGGCGATCGAGGTTTTCCGGTTTTTAAAACGGGTTACGGGATAATAGGAATCCAGATCTCCTGGGATAACTTGTTTCCTGAAGGAACAAGAATCTTATCGTTAAAAGGCGCCGATATCGTCTTTGCTCCAACTGCCTGTGCCTTTAAATCCCAGCACCTCTGGCAAACGGTAATCTCTGGTAATGCTATAACGAATGGTATCTTCATAATGAGGGTTAACAGGGTAGGAAGCGAGGAGAAACAGGATTTTTATGGAGCAACCTTCTGCGTTAATCCTGAAGGCGAACTGATAGGAGGGCCAACCGGAATAGCGGATAGCGTCCTTCTGGCAGATATAGATTTTGATTACCTTCAACACGTCCGTCGGGAATGGCCCCTTCTCCGAGAACGAAAACCTGAAAATTATAAAGAAATTCTTACTAAGACCTGATAGGGGACGGACATTGCTCTGTCAAACAGGGAGCTTATTCTTATGGTAAGGCGGCAGATAAGTACAATAATAAAAGCGGCATTTGAAAGCTGCAGGGTATCAGGATTCCTGCCCAATGATCTCGATGCCAATATTGTCATCGAGATTCCACGGGAGGAAGCAAATGGCGACTACTCGACCAATATTGCCTTCCTGCTTGCACCGAAGTTGAGAAAAAACCCCGTCGAAATAGCAAATAAATTGATTCAGAATATCGAGTTCAAGGATATCTGCGAGAAAGTTGAGGTTGCTTCAAAAGGTTTTATCAATTTTTATATAAGGGATGATATTTGGCGGTCATCCTTAAATGAAGTATCGGAAAAGGGCTTGGACTCGTTATTTCCCGATGTCGGTGAGGGCAGAAGGGTTCTTATAGAATTTGTTAGCTCAAATCCGACCGGTCCCTTGCACATAGGTCATGGAAGGGGTGCCGCAGTTGGTGATGTCCTCGCAAATATACTGCTGAAGGCTGGCTACAATGTTGTGAAAGAATATTACGTCAATGATGCCGGCAAACAGATTGATACGTTAGGTCAGTCAACCTATGCACGATGGAAGGAGTTAAAGGGCAACCCTGAACCTTTTGAAGGGCATTACTATCAGGGAGACTATGTAAAGGATATCGCCTCGCTTATTGTTAATACTAAAGTTCCAATTCCGACGGAGAAGTCGGAGGCAATCGCATTTACGTCGAAATTTGCAAGTGACTTTGTTATGGACGGTATCGAAAAGGATCTTGAAGACTTTGGAGTTTTTTTTGACAATTATTTCCGGGAAACAAGGCTTTATGAGGGCGGAGAGGTAGAAGAGACACTCAATGTGCTGAAAGATAAGGGCTACGCCTATGAGAAAGACGGAGCACTTTGGTTTAAAACAAGCATGTTCGAAAAGGATGAAGACCGGGTGTTAATTAAGTCTGATGGCGAAAAGACGTACTTTGCCTCTGATATTGCCTATCATAAGAATAAGTTTGATAGAAATTTCGACATCCTGATCGACATATGGGGCTCAGACCATCATGGATACATCCCCCGCATGAGGGCATCGATAGAAGCCCTTGGAAAGAACAAAGATTCGCTTAGAGTCCTTTTGATACAATTTGTAACCCTCATCAAGGATGGGAAGCCAGTGGGGATGTCTACGAGATCAGGTCAATTTACAACCCTGAAGGAGGTTCTCAATGAAGTAGGAAGGGATGCGGCACGATTCTTTTTTCTCATGAGAAAGAGCGATGCCCATCTCGAATTTGATCTTGATCTTGCCAAGAAGACGACGAATGAAAACCCGGTATTCTATGTCCAGTATGCCCATGCCAGAATCGAAAGTATTTTCAGGGTAGCACAGGAAGAAGG
>JAEAMG010002458.1_pt1 | contig 11513 bp, 19 predicted proteins | sample 8958741 | NCBI WGS metagenome assembly JAEAMG01 (sample SAMN16933256, study PRJNA681125) | bioreactor sludge metagenome | isolation source: anaerobic bioreactor treating anionic surfactant - SDBS | place: India: Bengaluru | collected 2019-02-28
CAAGCCCGTCAAGGCACAAAAATCGCGATAACCTGAGCGGTCGTCCACGTGCTTATATGCGTAAGTTTGGCCTGAACCGCATCAATTTCCGAGAAAAAGCAGCCAAGGGCGAAATCCCAGGCGTAACAAAGAGTAGTTGGTAGGAAGGAAAGGAGATTAGAAATATGTCAATGCAAACTACAGATCCAATCGCCGACCTTCTAACCCGCATTCGCAATGCAAAGATGGTTGGTAAAACGGAAGTACGTGTTCCGTCAAGCAAACTGAAAAAAGTTGTTGCCGAGCAGCTCGCGAAGAATGGTTACCTTGCAAAGGTTGCTATTGAAAGCGCAAAGCCGCGCGACATTCTGGTTGTTACTATTAATGACCCGAGCGAAAACAGCACGATTCACGAGATTGCCCGCGTATCAAAGCCAGGTCGACGCGTCTATGTTGCCGCCGCCGATATTCCAAAGGTGAAATCCGGTCGCGGACTTGTTCTCGTTAGCACCTCAAAGGGTGTCATGACCGGACAAGAGGCTGTCAAGAATAAGCTCGGTGGAGAGCTGTTGCTCAAGGTTTACTAAGATGAGCGGCAATGCCTATAATGAGGCGCTCGATAGCGTAGTCGAGATTGCCCAGCAGGGAAATAAGCTTTCCCCTGAAGAGAGAAAGAACCTTGCTATTGCCGTAGCTAATCTTGCTGTGTTCCTTGCTCAGCCGGATGAAGATACTGATGGCTCCACTTCTCAAGCGCTCAATAAGTAACCATTCTTAGGACCACAAAAACCTCCTCGTATTCCGGGGAGGTTTTTGTTTACTCTTTCTAACTCGGCTATCTCTACCCAAAAAACGCTATATATAGCGTACTTACACCACATATAGCGTCTAGGCTACAGATCCGAGGCACCGAACCCAGATAGTCCTTTTACGCCATCCTTCAGCTCATCGGCGCGAATTTGGATGATACCCGCATCGGTCTCGTTGCCGCCAATTGTGACAACATTATTACCTTAGACCGCCAAAACAATCGCGACATGTTCAGTGCTCGATCCATCCGGCGTTTCGCCAAAGTAGAACGCGACATCGCCAAATTGCGGAGTATATTCACCTATGTCGTAATATGCATTATATTGTTCGTAATATTCCTGTAGCGTCTCGACTCCTGGAATCCGCCAATAGCCCGTATCTTGATGGATAAAGGGCGAGCCAGCCTCGTTAAATACCCAGCTAATGAAGTCGGCGCACCACGATTCCTCAAATCCCTCAGTATAAGCTAAAACTGTCTCGTCAAATTCTGTTGGATATTTTGCGTATTCTTCTCGCAATATCTTTAGTACTGCCAACTGCGTGCTCGAAAAGCCGGTTGTATCGATTGTCGATAGATATTCGTTCACGTTAGTCGAAGTGGAGGTTCCCGTTCCGGCCTCCGCTTCACTTGTCGTCGACGTATCGTCACGGAAAAGGAAAAACCATCCCAGGAGGATTGCTGCCGTCACGATGATAAGGGCAATTATGCTCTGTTTCATATCTTCTAAAGTATACTACAGGAATTCTGTAAGGAGGTTTTAAGGGCGGAGGTTTTGTTTTATTTTGTCTCTTGATTCTCTAGATGTATCGTGCTATAATTACGGAGATATTAATTTGCGAGTGAAATCGGGAGATTTTGCGCTGGTCATGTTAATCCTAACAGGATTGCTTGGTTCAAGCACAGAAACAAACATCTCACTTGCGCTAGCGAAAGGTAAGAAATGAGTCTGAGTCGAATCGGAAAACTACCAATCGAGATTCCGTCAGGTGTGACAATCACGGTTGACTCTGGTGACGTAACTGTCGAGGGCCCTAAGGGCAAGCTCGTACAGTTTATTACGCCAGCTGTCACAGTTGAAGTCAAGGACGGTACTCTCACGGTCTCACCTAAAGACGAGTCCAAAGAGGCGCGCTCTCAGCATGGTTTGATGCGTGCGCTTATTAACAATATGGTGATTGGCGTCACTAAAGGCTATGAAAAGCGCCTTGAGGTCAACGGCGTTGGCTTCCGCGTTTCATCAAGCAATAACGAGCTTGAAATGGCGCTTGGTTTTAGCCATCCTGTAAAATACAAAGCTCCTGAGGGCGTAACTGTTACCAATGACAAGATGACAATCATCGTCAGTGGTATCGACAAGCAACAGGTCGGACAGGTTGCCGCGGAAATTCGTTCCCTGAAGAAACCTGAGCCATACAAGGGCAAGGGTATTAAGTATGCTGACGAGCAAATTTTGCGCAAAGCAGGAAAGACAGGTAAATAATCATGGCAGACGCAAAGAAAGCATTGAACCGCAATCTTCGTAAGGCTCGTGTCCGCGCAAAAATTAGCGGTACCGCTGAACGCCCACGTCTCACGGTGACGATCAGTAACACGCACATCTCCGCCCAGCTTATCGATGACGACAAGCAGCATACGCTTGCTGCAGCTACGACCGTCGGTACAAAGGACAAGGGTACGATGACTGAACGTGCAAGCCTCGTTGGTGTGGATATCGCAAAGAAAGCAAAGAAAATTAAAGTTACGCAGGTCGTGTTCGACCGAAACGGCCGCCAGTACGCTGGCCGCCTAAAGGCTCTCGCCGACGCTGCACGTAAAGAAGGATTGGAGTTCTAGTATGGCTGAACAAGCAGCAAATACTACCCCTCGCTCTGGAACGGCCCCCCGCGGCGGTCGACAGCAGCGTGGCGGTCGTCGCGATGAGCGGCGAAGTGATGCGCCGGAAGCGCCTCGAGAGTTTGAAGAAGTAGTTGTTAATATTGACCGCGTTGCCCGAGTGGTAAAGGGCGGCCGTCGATTCCGTTTCAAGGCGTTGGTGGTTGTCGGTAATCGTAAGGACAAGGTAGGTGTTGGCGTTGCTAAGGGCGCGGACGTACAGGCTGCCGTTGCCAAGGCAACTGATGTCGCAAAGAAACACTTAGTGACAATTCCTCTCAACGGCGAAACAATTCCGCACGATAGCGAAGTAAAGTTTACCGGCGCGCACGTGCTTATTAAGCCAGCGGCACCTGGTACCGGTATTATCGCTGGTGGTGTCGTTCGTCAGATTATCGGCGTGACTGGTATCCGTAACATGCTTTCAAAGAGTCTTGGTTCGACGAACAAGGTGAATATCGCCTATGCGACCATTGAGGCTCTGCGCCAGCTCGTTCCACGCGATCAGTGGCTAAATGCGCCAAAGAAGAAAAAGGAGACGAAGTAATGAAGTACAACGAGCTCCAAGTATCAACGAATAAAGACAAGAAACGTGTCGGCCGAGGCATTTCCGGCGGGCAAGGCAAGACCGCTGGTCGTGGTACCAAAGGTCAAAAAGCTCGTACCGGCAAGAAGCTTCGTCCAATGTTCCAGGGTGGTCAACGAGCCCTCGCTCAGGCTATTCCAAAGAACCGCGGATTCAAATCTCTGCGTACTCCCGCTCAAGTGGTTTACGCAGATCACCTTAATGCGTTTGCAGGTAAAACGGTAGACAACTTCCTCTTGTTTGAGGAGGGATATATCGCAACACCTTTCCATACGGTGAAGGTAATTTCGCGCGGCGAATTGACGACAAAACTTGATCTTCGCGTTCAAGGCGCCTCAAAATCAGTTGTCGAGGCAATCCAAAAGGCTGGCGGTACCTTTGAAAAAGTACCAACGCCAATTCAAAAAAGCCAAAAAGACGCAGAAAACGAAGCAAAATAGCACCGCGAAAACAAAGCAAATGAGCACCTGAGCCAAAACTCAGGTGTTTTTGCTACCCAAATAAGATATTTTCTTGTTTTTGTCTAGAATTCGCACCCTCCTTGCTGTATACTTGATGTAAGTGATTCTAAACTCTGAGACTGAAAGGGAGTATGATATATGATGAGTTGGAAGACCATTTTCCGGTCATTAAAGAATAAAGATATGCAGAAGCGGCTGTTGATTGTTATAGGACTCATTGTGGTCTATCGCTTGCTCGCACACATTCCTGCACCGCTGGCCGAGCCGGTGAAGATGCAAGAAGCAATCGGCGCAGTATTAGGCCAAAGCGACCTAGGCGGATTTCTAAACCTGCTCTCAGGCGGAGCTTTGGCGAGCTTCTCGCTCGTGCTTGTTGGCCTAAGCCCGTTTATTACGGCGAGTATTATTACTCAGCTGCTCACAAAGGCTATTCCAAAGCTTGAGGAGCTTCACAAAGACGGCGAATCTGGCCGTCGCAAGATTCAGCAATGGACACGCCTCATTACCGTGCCGCTCGCTATCGTCCAGTCAATCGCTTTTATCTTCATTCTCCGCCAAACAGTGGTCGCGGCCGGAACAACCGCACTCGCCGATCCGACGATGTTGGAGTGGGTCGTGGCAGTAACGGCCATGTCGGCCGGCTCGATACTTCTGATGTGGCTTGGTGAGCTTATTACCGAACAGGGAATAGGTAACGGTATCTCGCTCCTCATTTTTGCCGGTATTATTAGCCAGCTTCCAAGCATGCTGCAAACAATTATTGCATCGCTTGCGGACACGTCGCTAGGCGGACTCAATGTATTCAACTGGTTTACCATCCCTGTTAACCCATTGGCGTTCTGGATATTCCTTGTTCTGGGAATTATTGCCCTGGCGGTGTTGTACTTCCTTGTGAAAGTCAACGAGGCCCAGCGTATTATTACTGTTAATTATGCCAAACGGGTACACGGCAACAGTAGTTATGGCGACGTGAAGAGCATCCTGCCCGTTAAGCTAATTGCCGCGGGTGTTATTCCTATCATCTTTGCGGTTGCGTTTTTGAGCTTGCCTCAGTTTATCGGCCAGGTTATCAAGGCGACAGGCAACGAAAACATGCAAACGCTCGCTAACAACCTGATTACTTGGTTCCAAGCTCCAAACCCAGGTGCGTTTACCGGGAGTACTGCCGAAGCCTTTATCTATCCTGTACTCTACTTTATTCTTGTGATTGCCTTCACCTATTTCTACACGGGCATTGTCTTTAATTCGAACGAAATAGCGGAAAATTTGCAAAAACAGGGCGGGTTTATCGAAGGCGTACGTCCGGGGCTTCAAACTGAGCAATACCTTAATCGAACAGTCAACCGCCTCGTGCTATTCGGCTCATTCGTCCTCGGTCTTGTGGCGGTGCTACCATTTATTGCGGAATACACGCTATATAACCTAACCGGTATTAGTGGTACAAAACTATCAATAGGCGGTACCGGTGTGCTGATTGTCGTCTCTGTTGGTCTTGAGACTCTGCGCCAGATTAATTCACGCGCGCTGATGGTCACCTACGACGAATATAAATAGACGGGCAACTTCAAGAGTGGGCCCTTTGACTAAGGGTCTATTCTTTCATTATAGCACGCCTTAAGTTATTTGTCAAATATGCTCATGCTTTGGCGACCTTCGCCTCTGTGATATGATATGGGTATCCAAGTAACCTCTTGGGCGGCAAATTCCGTCACTCAAGCGAGTAAACGGCGAACATTAGGAGAAGGGATGACACAAAGTAAGATCGAGTTCGGCAAACTAGTAGAGCTACTATCAGAAGAAAGGCATTCCCTAAAAGAGGCTGAGGCAAGGATTACACAGGAATTCTCGGAAAGAATTAAGACTGAGCTTCCCGAGCTGGACATTGTTCTTCGGGAAACAAAGAGACGGGGAGAGATAGCTCAAGTCACACAGGGCTACGACACGCCAGGCAGTACAGCCGCTACCATCGCAGTGGTTTTGCTCGAGCAAAGAGAGTATCTCCTCGGTAAAATTTTGCATGGGACTCTAGATATGAAGGGTATCGAACATATATTGTGTGAAGGTGGGTTACAGCCCACCACGAAGCTCAATATTATTGCTTTAAGGAAGTATGAGTATCTCTCTCAGTACATTCCACACACCTCCACGGGTGACTGGTCTCGCCTCGTCTCGTTAATAGAGACGTACACAGGTGAAAGGGTAGTTGCAAACGCAATCAACGGCCACAGTGTGAGAATTACACTCCTTCTGCCCTAATAAGCCCCACTCCGCAGTCGAGCCCCGCTCCTGTAGGGGTGGGGTTTTGACTTGTTTCGGGGTTGATTTTTTAGGCCGGATGGGTACAATGAAATAAGTCGAAACAACATTTTTGTCGCTAAAACTCAAAAATTATCTTATTTTATGCTTGTCAAGCGTATCAATATGCTGTATAATTGACAACTGTAACTTATGGCGAGTCAAAAGGAAGTCATCAAGATGATTGGTAAGGTAGTGGAAGCACTGCCTAATACGCAATTTCGGGTGGAACTGGAGAATGGCCATAGTATCATCGCGCATATTTCGGGGCGGATGCGAAAGCATTATATCCGGCTTGTGCCTGGTGATCGAGTGGAAGTTGAGATGACCCCGTACGATCTCACGAAGGGAAGAATCAGTTTCCGCTTGAAAGACGAACGACCTGAACAACGGGTCTAATATTACATTAAATTTTGGGTTTTGCCCAAGAGGGGAGATTTAGCACACTTATGAAAGTTCGTGCAAGTGTCAAGAAAATCAGCCCTGATGACCAGCTGGTTCGCCGCAAAGGGCGTCTCCGTGTCATCAACAAGAAAAAACCTAAGAATAAGCAAAGGCAGGGTTAAGCATGGCTCGAATTTCTGGGGTAGTAATACCTGCAGAGAAGCAAGTGCAGGTGGCTTTGACGTATATTTACGGCATTGGTCCCAAGCACGCTTCGACCATCCTTGCGGCGGCTAAAATCGAGCCGACCACTCGGGTGAAAGATCTCACCGAGGCTGAAGAAAAAAAGATTCGCGACATTATTGATAGCGAATACACCGTTGAAGGTGATCTCCAGCGCTTGGTAACAAATAATATTAAGCGCCTTAAGGAAGTGAACGCCTATCGCGGTCTTCGCCACAAAGCAGGACTCCCGACCAGGGGACAGAGAACTCGTACGAATGCACGAACTCGTAAGGGTAGAGCTGTCGCCGTTGGTGGCGCACAACCTAAAGCAGCAAGTAAGACGTAAAGAAAGGATCTGAAATGGCAGAAGCAAAAGTTTCAACGAAGAAAAAGCAACGCCGATCAGTTCCTGCTGGTCAGCTGCATATTCAGGCAACATTTAATAATACTATTGTTACTTTCTCAGACAAAAAGGGTAACGTACTAACCAGCTCAAGTGCTGGTGCTTGCGGTTTTCGCGGCTCAAAGAAGGGTACTGCGTACGCTTCACAGGTTGCCGCAGAGAAGGCAGCCGAGGCTGCTAAATCGCAATACGGAGTGAAATCCGTTGATGTGTTTGTCAAAGGCGTAGGTTTGGGTCGCGATGCAGCAATCCGTGCAGTTGGCGCATATGACATCACCGTGGATAGCATTAAAGATGTAACGGGCGTGCCACATGGTGGTGTTCGTCCGAGGAAGGCACGAAGGGCATAATCATGGCACGAGATAATTCTCCAATCGTCAAGCAAAGCCGCCGAGAAGGCTATGCACTTCATCCAAAAGCACATAAGGTTCTTGCGCGTAAGACCGGTATTCCAGGCCAACATGGCCAGGGACGCCAGGGCAAGCAAAGCCTCTATGCTACACAGCTTCGAGAGAAGCAAAAGGTTCGCCGATTGTACGGCCTCATGGAAAAGCAATTTGCTCGTCTCATGGACGAAGCTACTCGCTCAAAAGAGGGTCTGGCCGGTGAAAACCTACTCAAACTTTTGGAACTCCGTATCGATAACGCGGTATATCGTTCTGGGTTTGCTGTTAGCCGCCGGGCTGCGCGTCAGCTTGTTGGTCATGGCCACTTCTTACTGAATGGTCGCCGGGTAGATATTCCATCAATTCGACTTAAGGCAGGCGACGTCATAGCCGTCCGGCCAAAGAGTACTAAGTCTGACTATTTTACGCACATTAACGATGTTATCGGTAATTCAGTACAAGGTCCACTGAGCTGGATGAAGAGCGACCCGAAGAAGCTCCAAATCGAAATTACAGGTGTGCCAAAGCGTGAAGAAGCCGAAGCTGATATTAACGAACAATTAATCGTTGAGTTCTACTCACGATAAGAAGGGTAAGGGAAAATATGTCAAAAGCAATTTACAATCCAGCGCTGGCAAACATCGAAGAGTTGTCCGAGACAAGCGCAACCTTCTTTATTGAGCCCCTCCATGCAGGATACGGCAATACTCTTGGTAATAGCCTGCGTCGCGTATTGCTTTCGAGCATTCGCGGTGGCGCGATTGTCGCATTTCGCGTTCAGGGTGCAACTCATGAGTTTACAACTATTCCTGGAGTCAAGGAAGACGTTGTTGATATCATGCTGAATCTTAAGGGAGTACGCTTGTTGGTTCACACGGACGAGCCTGTCGAGCTCCGACTTGAGCACAAGGGTGCGGGCGTCATCACTGCTGGCGAAATCCAGACAACGGCTGATGTAGAGGTCGTTAACCCCGACCATGTCATCGCAACAGTTGACGATCCAAAGGCAAGTGTCCTGTTCGATCTCGTCGTTGAAGCAGGTCGAGGCTACCGCTCAATCGAAGATTCAAGCGACGAACGTCTGCACAGCGATATGATCGCGCTTGATGCCATTTTTAACCCAGTACTTCGTGTTCGATTTAAGGTTGACAATACTCGCGTCGGACAAGAGACCGACCTCGACAAGCTAACACTTACCATCGACACTGATGGCACGCTTACGCCACGCGAGGCATTTGAAGAGGCTGCGGCTATCTTGGTCAATCAGTATACGGCATTGGCTGGCAGCACGACTGTTGTTGGCGCGGCAGCGCTTGGTACATCTCAGGATGATGGTTCTGGTGAATTTGGTACGTCAATTGAAGAGCTAAACCTCAGCGCACGCACCGCAAATGCGCTGGTAAACAATGACATCCGCACGGTTCATGACCTTGTGTCGCTTTCAGAGCAAGAACTACGCGAATTAAAAGGATTTGGCTCAAAGGCGTTTGAAGAAGTTAAGGAAAAGCTGGCGGAGTTGGAGTTTTAATATATGCATAGGCACGGATATCAAGGGCGCAAGCTTGGTCGCGAACGCGATCAGCGCCGAGCGCTCATTAAGGGACTAGCGACGAGCTTAGTCGAGCATGGTCGTATTGAAACGACTTTGCCGAAGGCTAAAGAACTCAAGCGCTATATCGAAAAAGTTATTACAAAGGCAAAGAAAGGCGACCTTGCAAATCGTCGCCATGTCATTGCCGCTCTCAATACACGCGCAGCAGCCTACAAATTGGTTGATGAAATCGCACCGCAACTAGCGGGTCGCACAAGCGGTCACGTTCGAGTTGAGCGTACGCGCGTTCGTGTTGGTGACGGCGCACAAATGGCAATCATTGAGTTCGTCGATGAACTCAAGCCAGTAGCCAAGGAGGAGAAATAAGATGAAGACATATTCACAGAAGCCATCTGAAATTTCGCGCCGTTGGGTACTATTTGACGCATCGGAACTTCCGCTGGGACGTTTGGCGACACAGGTTGCCACACACCTGACAGGGAAATACAAGCCGACCTACACACCTCATATTGATGGAGGCGACTACGTTGTCGTCATTAACGCCGCTCAGGCGGTTGTCACGGGCGACAAGGAAACCGATAAGGTGTACTACCGCCACTCTGGCTTTCCCGGCGGTATTAAAGATGCTAGCTTGAAAGAAGTACGCGAAAAATTCCCAGAGCGCATCGTAGAAGAAGCGGTGAAGGGTATGCTACCGAAGAACAAACTACAAGCAGAGCGCCTCAAGCGTCTGCGCGTATTTGCTGGTTCCGAGCATGATCATACAGCGCAAACACCAGAGAAAGTAGAGGTAAAATAGTATGGCAAAGCAAGAATATTTCTACGGCCTCGGTCGACGCAAAAGCGCATCGGCAAGCGTTCGTTTGATTCCTGGCAAGGGCCAAGTGACAATTAACGGTAAAACCATGGCAGAATATCTTGATAATAACAAGACGCTCATGGCGGAAGTTACCGATCCACTTGCAGCCGTAAGCAAACAGAAGGAATACGACGTAACCGTACTCGTTAAGGGTGGTGGTCTAAGCGGCCAGGTTGATGCAATCAAGCTTGGTATCGCAAAGGCCCTCACGGTCGCGCATGCCGACCTACGACCGGTACTTCGTAAAGCCGACATGCTCAAGCGCGATCCGCGCGAAAAAGAACGCAAGAAATACGGTCTTCGTTCGGCTCGCAAACGCGAACAGTTCTCAAAACGATAAGTTTTCACGTTTGTTTATCAAAAACTCCGTCTCGTGGCGGAGTTTTTTGGTGTCAATGTGTGCTACTATAGAATACATGACTATTCCAGAAGCTACCGTCGAAACGGTCGGCCTTTTGTCTCGTGACCGCTCTCGGCATTCGTTTTATGCGCTAACTGCGTCGGTCGCCCGAAAAGAGACAGGAGAACCGTTTACTCCAACGTCCATGCTGCGCGAGGCTGGTTTTTTGATAGAACCATTCTGGGAGACCCCGCACGACGTCGAGGGCGATTGTTACGGCGCATATATTGAACAGCACCCGGATTTTACCCTTATCACGAGGCGGGGCGTCTATGAGCGTTTGCGCCATGCCTCGTCGCTTCTTCCTGGGCACTGGAATATTGTTTTGAAAGCAGGATTTCGCCCCCCTCGAAGTCCAAACCTCTGTGCTTCAGTCATTCATAGAAGAAAGCCGCGTTCAACATCCGAGCTGGAGTGACGAGGAACACTTGGCGCACGCCCGTCTCTTTGTTGCCGACCCCAACGTCGTCTGTCCCCCGCACACGACGGGTGGAGCGGTTGATGTCGATATTAAAGACAAAAATACCGGACAGTATATCGATATGGGCTGCCCAATCAATACCGACGATGAGATTGCTTTTCTTCATAGCGACCAGCTGACATCCGCTCAGTATGAGAACAGAATGACGCTTCTTGATGCCATGCTGGCAGCAGGGTTCGCGCCAAACGTAAACGAGTGGTGGCATTATCAATATGGCGAAACATACTGGGCCGCGTTTTACGGACACGACGAAACAATATACGACTCGGTAGCCTAGATTACGCTATGAGTGCGCCGGACCGGGGATAGAGATCCAGCACGTCGTAAAAGTGTCGTTAAAGCTAGTATACCCATTACTAGAGCTAGTATATATACCTGTCGCAGCTCACTTCATAACACCTGGCAATCCACACTGTCGGTCTTTACCTAGAAGATAATATCGTAAATACGCAGGACGCGACTCATCATCAAACTGATATGTAGCGCTGTAGAAATATGAAACTCCATATGGTGAACCACTTTCACTCGGCGTACTTTTCAGTAAAACACCAACGGTTGCCATATTCGTGCGAAAAGCCGGGCTTTCCGTGACGGCAATTATGCCACCCCCGCTATCTGTCGTTTGACATCCCGAATCCATCGTAACACAAGCCGACCACGTCACCGGATACGTCCCATTTGCCGCAATATACGCCTGTATCATCTTCAAGCTCTGACTAGCAGCGTTTATGATAGCGGTGTTCTTAGCTCTTTGTTGTATGTTGGTGTAGGCCGCAATACTAATTGCGGCGAGGATTGCTATAACGACAATGACTATGA
>JAEAMG010002423.1_pt1 | contig 11504 bp, 7 predicted proteins | sample 8958741 | NCBI WGS metagenome assembly JAEAMG01 (sample SAMN16933256, study PRJNA681125) | bioreactor sludge metagenome | isolation source: anaerobic bioreactor treating anionic surfactant - SDBS | place: India: Bengaluru | collected 2019-02-28
GTTTGCCCCAGCAGATAGACGAGGTCCCCCGGTTTTTTCACGTCCATCGTCACGGCCTGCCGGACATCCTCCATCTTTCCCAGAACCGAGAACAGCAATGTCGGAGGGATCGAGATCCGGATCTCTCCGATCTGGTAGTCGTTCTTCATGCTGTCCTTTCCCGAGATGCAGGGGACGCCGTAGGAGGTCGTGAGCTCAAAGAGGGCCTCATTCGCACGGACGAGCTGGGCGAGCTTGTGCTCCCCGTCGGTATTTTTTTCGGACCGGATCGGGTCGCACCAGCAGAAATTGTCCAGCCCCGCCAGTCTCTCGATCGGCGCCCCGACCGCAACCGCGTTCCGGACAGCCTCGTCGATCGCGCAGGCCGCCATGTGATACGCGTCGATGTCGCTGTATCGGGGGCAGATGCCGTTCGCGATGACGATTCCTTCAAAAGAGTCGAGCAAGGGCCGGATCACCGCGGCGTCGCTTGGGCCGTCGTTGAGGATGCCGGTCATCGGTTTGATCACGCTTCCCCCCTGCACTTCGTGGTCATACTGGCGGACGACCGACTCCTTGCTGCAGATATTGAGTCTGGAGAGCATCCCCTTGAGCGCAGCGCCCAGATCCGCCGGTTCGGGGAAATCCGGTTCGGCGTAAGACGGAGAAGCCCAGCGGGCCCGGAGATTCATCTGCGGGAGGCCCTCATGCAGGAAATCCATGCCGATATAGGCGACGGTCTCTCCGCCGTAGCGGACGTGGAACCACCCGGAATCGGTGTAGCGGCCGAGAACGGTGGCCTCCACGTCCATCCTGCGGGCGAGGGCGAGGAATTCGTCGATCGTTTCCGGCGCCACGGCCAGGGTCATCCGCTCCTGGGATTCCGAGATGAGGATCTCCCATGGATTCAGTCCCGGATACTTCAGGGGCGCCCGGTCCAGATCCAGTTCGCAGCCGCCGGAGATCCGCGCCGTCTCTCCCACGGAGGAGGAGAGTCCGCCCGCGCCGTTGTCGGTGATCGCGCGGTAGAGACCACGGTCCCGGGCGATGAGCAGGAAATCGGTCATCTTTTTCTGCGTGATCGGGTCGCCGATCTGAACCGCCGTGACCGGAGAGCCCTCGTGCAGTTCCTCGGAAGAGAAGGTCGCGCCGTGAATTCCGTCCTTTCCGATGCGGCCCCCCGTCATCACGATGCAATCGCCCGGCAGGATCTCCTTTGTGTGACTGCACTTTCCGTTGATTCGGGCCGGCATGATTCCACCGGTGCCGCAATACACGAGGGGCTTCCCGAGGTAACGCTCGTCAAATACCAGGCATCCGTTCACCGTCGGGATGCCGCTTTTGTTCCCGCCGTGCTCCACCCCTTCCCGGACCCCTTCGTAGATCCGCCGCGGGTGGAGAATCCGCTTCGGCAGGGGTTTTTCATAGTCGGGCGGGGCGAAGCAGAAGACATCCGTGTTGAAGATCAGCTTGGCCCCCATGCCGCAGCCGAACGGGTCTCGGTTCACGCCGACGATGCCGGTAAGCGCGCCTCCGTAGGGATCGAGCGCCGAAGGGGAGTTGTGGGTTTCCACCTTGAAGACGAGGTTCCAGTCTTCGTTGAAGCGGATGATTCCCGCATTGTCGACGAAAACGGAGAGGCACCAGTCGGCGACGCCCATTCGCTCCCGGATCAGCCGGGTCGAACGCTTGATGTATGTGGAGAAGAGCGAGTCGATTTCCCGGGTCAGGCCTTTGCCGTCATCGTAGGAGATCCGGGCGTTGAAGATCTTGTGCTTGCAGTGCTCCGACCAGGTCTGGGCGAGGCATTCGAGTTCCGCGTCGGTGATTTTTGCCCCCAGACCGACCTCTTTCCGGCGGGCAAGGACATCTTCGTTTTTCAGATAGTCCCGGAGGATCCGCATCTCCTCCAGCGTCAGCGCGAGGACCCGCTGCTGGCTGATCCGGACGAGTTCATCATCGGGACGGTCCAGGTCGATCTCCTCTGTGTGCGGACGATTCTCTCCGGTGACAAGGGGGATGTAGGGCCGGATTCCGTTTGCCGGATCCCAGGTTTTCCCGTCCAGGATATCGTAACGCTGGATGAGATCGTTGGCGAGTAGCTCGGAGGCGATCCGCTCCGCATCCGCCCGTGTCAGCGCGTCGAGAATACAACGGTCGCGGACGGCACGGATGACGTATTGCCGTGAGGTATAGGCGCGAACCGTTTTCCCGGTAAGGAGTGAGATCGCTTCGCCCGCCGTTTTTCCGACGTTGTCGGTGACGCCGGGGCGGAATCCCACCTCGATCAGCCAGTCGAACCCGCCGGCCAGGCCTTGGTCGATGGCGGTTTCCTGGATCACCGGGTCGGAGAGGGGTCCGCGGGCTGCCTTTTCCAGTTCACCGCGGTCGAGGGGGCCGTCGATTGTGTAGACCTCGACGGTTTGCACGGAATCCACCGGAATCCGGAGATGGTCGATGATCCTTCTTTTGATCTTTTCGCCGAGGGCGTCTCTGATCCCCTCTTTAAAGCCGATTTCGATGCGATGAACCATGGTCTTCTCCCGAATGGTCCCGGCCGGAGTGAACGATCCGCCTTGGATTGGGACCATAACAGATGGGAACGGAAAAGACAACGGTGAGGTGGATCATCAAAAAGACATTTGGCCTTTTGTTTCAAAGGTGATCGGGCTATACTGAAACAGGTCTCGGAAATTTCATTTCAGACCATTTAAAGGAACCTCATGAAAATATTTGTTTCTCGCCGGTGGGCGATCTTTTTCATGGCCTGTCTGTTGTTTGTGCTCTCCCAGTTCTACCGGGCCTCGATCGCGGTGATCACCCCGGATCTGATCGCGGATCTCGGACTCGATGTCAACGATCTCAGCCTGATTTCCGCTTCCTTCTTCTATGCGTTTGCCGTCATGCAGATCCCGATCAGCATGTACCTCGATGCGATCGGGCCCAGGATTGCCATGACGGCGCTTTCGCTGCTGGGGGTGGCGGGGGCATTGGTTTTTGCGTGGGGGGACACGGTCGGATCGCTGGTGGCCGGGAGACTGCTTCTCGGCGCCGGGACAGCCTGCAGCCTGATGGGGACTCTGAAACTGATCACCTTATGGTTCGGACCGCTGAGGTTTGCAACCATATCGGCTTTGGTGGTTTCTTTTGGAACCCTGGGCAACATGACCGCGGCAACGCCGCTGGTTTTGATGGTTCAGTCCGTAGGATGGCGGATAACCTTCCTGATTTTTGCCGGGATCAATCTTCTGTTGACGATGATGTTTTTCGTCGTGGTCCGGGATTGGCCCAAAACCCCGGATTTCGACCAAACCCCGCAGGTCGCCTCCGGCGACTTTCGGAAAATCCTGCAAAATCTGCTGAACCTGTTCAGGGAAAAGGACTACTGGATCATTTCTTTGTCGACTTTCTGCCGGTACGGAATATTCGCCGCGGTGCAAGCCCTGTGGGCCGGCCCTTATCTGATGACCGTAATCGGAACATCGCCGGTGGCCGCCGGAAACGTTCTGCTCTGCATGAGCATCGGCCTGATCATCGGCAGCCCGGTCTGCGGTTGGCTGTCCGATATCGTTTTCCGAAACCGAAAAGGGGTGATGATTGCGGGATTGAGCGGCATGGGTCTGATGCTGGCCATTCTGGCCTTTCTTCCCCGGGGCGCCGATTTGACCTTGTTGTCGGTTCTCTTTTTCGGATTCGGTTTTTTTTCCGGCGTCGGGCTGATTGTTTATGCTCATATCAAGGAGAGAATGCCTGTTCAATATGCGGGAACGGCCATGACCGGTGTCAATTTCTTCACCATGACGGGGGTCGCCGTATTTCTTCAGGGGCTGGGTCATCTGATGCAATCCCTGTATCCCGGTGAAGCGTTGGGGGCCCCCGCTTTTAAAACGGCGTTTCTGTTCTGTTCCGTTTGCCTTGCATTCACTTCCGGACTGTACTTCCTGACCGAGGAAACGCTTGGAAAAGGAAAGAAAGCGTCCTCATCGTAGATACACACAGCGATTGCAGGCAACAAACATCGAATCATCCTATGCGGGATGAGTGACTTCTCGACCGCAAACGACCTCGATTTTTCTCCGGAGCCTCTTTTAACGATATCGGCATTCGCGTGGAAAAGCTTCCTGTGAGCAATGAACGGGCATTGCTGAACCTGTAAGTTCTTGGCATAGGAAAGGATCACATTTGCAACATCGGATAGAGCCATTCAGATGAAAATTGTGCAAATCGACCCCAATGTGATACATGTGTATATAATAAGGTGCATGCCTTCAAAATAAAACTCTACAGAAAGCTGCCGATATGGGAGGATGAGATGTCGACCAGTGAAATGGAAAAAAATCTCAATGAGTTGATGCATTTATGTAGGCAGATTCTCAACGAAAATTCACAGGAAAAAGCTCCACAACCCGAAGTTGCGCTGGAATCTGGTGCAAGTAATGAGAAATACCTGTTGATGGCAGAAAAAGTCCGGGAAAGTGATTTCGACAATAAAAAATTGTTTAAAAAACTGATACCCGTACTCCTCAAAATTGCCCTCATCACATGTATATTTTTTTCCATCTATGAAGCGATCAAGCAAGCGATTTTTGCGGACATTATTCTATGGCAATCTCATGTCATTACAATTGTTTTTGCCGGAATAGTGGCCTCTTTTGGCGCCTTTTTCCCGCTTAAAAAGATAGAGATCCTCTATCAAAAAAGCATGGATGAGCTCATGGCCAGAAAGCATGCGCAAATTGTTCTGAAGGAAAGTGAGGAACGGTACCGCCAGTTATTTGAATTGGAGTCGGATGCTCTTTTTCTAATCGAAGAAGATTCAGATCAGATTCTCGAAGTCAATGCCGCTGCCGAAAAACTCTATGGATTTTATCGCGAAGAATTCCTGGGGATGAAGAGAGGAGATCTCGATTCCAAGGGTTTGGACACTTCAATAAGGCAGGATGGACAGGAATTGCTGGAGGAATTTATATTTCATCGAAGAAAAGACGGAAGTGTTTTCCCTGTAGAAATTTCGGCTTCCAAGGTTACGTGGTATGGGAAACAATTGATTGGAGTCAGTACGGACATCACCCAAATTAAGCAGGCGGAAAATGATCTGAAGGCACGCGAAAGTGAACTGCAAATGAAATCCAAGAATCTGGAAGAGGTCAACTCTGCCCTTAAGGTGTTGCTCAAACAGAGGGAAGAAGATAAAAAAGAGGCGGAAGAGATGTTTCTATCCAATGTCAAGGATCAGGTCATCCCCTATGTGGAAAAATTGAAAAGGAGTCAACCGAATCCAGAACAAAAGGCCTGCATCGAAACCCTTGAAACACACCTGAACGATATCATATCGCCATTTTTAACAAGCATTTCATCGCGATACATCGATCTGACGCCAAAAGAAATTCAGGTGGCCAGTTTGATCAAAGATGGAAAGACAACAAAAGAAATCTCGTTATTATTGAATATATCTCCCGGGTCTGTGGATCTTCACAGATATCACATTCGGAAGAAAATGGGGATCAACAAGCAGGGCACCAATCTCCGCTCTTATCTGCTATCTCTACCTTGATAGTTATTGGTTGTGTTTAATATAAGATATTCTAACATGTCTTTTCCGCCCATCGTGCATAAATATTTACAAGTATTTAATATAATGCGATTATATCGATAAACTCCAGAACTTTCTTTGGGCATTTCCTTTAACTCTTCATATAAGATATCGAATATCAACTCCATATAAAATCTTTTAACATTTCCTTTTGTTTCATTCCAACATATTATCTTCCCAAACCATATGAAATGAATATTAATAATTTAAAATCATTAGAATTTATCGATTTTTCGTATGGATTTTAAGTGAGGTACTTGTATGGGAATCAGAATCCTGAAAAAGGAAATGGATATGGGGAAGATGGTTGATGAATTAGCAGATAAAATCAGTGAGGCGGGAATGTTTTGTCAAAGCGGAGTGGATGCCTATCTAAAGGGGAATCTTGATGCATTCACGGCTTCACTCACCTGCATTCGCGATACGGAGAAACAAGGGGATATGCTCCGGCGCTCCATCGTGGATACGCTCTATCGAAAAACATTGATTCCCGACTTACGTGCCGATGTTTTGGAACTGCTCGAAAATATGGATTCTCTGCTGGATCAATTGAAAGAGGTGGTTTCTGAAATAGAGATTGAACAGCCGGTCATTGGAGAAGAGTTTCAACAGGAGTTCAAGGATCTCCTCAAATATACCGTTGAGGCTGTCGAGGCTGATCTTCGTTCCTGCCGGGCATTTTTCAACGATATCAAACCGCGCCTGATTCGTCGGGAGTTGGCACGGTACCACCTGCTTGAAATGCCGGAAGATTGGAACCAGATTGCCTTTGACGACCATGTTCACGACGCCAACACCAAGGGACGTAAAACCCCGACGCATCTGATCATGGATGCCTGGATAAAAGGGATCCGACGTCTGACCGTGATCTACTATAATTTTGTGCCGGCAGAGGCTGCCTCCGAACTTCTCAAGGCCGGTGAGATTATGGGGATCATCATCCGTATCGGGGTATCCGTCGGCGCGCAGTTCCGAGGGCGTAATATTCGATTTATATGGGTGCCCAGAGGCTTTTGTGATGCCAAGGATTTCCTCTCATTTTTAGCGGATTCGCATGTTCAGGCTTTTATGGAAGAGGGGCGCCGGGTCTCCGAATATCAGAAGCACTATGTCATCGATGTTCTGCAGGAGTTCAATCGAAAACACCGATTGTCCATCAATGAAGAATTTGGAATCAACCTGGGGCCGTTGGAAAGAGCGGACTTTCTCTCTTTCGTAGCCGGTGGACAGGCATCGATTCTCCACTTGTCAGAATTCATTCATAGTCGTCTGCTTCCGTTGATGAAGATCCGCGTAGCAGAAATTCGAAACCGCTATCCGCAGGCGAACCAAGAGGAACGCCGGCAGATGGAAGCGCTGGTGGAAAGAATGAACGAGTTCGATTCGGAGGCGGTAGTCGTTCGATACTTGAGGCCGACATGCAATCCTTCGCTGCACGATCCGAACTTCCCTCCGGTGGGTACCGATGTCCCAAAACTCTTGATGGTGACACCCCATGAACTTATGGAGACGCTGGATCATCTGCATGCCGGATACCGAATTTGCCTCAATCTCAGTGATCTCTGCGTTGAAGATGTCCTGGAGATGCTCTTTGATTGCAAAGGAATGATCACGCACCTGGAAATCTTCAACCTGAAAGATCATGTTGATGGAAAGACGTCGCACTATCAGAAAATCAGCGAATTACAGACGGCCATCAACAAAGGGAATGTCATTACATTGAAAAGGATGATTCTTGAGATGCGCCACCGTATTGAAAAGTCGGAACGGCCGGACCGTGATGATCGTTGTGCCAAGCTGACAAAAATTCTCCGCGACATCCCGGCACTTCAATCTCACTACAGAGGCGTCCCTCTCGGATCTTACATCGGCAGCGATTCCACCGGGCGATCCCCTCATCGGTACGGCATGGGATTGATCATCAAGGAAACCTTGACACGGCGTGCCCAAAGAGCAATTCAGCATACCCTCGGACCGAAGGTCTTCGTTCTTCCCATTCGGATGACGGTTTATCTGCGAACAACCGCTGTTCCTTATGCCGTTTCCGGAGCCATGAAAAAATGGCTCCGATGTTTCGCCAATTTGATGCCCGGATTGAAACATTTGGGGATAGAACGAAGGCAGGAATGGAAAATCCAATACAATGACACCCGGATGGAAACGCCAGGAAATGTCGTCCCTCTTGGAGGATTGCACGAGGAAGGTGGAAATGAGTTGTATCTGGATGAAAAAATATCTCAGGCCAGGACAGGAATCTCCTGGCGATACATGAACAGTGGCATCCAGAATGCGATCAAGGTTGTGATCGGTTTCATTCCGGCCTTCCTGACGTTTGCCTTGACCAAGGAATGGTGGTTTCTGGCATATGGTGGGGCTTTCATCTGGTTTGGAATCACCGGGCTGCGCAACATCCTTCAATCCGTTCTCGGCGGAGGCGGCTTTCGTCGCTCCCCTTTGCTTCGTTGGAACGACTATGTGAGTTGGAGCAGACTTACGGATTCACTTCTCTTTACCGGATTTTCTGTTCCCCTTCTGGATTACATCGTGAAAACGGTCATTCTGGATCGGACTTTCGGAATCACGACCACTACCAATCCTTCTCTTCTTTATGCCGTGATGGGTTTGACCAATGGCCTTTACCTTTCCAGCCACAACGCCTTCCGCGGCCTGCCTCGTGGAGCGATATTCGGTAATTTTTTTCGGAGCATTCTGTCTATCCCGCTCGCCATCCTATTCAATGTTGCCGTCGGAAGCTTCCTGACGGGGTTTGGTGTTACCGGAGTCAACGATGTTTTGCAGAAATGGGCTGCCATTGTCTCGAAAACGGCTTCGGATTGTGTTGCCGGCATCATTGAAGGCTTTGCCGATCGTTACGAAAACATTAACACGCGGATGATCGACTATCGAACAAAACTTCGTCAGCTTTTCGACACCTTTGCCCGGCTTGAACTTTTATTCCCGGAGACAAATGTTTTGGAAATGCTTGAGTCACCGAAAACATTTATCCAGACCATCGGCAGTGAGGCCAAAGATCTTGAAAGGATCATCATTATAAACGCTTTAGATCTCCTCTATTTTTGGATGTACCAGCCTCGGGCCAGGAGCGTGTTGAAATACCGCATCCCGACCATGTCACGGGATGAACGTCAAATCTTTGTCCGTTCACAGTGTGTTCTTCAGAGAGAGAAGGAAATCAGTCAACTTTATCTGGATGGAATTATTGGAAGAAACTTCTCCAGAGGACTGGCCTTTTATCTGAATCGTTACCCGGAATACTTGGGCACCCTCAGAAAAATTGCGCTCCGGCACGGCGACATACAGGCAAGTAAAATATATGCAACTGAGTAGTGTGATCACGGAACTCATTCTGGCGTCAGAGAACATAGGTTTACAGCTTCCGTGGCGGGGAACAGGAATGTCTTCATTTTTAAGGGACAGAAATACTTCCGTGTATAAGTTCCATGATGAAGGGAGGGATTGACATGGCAGTAATCACGATTTCTCGGCAGATGGGAAGCTTGGGAACGGAAATAGCCCAGGATGTGGCCGGTAAACTGCAATACAAATATTTGGACAGAGAAGGGATTGAGCAGGGGCTCGCAGCTCACGGTTTAAAGGGGCCGGAAGTGGAAAAATATGATGAAAAAAGCCCACCATTCTGGGCAAATTGGCAGAACCAGGGCCGGAAATTTTTCCATGCGATTCAGATGGTCATTTACGAAGCTGCCCGGAAGGACAATGTGGTGATTGTCGGCCGCGGCGGACAGGTCCTTCTAAGGGGGATCCCTGGAATCCTTCATGTCCGGATCATCGCTCCGCTTCAGGACCGCATCCAGCGTCTCATGGCTGAGAGCGGAGAAAGCGAGAAAGAATTATCCCGAATTTTGAAACAGAGCGACCGGGAATCAGGGGGATTCCTCCGAGCCTTTTTAGATGCCGATTGGGAGAACCCAGAGCTCTACGATCTTACGATCAGCACTCGTAATTTTCCGAGGGATCTGTCCGTCGATATCATCTTGCGTGCGATTTCAGCCGTTGAGGCAACAAAGGATATGCGAACCTCCAGACCGCGCGAACGATTGGATGACTTAATCCTTCAGTTGAAGGTTGAAGCCGTTCTTCTGAATGCGGATATCAGAAACATCCGTGTCGAAGTAGGGGCCGGCGTGGTGACCCTGCGTGGGAATGTCTTTTCAAGCCTGGAAGGCAGGCGCTATGTGAGCCTGATTTCAGGGATTGAGGGTGTTCAGAAGGTCGAGAGCAACATGTCCGTTTACACCCACATCGGCACGTAATTTCACCGAACTTCTCTCGCATATTCCCTTTCCCCTGTTTTCGGGGGGAAGGGAGATCATGCGCTGTATTCACACTGTGTCTCGTGTATTGCGGTGGGTAAGGTTTCCCTGCTATGCATCAGGGGCATCGCTCGCGATGACGTCGTGCAACGAGTCCATCAGTTGCTGCAGTTCGGTTCGGTTCAGATCCAGCGCCACCGTGCCGCCTCCGGGATGGGAAAATGTGAAGGTTGCCCCAGTTTCTGTTTTCTCCACATGCCACCGCGTTTCGGCAGGAAGTTTAACATTCTCCGACAGCCAGTCGGCGGCCGTGAATTCCGCAATCTGGATCAGGACGCCGAAGGCATGGCGGGGATGGATGAAAATCTCCTTCCAGATGCCGCCGGGATACTCGTTGTAGCCGAAAAAGGGAATGCCCTGCTCCTCCAGATGGGACATCGCCTTGCGGAGGTCCGGCGTCTGAAGGGTGATGTGGTGGACTCCTCCCTCCCGGTCTTTCAGAAAACCGTCCAAAAAGCTTCCCTCGCCCGTGGGCGAGATGATCTCCAGACGGGACAGATCTCCCAGGGAAAAGAGTTGCCAGAAAAACCTCGTCCTGGGATCGTCCATCCCGGCGCCCGGAACGGCCCCCAGGATGTCGCGAAAAAAATGCTCGGCCTTCGCCTGGTCCCTGACCGCGATGGATACATGGTCGATGCGCGATATCAAATTTTTTCCTCCAAGAAGCATTAAGCGTCTTTCGGTTTGTTCGGCATGATGAGCCACATGGCCAGATAGGCGAGGATGCCGAAGCCGAACGAAAAAAGAATAAGCAGAATAAAGATGATCCGTATGAGGGTGGGGTCTTTATCGAAGAATTCCCCAAGACCGCCGCATACGCCGCCGATCTTGCGATCGCTGTCGGACAAATATAACTTTTTCATACCGTCCTCCCTGGTCGTTTTCCAATCCCAACCGGCAATGTCTGAGCATGATCATTACGAATCTGGAGCCTTGAAAAGGGACTCTATCTTTGTTTTGGCAGAACCCGCCGAATCCTTTCTTTTTCCGTCCGGTTCGGCATCTCTAAAAACGAAGAAATCACAAAAATTGCCCCGATCCTTTTCCATAACCCTTTCGGCCTGGGGTTCACGACATTCATTGTAGGACCCCGTCTCATGGAAGACGCAATTGAGACAGCAGTGCAGATCGGATCCGCAGAACGGACAGGTTTCCCGTCTGCCCACCGGAGTCTCGATTTCCAGAACCTTCCGGCATGCGTGACATCTTTTCATTTTTTCCCTTTCCCTGATCCAGGAAAAGATGCATCCCACTGTCGGGCCCGATTCTTGGCGGGGAAGCGCTTTATCGTTTGATCATGCGGTAAAGAATGAGCAGAAGGATCGCCCCGCCAATCGCCAACAACAAGCTGACGGTATTGAACCCCGTAACGGTCCCGAATCCCAGATAGGATCCGATAAACCCGCCTACGAATGCGCCCCCGATCCCGATCAGAATCGTCAGGATAATCCCGCCGGGATCCTTTCCCGGCATGATGAATTTGGCCAGCGCGCCTACGATCAAACCCATAATGATCCAAGATAAAATCCCCATGACGGCCTCCTTTTTTTCTTAATCTGGCATTCTTTTTACATTTC
>JAEAMG010002460.1_pt1 | contig 11503 bp, 4 predicted proteins | sample 8958741 | NCBI WGS metagenome assembly JAEAMG01 (sample SAMN16933256, study PRJNA681125) | bioreactor sludge metagenome | isolation source: anaerobic bioreactor treating anionic surfactant - SDBS | place: India: Bengaluru | collected 2019-02-28
AGGCGGTCTTGGACTTCGCCGCCAAAACGGCTATACCTGTCCGAGGAACGTGCCCGTTCCCCGATGGTTTGACTTTTGACTTTGTCGAGGCTGCAAAATGAAATTTAAGGACATTCCTGCTGAAATCATGAGCATCCGAGTCATTTCCACGGATGCTACCGTTACGGAGTTGAAAGAGCAACCCGTTCTGTCGGTCTCCGTTTGTCTCACCCGCCCAGGCGAATTTGAAATCCGTCTTTCGGACTCCAGCATCTTCGTCAAACCTACCATTGTTACGGACAACCGTCGACTCGGCAGCGAACTAGCCAGCGGGAGCGCGCTTCTCGGGCAACTTGCGAACCCGGCAGCGGACAACAGCATTGAATTGCAACTCGCCTTCTTCACTGGCGAATGTTTGGAGATGGGTGATGTCGACATCGGTGTGGATGAGTATGTTGAACAGGCTGTTGTGAAAATCGCCCGACAAAAACTCTCCGGGAAAGAACTCTATGAGGCGCTTTTACGACATTGTTGCCTTGTTCATGACGGTCAACCTTACTTTTTCCTTACAGCCGGTCCTGCGATTGATGGCGTGTTAAGAAGGGGGCTGGAAGAAGAGTCCGGTGAGGAGCCAGAAGAGGGCGACGATACGGAAGAGACAGGAGAATCGGATAATGAAGCCGGTCAGTCAATATCGGATGTGTCCCCGCCCAAAACCGAACCAACACGCAAAAACTCGTTCTGCGTCACGGGCGATGACATTCGCTTTGTCGCCACGGAAACACGGCTACAGGACGGGAAGTCCGTATACATCGCCACGCGCTTGACCAATGTTAAGAATAAGTATGACCGCGCATTACGCCTCGCCAAGGGGAGGCTGAAATTTGTGGACTGGACGCAAGCAGGTCAGATTCAAATGCTCACCCAAGCGCAGATGTCCGCTCTTACCAAAGATAGCGGGAGCTATCTGAAAAAATGGGACGAATTCGGCGACATTGAAGGCGAGATCCTGCTCAAACATGCCCGAGAATTCGGCGCATTGCAGTACTGTGACATGAAACCAAACCGCGACGGGACGGTTTCAGTTCGTATTATGCAGTCATCCGACTCAGCCTTGGAGGCGCTTGCGGACGGGGATGTGGAGTCATTAGAGATGGCCGACGACTTGCCGGAGTATCTGACGAATGCGGGCTTAACGTTTGCCCAATTCACCGGCGTCATCGAAAAGGAGGTAGAAGAGGAAGCCTTCTTTGGCAAGCGTGGAAACCAACGAAAGGAATCGAAGCCGCATTACGACATCGCAAACTATGATGCGATCACAAGAACCATCACGCTCAAGACGGAGAACCTGTCCGCAACCGGTACGCTCATTCTTTCGCTGGTAGGAGAAATTGCGCAACTCAAAAGGCGGATGAACGCTCGCAGGGCGATTATTGAAGGCCGCTCCGCCAACCCGCAACTTGGGCCCTTGATTGAGGAGAAAGGCAAAATCACAAAAACGCATCCGCCGGACAGAATTCAGCCGCTCACCGCTTTCGTGCGCAACAAAATATTTAGAAATGCGCCGACGTTTATGCAGGAAAGGGCGATTGAAGTTGCGCTGAACACTCCCGACATTGCGCTGATCCAAGGGCCGCCTGGTACAGGTAAGACCACAGTTATTACTGCTATTGTCGAGCGCCTGAATGAAATGGCGGACAAACATGCAAAAAACAAGGGAATTGTGCTGATGACCGGATTCCAACATGATGCGGTCGAGAACATGATTGATCGGTTTTCGCTCAACGGCATTCCTGTTCCTAAGTTTGGCAAACGCTCGGGTGCTGAGGATGATGATTTCACTGCCTTTGAGAAAAAACTCGAAGACTGGTGTGCCAAGATCGCCTCTGAGATTCGCGCTAAGAATCCGCAAATCGACAAAATTCAGAAAGAAGCGGAAATCAAGAACCTCTGTCTTCAATACCTCCAAGCGCCAACGCGCACGCTGGCGGCTAATTTAGCGAAAAGGATCGCCGATCTTGGCATCAGTATTCTCGGTGAAGATTCATCACGTCGCGCCGTAAATCTCGCTAAAAGACTTTCATTTGAGGATAATCTCAACGTTGAAGACAATCTGCTGCTGGACGCAGTGCGCCGGTTGTGTGTTCGGCCGGAGAGGTTTGCTGACGACGGGCCAGAACGGGCGACTGATGCGCTGGACGATTTAAAGAATGTCCTTGATGAAGACGAACGCGACATATTAAATAAGGCAAGTCTATGGCGAAATGAGGACGGCGTTCCTCCTTTTCTGACTGATTTGGCAGCTCTGAAAAAGAAACTCCTCATCCGTTTCACGGCTCCGCCCGTGTTCCGCGTGGAAAAGCGGAACGATGAGATCATCGCGCTAGCCGAGGAGGCTCTCAAGCGAATCAAGGTTTCGGGGGTATCCGCCAAGGATGCTAAAACTGCCGCACTGGCCGAATTACTGGTTGAACTCGAAAGCAATCCTGAAGGAATGGTTGATGCGGTGTCAGATTTCGCTTTCGCTTTCGCCGCAACTTGCCAGCAGAGCGTGAACAAACAGATGCAGAAACAAAAAGGCATTACGGGAGTTAGAGCCGACGAGAAGATGGAGTATGAATTCGTGATTGTGGATGAAGCCGCCCGCGTCTCGCCGCGCGACCTGATGATCCCGATGGCGCAAGGCAAGCGAATCATTTTGGTTGGCGACCATCGCCAGTTGCCGCATATTATTGATGACGAAGTCGCTCGTCAAATGGAAGAGGGCAAGACGGGGCGGGAGGAATCCGAGTGGCTTAAGAAATCAATGTTTGAATATTTGTTTACCGAACGACTGAAGGCGTTGGAGCAGAAGGACGATATCCCGCGCCGCGTCACGCTTAAAACGCAATACCGCATGCACCCGATTCTGGGTGACTTCATCAGCCGGAATTTTTATGAACGGTTTGACCCCTTGGAAAAATTCGGTTCGGGAAGACCCGAAAGCGATTTTGCGCACTACTTGCCCGATACAGAAAACAAACCTGCTATTTGGCTTAATGTTCCAACCGCCAAAGGCAAGCACCAGCGTAACGGGACCAGTTGGACGCGCTCCGCTGAGGCAACCGCCATCGCTCAACAGTTGCGAGCGTGGATGAACTCCGAAGAAGGCGAAAACCTCTCCTTTGGCGTGATCTCGTTTTACAAGGCGCAAGCCGAACTAATCAAAAAGCAACTCGGCAAAATCACGGTCGACGACAAGAAGCTCCGAATTGGCACCGTGGACTCGTTCCAGGGTATGGAATTCGATGTGGTCTTCTTGTCCGTGGTGCGAACATTGCCAGAAAGAGCGTATGTTGATAAACGGAAAGTCGTTATTGAGAAAAACGGGGAAATCTGGACAGACAAAACAGAGGCAAATATTTCTTTTGGCCACCTTTGCCTCAGTAACCGCCTGAATGTCTCTATGAGCCGGCAGAAGAAACTGCTGGTTGTGGCAGGCGATTCGGGATTGTTGCAGTGCGACCTTGCAGCAGAGTTCATACCCGGGCTGGTTGACTTCTTTAATCTCTGTAGAACGGAAGGGAAGGTGTTGCCATGCCGTTGAAGCTTCTTGATTACGGCAAACAGAGGCCCTTCGGGGAGATCGTCGGCAAACCGCGCTATCTCGCGTGGCCTGTTAACGTCTATCGTGTGACGTTGCCGAAAGTGTCACAAGACGGCGATGGCCTTAATCCGTTTGAGCGCGTCCTCCTAAAGATGATTGATGCGGGCATCGCATGGGAAGCGGAGGTTCTGGCGCGGGAAACCTGTCTTCCTGTTGACCTCGTGCAAAGTGTGCTTTCGCGCCTTCGCGACAAGGCTTTGATTGACGAGCACAACGAGATCATCAAGCAGACTCGCGACAACTGGAATACTAAGGAAGGGAAACAGCCGGTCTATGTCACCGCACTCTTGTTCCGCGAACTCGCCACGGGAAAGATTCTGCCGTTTCTGCATGTGTTGGATAATGATCGGCCGTTGAAAAAGAAAGAGGACGAGAAGAAGCCCTTCCAAAGTATTCGTTATGATAACGTCTACAGAAACATTCCGCCAACACCCCGTGATGTCATTTTTGCGTTGCGGGCGACAAATTCACGTTCGCTTGCTTCCGGCAGTGATGCGCGCTTGCCTGCGGTTCAACAAATCACCATCGCGCATGATCCCGAACGGTATGATCTCGACTGCCCCATTGCTATACAAAGAAGCGACGGCGAGTATCGCATTGCCGACCCCTTTGGCCATGGTTTCTCGTTGGTGCTTGAAGATGCGTTCAACCGCTTGCTCGAACAGGATAATAGGTTGAGCGAGTGGCTTATGAACTGGAAACAGAGTTTGTCCAATCCCAGACGAGACAAGCAGGACATGACACCGAAGGAGCCTTATGATACAGAAACAAACCAAGGACGTTTCCCGAATCTGATCTTTAACCTGCGTTTAAGACGGAACACACAGAACCGCTCAATTGAACAGATTCATGCGGCGCTCGAATGGGCTTTGTTCTATGTTTGTGGCCAGCGTCCATACGACACGGCGGTCAAACGACTCAGACTTGCAAATCAATTAGAACATCCCGATATCTTGAAGAGGGCTGCGGAGCAAGTCGGATTGACCGTGCCGCAGTATGGTTTTCGACCGGTTCTTGGGGGGAAACTTGATGACTTTCTTTCGGGCAAAGCCGAGATGGGGACTGTCCTTAGTATCGCGCTCGTGATGGCGGAAAACGACGCCGCGCATCCGTTGCGCCGTTTCGCTGTCCAACATCAAGACTTTATCAACCGGATCTTCGACATCAAGCGGAAGCGTGATGCTCAAGTGCACGGGCAGGAGCGCGCACAGAAAGCCGAAATCGAATTGCCGGATGAGGCTTATATGCGCGAAATTGTCACAGCGCTGTTGCCAGCCATCCGGTTCTTGAACACCCCCATGGCAGAGATAGGTAATGAGGGCGTCACTGATTCGCTGCTTGACGCGCGAACCAGCGTTCAGAGCGAATTCGGGTTCAGACTGTTCAGCCGACTAGGAACGAATTTGCAGGATCGGTTGATTCATGCGGAATGTTTCTGGCTGACCCGTAAAGAGACCGATGATAATGCGCTTGCGTTCGTCTGTGACCTCGCCGCTGCGCTTCAGGCGCTGTTTAGAATGAAGCTCGCGGGCACCTTGCCGCCGGATATCCGTGAGTCGAAATTTGTGCAAAACGCACAGGAAAAAGCAACCGATGCAGGGCTTGGTACACTGCCTGAGTCTCTTTGTACCGTAAAACCAGACGCCATCAAGAGGACTATGCAGGGGGACGATCAGTCTCTCGGCGCCTGCGTGATCGCCTTCCTGCTGGTTTCGGACAATGACTCTCTGCGGTCAATTACGGATGTCCAGCCATCATTTTGTGCTGATATCGGTGAGATTGTTGCTCTGCGCAAGCACGGCAATGAACCGATTCCATTGGCAATGCAAGAAATCGATCAGATTCGCAAACAGGCCTTTTCAACCATAAGGACTCTATCGGAGGTTTAGTCATGGGGAAGAACAAGAACAAGCAGAAGCAAGTATCGCAGGCGGAGCGCGAGGTTCAGCAGGTGTGTTCAACGTCGTCCGTGCCGAAAGTTCTGGAGCCGGATGAGGGGCGTGAGACGCCGCTGGGATCATATGACCGGATCAAAAGCGAGTTGCAGGTGTTGAATGCGCGCCTCCAACAAGATCTAGCGGATGTCGTCAAGAGGGAGGGTGAACTCGCGAAGCGAGAACTGGACGTAACTGAACGCGAGCAGAAAGTAGGTGCTGGAATCGCCGACAAGGCGATGGCACTGGTGAGCGAAGCCGCTCGTCAGCATCAAGCTAATCAGGCTGAAGCAAACAGACTGAATCAACTTGCGGACAACATTGCGAGTGAGCGGCAAAGTCTAGAAAGCGCGAAAGCGAAACTGGTCCAGCGCGAACAAGCCATTGTCGCTGCCGAGCAAAAGCGCGACGCGGGGTTTGCCGATGAACGTGCCGCCGTGGATATCGAACTGCGAGAAAAACGCGTAAAGATGGAGTCCGAAATTGTTGGTATTCGCGAAAAGACTCTTTCCGCTTATGAAGATGAGATCGCCAAGCTGAAAACGAAACGGTTGGAGGATATCGCAAAGGCCGAGCAGGCCGAGCGAGACCGCATTCGCGCCGAAATCGCAACCGAACGTGAGGCTTGGAAGAAACAGCAGGAAGATAGTCGCATAACATTGGAAACAGAACGGACCGAACTCGAACTACAAAAGGGCGCAGTGTCGGCTCAGCGGAGTGAACTTGAGGGCCGAAGAATTGAGCTTGAAGCGAATGAACGGACTCTCGAGCGGAGGGAGCAGCGACTTGAGCAGCAATGGGAAAAAAGAAACGCCGAGTTGGATGATTTAATCGAAGTTCGGCTTCAGGAAGAACGCAAGTCGATTGAGGTCGAAAAACAGTCGGGCAAAGATGAGAATGCCCGTCTGCGGGAAAGTCTTCGCATCCAGGCCGGACTTTCCGGCGCGTTCGACCAATTGAAGCGTCAACTTGGCGACAAAGACCCCTCTGAAATCCTGCGTGACCTTAACAGCAAGACAGACGAACTTAAACGCGTGCGCGAAGAACTCGCCACACGTCCGACTGAGGAGATGCGTGCGAGATGCCAAGAAATGGACTCCGAGTCCCAACGCCTAAAGGCACGGATTTCGGAGTTGGAAAAGCAAATCAAAGCAAATGCCGGCACAATTGCGGAAAGCTCAGACCTGCGCCGCAAGAACAGCGAAATGGAGGCGGAGAACAAATCGCTTGCGCAAAAGGCATCCATCTTCGAGGGTGCCGCGAACGAGGCAAAAGCCGAAATTGATCGTCTCCGCGCCGCCTACGAACGGCCCGCCGAAGTCGCCGCCCGATACAAGGAAATCGAGATGCCACATATCAAGGCGGACAAGGTGAAACAGCCGGCTCCGCCGCCAAAAGACAACAACGGAAAAATCATTGAAGCCGATGAAAAAAAGTGGCTTGAAGAAATCGGCGATGCTTGCGATAAATACGGTCTCCATTTCCACCTGAGAATCCTGAATGCGTTTCACACTGCGCTGAAAACCGCCGAATGGTCGCCGCTCACCGTGCTCGGCGGTGTCTCCGGCACCGGTAAATCCGAATTGCCCCGCCTCTATTCGCACTTCGGTGGATTACTGTTTGAACCGTTATCTGTCCAGCCGAACTGGGATTCGCAGGAGTCGATGCTTGGCTTTTTCAACTCCATTGATAACAAGTTTGACGCCCAGCCGGTGTTGCGGTTCCTCGCCCAAAGTCAGAAGAGGTGGATCGAAAAAACCGACGACGACGAGGGCTATCCGGGGCTTCAGGACTGCGTCTGCATGATTCTCCTCGACGAAATGAACCTTGCGCACCCGGAACACTACTTTGCCGAGTTTCTGAGTAAACTCGAACTTCGGCGTGGAATGAAAGGTACAGATGTACCGTTCCTGCCGGTCAAAATCGGCGCCGGATTGCCGCCTTACCAACTCCCGCTCGGTCGCAATGTCCTTTGGGCGGGAACGATGAATCAAGACGAAACAACGAAAGCTCTTTCCGACAAAGTGCTCGACCGCTCTATTATCATCCACTTCCCGCGTCCGACCGAACTCAAGCGCCGCCTGAAGCTCTCGCCGCTTGATGAAAAAAATCGAGGACCGCTTTTGCATAAAGCAGCTTGGCAAAGCTGGCTGGCACAAGGCAGTATGTTCACTGATGAGGATGTCAAACCGTTCAAGACTTTCATCGAAGAAATGAATGCCGCACTCGCTGTCACCGGTCGCGCCATCGGACACCGTGTCTGGCAGTCGGTCGAATACTACATGGCGAACTACCCCGATGTCCGTGCCGCACAAAAGGCGACCGACAAAGACGCCCTTGCCAAAGCGCTCCATACTGCCTTTGAGGACCAACTCGTCCAGAAGGTCATGCCAAAACTACGCGGAATCGATACTCGTAGTAAGAGCGGGGCTGAATGCCTCAATAAAATACGCTCACAAATCAACAGTAGTATCGGGGACAATCGGTTCAATCTCGAACAGGATTTCAATCTCGCCTGTGAACTCGGCTATGGTCAGTTCATGTGGCAATCGGCAAACTACCTAAATAATGAGGCTGATGAAAATACGGAGTCAGCGGTTAATGACTCGGTGGGCGCTGAAGCCTCATCTCAAGAACCCAAGGGTCTGGCAGTCAACGTAAATCCGGATGATGATCCACCTTCTTGGTTCAGACCAGATGCGGCAAAGCGCAAAGCGCTCTGGTTAGAGCGAAGCAAATCAGAAAGAGATCGGCTCATGGCAGAGCATGAGAAAATGGCCCCATGAAACTGTCTGAACTCTACCGTCTATTCCCGCTGGATGAACCGAACAGCAGGCGAGCCCGTAATGTTCTCCAGCAGACGCACTGGTTTACGGTGAATGCTGTCTTCGACCCCAAGACGGGTGAGGCTCTGCCGCAACCGTTGTCCACTTTCCTCTCGAGAGTCGCGCAACCGGTGCCAGATGGCTCGATTCATGACCGTTTGTGGCGAATCACGGAACATGTCCGGCCCTCGCTGGAACGTCTATTCCGCGCAATCGACGAAAGTCCGCGTCGTGACCATGCTTTGATGCCCGTTCGAGCCGTGCGGGAATTGGATGCTGTCAGTTTTATGAAACTCAGCAACCGGCCAGGGCGCACTATCCGTGAAAAACTCGCGGGGAAACCCTATCTTCAAGCGGTGCGCCGTTATCAGTCTGTCGATCTCTCGGAAAACCGTCTTCTAAAGGCGTTTGTTACCCGCCTAGCTGAACTGCTCGAATTGCGGCAGGATTACCTCGGCGAAGAGGAAGACGAACTGCTCCCCAAAATACAATCGTGGCTTCGATCAGACGAGGTGCAGACCATTGCCAGGTGGGACAACCCGCCTCCCAACAATACGCTTCTTTCCCACCGCGAGTATCGCCGCGTCTGGGATGCGTGGTGTTGGCTGCAGAGACTCGATGATGATGTCGCTCGGGACTACTCCCTGCTCGAAGCACGGGATAAGACAATGCGATGTTGGAACGAGTACGCGCGGGCATACCGCGCTGGAACGCATTTGTTCGCGGATATGCCTGTCTTATTTAGTTACGAGGACTTCAGTATCCGGTCGTGGGATCCCGAAATTAAGAAGGTAGGGCTAACTACTAGCCGAACTATTAATAATGTAAATATAGACAAGCCAGTTTGCATTGACCTGACCTATCTGCGTCCACACTATGCATGTTCAGCAAAGAGCGCTCATGTCTTACCGGAGAACTATCTTTGGCAACAGTGGAACGATAATAATGAACACGTTGATATGGATCTCTTTAACTCTGATGCCGCATATCTTCACCCTGACGCGACTACGATATCTTCAACAGACCTCTTCTTTTCCAAAGACAACACTTCTGAGAACCTCGACCGTGCGGCACGCGCGTTCGCCGCCCAACTGCGTAAAGGCTTTATAAACGACACGCTTATCTGGCTCGTCCCCGATACCCTAGACGACTTTGAGCTCGAAGTCATTCGCCGCAACATCAACGCTCGTTTTCCTTACGCCGAACCGCTCCCGCGCAGCGTAGCGGCCGTTTTCGAGCAGGTTGAGTATGCGCGAATCAGAGACGACGATTATTCCGTTCTTGTCGTTGATAAGGTTGGAGGCATAACCTGCGCCACAATACTGAAGGCCAAATTCGACGCCAATCTTAAGAAGCGTCTTCCAGAGACCAACGGATACTATTGGGAACGATGTCTGCGGGTAAAGCTCTCGAGGCTCGATACGGGAGAAGAGCGGCAGTACGGCATGGTTACGGTGGATGGCAATGGAGTATGGCACAATAGCCCTCTCACCGAACGGCCGCAGTTAATTGATCCAAGGGATCTAAAGGAAGACGCGCGTATCGGTCAATTCGTAGATGTCATCAACGTGACACACAGCCCTGTGGCGGGCGGCATGTGTCTTCACGACATGCAGGCACGGGCTAACGGTATTCCGCTCTGGCGCGACAAGATCCCCGAACTTTCGATCAGAGCGTATGTAAATGGATTCTACCGACGGTTCTATCTGGTCGGCAAGAACACGCCCCCCGTCCGGCCGTTTCGTGGCAAATCTGTTCGACTCGACATTGACGCGCATTTCCCGCTTCCCGTCGGAGAAAAATACTATTCGAACCCGCTTTATAGAGGCGCAGGTGCTGAGGAAATCGGCTTCTCGCTTCGTCTTGATTCAGCCGCATTTCCTCTCAAGAAAGCAGCGGTGTGTGAACTTGGTTTGACCTTTGAATACGGTGTTGATGAGCCATACGCACTCATCTTCTCCCCGCTCGACAAGTCCTTCCCACCTGTACGCGCCACCTGGCAACGTACGGTCGAAGAGATTGTGACTGATGCCCCCGCGCCCGGGTATCCAGACCCGATGTCGTGGAAGGATCTGCACAGATTCCCAGACACAAAACGAGGAGGCACAATCGACATGATTCAAGCAGTAGTGTCAACCTCTTCTGACTTGAGTAGGTGGATGAACAGCGCAAAAGACGACGCATATGATAAGCTCCAGAAGAATATCCGTGGGTGGTGCCGTTTCTTGTTTTTTTCGATATGGCGCGATGGGCGGTCGATTGCTGACGCTGATTGTCCAGCTGCATTCGCGACGGCCACACATAGCATGCTGAATACATTTCAAAATGCTGCAGAGCATGGCGTCTCTCTCTTTGATGTGATGGTCTTGATGTCTTCAATGCACAAAGACATGCCAGATGAATGCGTTCAATGGATTTATGAGCAAGTTGAAAGCGGAAAATTGCGCGACGCTAGGTCTGTTGGTTTCGCGCTTGGTGATCTTTCGGAAATGTGGCAGCAGTACGTATTCAGCGTCATTGTCTCAAGGCCCACTATGGCCATTGATGTCTTAGCCTACGCGATATGGCGCGAGCAGAACTGTTTGAAACGGCTTGCGCTTACGGAATTGGGAAAAGTTCTTGATGCGTTATTGGATCGTTTGGAGACGCTACAACCTTACCAACGCAAAGACGGCACACTGGCGATTTCCATCACTCCGCTGGAGCTTCTGCTCGGGTTGTTGCGCACCCGCGCTTCAGACGATCCTGACATCAGAATGCTTCTCCAGCCTCATCAGAAGATAACAAAGCAGTTCGCGGAACAGGTTAACCGAATCGAGGAAATGATTGCTGAAACTGACGTGACGTTGTGTTCCCGCGTCCAGATCAACATTCAGAAGTCCGAGGGTGTCCTTACCCCAGACTTGCTCTATGCATTGCGACTGTATCTCACCAACGGCGATGGCGCAAACGCTATACATATCACCGGTATCTCGGACGCTGATGACGACTGAGCGAAAGGAAAGCTCCCATGAAACACTATCTGCTCACCTGGTATGGAATCACCGACCTGCGGGCCGCGCTCGGTCTCGAAGCGACAGACGGACCGATTCTCAGTGCGCTCAAAACAGGGCATTTTA
>JAEAMG010002461.1_pt1 | contig 11502 bp, 9 predicted proteins | sample 8958741 | NCBI WGS metagenome assembly JAEAMG01 (sample SAMN16933256, study PRJNA681125) | bioreactor sludge metagenome | isolation source: anaerobic bioreactor treating anionic surfactant - SDBS | place: India: Bengaluru | collected 2019-02-28
AGGCACTGTGGTGTACCTTGGAAGGATACCTATTTGTGGCTAATGAAAATCCGTGCTTATTCAAGATATTTCGTAGTCTGTCCCTGAATTGCGCTAATCATGGTTTCATAATTGCGCAGTGCCGTTCCGGACAGTACCCGGCCGTAGGGGCATGCGGAAGGCATGAGCACGAAGCCGCGCCCGGCGTCGCGCATGCCCTCGTCAAGGGCGCGTAACACCTTTTCACGAAACAGGTCCGCGGGAAGGGTTTCAATGTCGCTCACCTCGAGGTTGCCGAAAAGCACGATGGCTTCTCCGTAGTTGGCGCGTACCCAGGCCAGGTCCACATCGCCCTGGGGCGGCGGTTCTATGGGGTCCAACCCGTCTGGACGCATTGCGGCGATGTCGTCCAGAATATCGCGCAACCGCCCGTGGGAATGAACGCGGGCATAGCCGCCGTGACGCTGGATGGCCGCTATCATGGGAGTCACATACGGCACGACAAATTCGCGGAACAGCATTGGCGGCAGGTAGGGCGGCGCGGCGTATTCCGGCCCGTAAATGCGCCATAAGCGGCCGGGAAGTTCGCGGGATACGGACTTGGTCCGTTCCAGCAGCGCCGGGGCGAACCAGTCAAGCAGCGCCCGGAAAAGTTCCGGCTGTGTCAGGGCAAGTATCGTGTACGTGCCCAGGTCGAAGAGGGAGGCGGCCAGGCAGAGCGGGTCCGGGGTGTCCAGCATGACAATACCCGAATCACCCAGGGCGGTTTCCGCTTCCAGCACGCCCGAAAGGTCCGGAGTTCCGACAGTCTCCGGCGGAGGAAGGGCCAAAAAGGCGCGCAGGTCCTCTTCGTCCTTCAGCAGGTGCTCTTCAATCCATATTGTATTCACGTCCGGATCGCGTCGCGTGCGAGATGTCAGGGTGCGCCCGCCCGCCTGAAGCCGGTGTTGGGTGTGCCGGCTTCCCTCGTGCAGCCATGTTTCCGTGCGGGACATGGCTGCAACGGGGTCTGGTTGAACCCCGTGAAAGGCGGCGCCGCGCATGACGATGCGGTCCGTGTGCTCGCGCGCCAGTTCAATCAGAGGCCGCCACGACGGGTGGGAATAGATATTGAACGGGTCAGTATCTTCCGGTCGTTCGTCCAACCCGTTGATTTCATAGAAGGAGACCGGTGGCCTGTCCACCGGCTCGCCGCGCAGGGTTCGCATCAACCGTTCGCGTCTGGTCATATAGAGGACTTTCTTATCGCATCCAGGGGTGTGAGAAAAGCCTGGATCAGTAGTTTTTCAAAGGACCTAAACGACGGAAAGGACTGAAAGGACAGAGCGTGATTATGAACATCAATGCCGCTTTGTATCAAGATTTTTTGTGTTCTTTGTGTCCTTTGTGTCCTTTACGTCCTTCGGATGTTAAAACTTTCCAATCGCCTACTACTTTACGTTATCGCCCCTCATCCCGCAAAAATAAAGAGGACAGGTGTTCCGGAGGATGTCCCGTATGGTATCATTCCGGCGTTTATTTCACTCCCTTAACGCTTGGATACCCCTATGAAAACATTGCATCTTATCTGTAACGCCCACCTGGATCCCTGTTGGCTTTGGGAATGGGAAGAAGGGGCGGCGGAGGCTGTTTCCACTTTCCGCGTGGCCGCGGACTTCTGCGAGTCCCATGACGGATTTGTCTTCAATCACAATGAGGTCATTCTCTACAAGTGGGTCGAGGAATATGAACCGGCGCTGTTCGCCCGTATCCAGCGGCTGGTCCGGGAAGGCAGGTGGCACATCATGGGCGGCTGGTACCTGCAGCCGGACTGCAACATGCCCAGCGGCGAATCCTTTGTGCGCCAGATCCTGACCGGCCGGGCTTATTTCGCGGAAAAGTTTGGCGTCTATCCGACGACCGCTATCAATTTCGACCCTTTCGGACACACCCGCGGCCTGGTGCAGATACTTGCGAAGTCGGGCTATGACTCCTACCTGCATTGTCGCCCGGATAATGTGGATTGCCCGCTTCCGGACGCGGATTGCATCTGGGTGGGATATGACGGGTCGGAAGTGGCGGGACACCGCACGCTGGTGTGGTACGGTACGCCCGGCCGCGGCATGATTAAGTACTTTATGGAAAATTACCTGGACACCTACAGTGAACGGGAAGTGGGACTGTTTACCTGGGGCATCGGCAATCATGGCGGTGGACCGTCACGAGAGGACCTGGAGGACCTTATGGCCATCATCCGTAAGAATGAAGCCTTTCCCATCGTGCATTCCACGCCTGAGGCGTATTTTGACGAACTTCGCCGGAGTAGCGTTGCGCGGCCCCGTGTCGAGCGGGACCTCAATCCCTGGGGCGCAGGATGTTACACCTCGCAAGTGCGCCTCAAGCAAAAGCATCGCCTGCTTGAAAATGAACTGTACATGGTGGAAAAAATGTGCGCCTCTGCCGCCCTGGCAGGCTTGTTGGAGTATCCCCGGGAGCGATTGCAGGAGGCGTTGTGCGACCTGATGGAAGCGGAATTTCACGACATCCTTCCGGGCTCGTCCGTGCAGGCGGTGGAGGAGGCGGGGCTCCGTCTGATGGACCACGGCTTGGAACTGCTGTCACGCCTGAAAGCGCGGGTCTTCTTCGCTTTTGCGGCGGGACAGCCCGCGGCGGAAGCGGGTACCATCCCCGTGTTGGTTTACAATCCCCATCCTTTTCCGGTGGATACGGTGCTTTCCTGTGAGTTCAACCTGCCGGACCGGCACGATGAGGCGGTATTTTTTGATTTCGATGCCGTCATGGACGGCAAAACTGTGCCCTGCCAGGTGGAGAAAGAGGCGGGCAATATCCCCCTCGAATGGCGCAAACGCTGCGTGTATCAGGTGACGCTTGCGCCCTCTCAAATCAGCCGCCTTGACTGCACCCCCAGGCAACAGGCCGAAAAACCTGTGCCCAGACTGAAATCCGTGGGGAAAGCGTTTCATTTCAAGACAAAGGAAATCGAAGTGCTGATCAACACGGAAACCGGGCTCGTGGACCGATTTTGCGTCAACGGGAAAGAAGTGCTTAAGCCGAACGCTTTTGCACCCTTGGTCATGCGCGACAACGAAGACCCGTGGAGCATGTTTGAAAAATATTACCGCGATGTGGCGGGCCGATTTACCCTGATGACGCCCGAAGCGGGCACCGCCTTTTCGGGATTGAAACCGGACACGCCCCTGCCGTCGGTGCGTGTTGTCGAGGACGGCCCCGTCCGCACAGTCGTGGAAGTCCTCATGGCCTACAACCGATCCTTCCTGGTCCTGACCTATCGCCTTCCCAAACACGGTTCGGAAGTGGAAGTGCATGTCCGCGTGCACTGGAACGAGAAGGACAAAGCACTGAAACTCGCCCTGCCTACCGTGTTCAGTGGCGGTGAATACTGGGGCCAGGTCGCCTATGGCCGGGATCGCCTTCCCGGCAAAGAGCGTGAAGTGGTCGCGCAAAAATGGGTGGCTGCCATTTCTCCCTCCCGGGATATGGCACTGACTTGTATTAATGACGGCCTGTACGGGTCCGACTTTCCCAACAATGAAATCCGGCTGACCCTGCTGCGTTCACCCGCATATTCGGCCCATCCCTTCGGCAACCGCAAGACATTACCCCAGGACCGGTATATGCCGCGCATAGACCAGGGAGAGCGACAATTCACCTTCTGGATTAATGCCGGGTCCGTTGAAGATCGCATGAAGCGCGTGGAGCGGGAAGCGCTGGCGCACAACGAGAAGCCCATGACGCTGTCTTTTTACCCGCCCGGCATTGGCGCCAAGCCCCTGCCCGGCATTGTCCTGTCCGATGACGCTATAGTGCTGACAGCGTTCAAGGGCGCGGAAAGCGGAGATGGATGTGTCATACGTCTGTTCGAGCCCACCGGCAAGGCCCGATCAACCACACTGACCATACCCGCCCGGGGAGTGGAACAATCCATTTCGCTGAAGGCCTTTGAAATCAAAAGTCTGCTGCTCTTGCCCGGAGAAACTTCACTGCGGGAAGTGGATTTGCTGGAACGTCCGGTTACAGGAGAGTGACAAGACTCCTTTCCTCCCCGTATGAATTCCGTAAACGGGAAGAGCCGATCATGTCACAAGCAGGATGGGATCAAAGCGGGCCAAATCTTCGAGGACCAGGTCGGCGCGAGAAAAGTCCTGTATCGGGCGGTCAGGGCGGGCGAGGGCGACGGCATAGGCGCCGGCGTCCTTGGCGGCGCATACGCCGGCATTGGAATCCTCAAACACGACACAATACTCCGGCGATACACCGGCATGACGCGCCGCTGCGAGATAGCAGGCGGGGTGAGGTTTACCGGGAGCATAGTCTTCATGGCTCAGGGAAAAATGAACCAGGGAAGCCACGCCGGAAATGGCCAGCCCGGCTTCCACATCGGCGCGATAAGAACCGGAGACCACGGCGACAAGATGGGTTTTCGCGAGCCGTTTCAGGAGTTGGATGGACCCTTGAATGCGCACATCACGCGTGTCGCGCAACCGGTAGAAATAAGGCCCCAACACGGCGCCCATTTCATCCATGGTCCAGTTCAGGTCCTGAAAATGGTGGCGAAACCGTTCGTATACGCCCGGCCAGGAGATGCCATAGACCATGTGCAGCGCCATTTCACGGGACAGGGCATACCCATGATCTTTGGCGAGCAGTTCCATGGCTTCCACCCATAGGATTTCCGTATCTACGAGGGTGCCGTCCAAATCAAAAAAATAGGCTTGTATCATCGGCAACGATTCCTATAGCCGCGGTGGGAACCGCATCCTGCGGTCAATTTGCGACATTTTTGTCATGTTAATGGCATGCACTGTAGCAAAGGAGCCGATGGGAATCAAGGACGTTTTTGTCCACACCTCAATCCCCTGTATAGTATATGCCTGTTTCGTCTTTTACCCTCTCTCAATACAGAGTAGGAAAACATGGTTATATCGCGTCCTGTATATATAAAACTTGCCGGATTGGGAGCATTACTGTTATGTGTTCCCATGGCGTTACTGGTCCTGTTTATCTGGCTGGGACAGAACAGGGTTTCAGATATATCGGTCCGCGTTCCCGGCAAAGATGGTCGCCCCGCATCATTGCAGAGCGAGGACGGGCCAGTGGATTTCAAGGGCCGTTTCCAGCAGTTCGACGGTACACCGTCGGCGCTTCCGGGCGCGTGGCCGCGGTTTCGGGGCGCCGCATCGGACAATATCGCCGCCGATGCCCCACCGCTCGCCGATGCCTGGGGAGAGGAGGGGCCGCCCCTGCTATGGACGATCCTACTCGGCGAGGGCTATGCGGGGCCCGTGGTCCTGAATGGAAGGATTTATGTGCTGGATTATGATGAAGCGGCGCGTTCGGACACCTTGCGCTGTTTTTCGCTGGACGACGGCCGGGAACTCTGGCGGCACGGCTACCGGGTCGAGGTGCGGCGCAACCACGGCATGTCGCGCACCGTGCCGGCGGTTACCGATACCCATGTCGTTTCCATGGGCCCCCGCTGTCATGTGCTATGCCTGGATGCCGTCAGCGGCGCGTTGCAGTGGGGCATAGACTTGCAGCGCGAGCACGGCACGGTAGAGCCGCTCTGGTACACGGGGCAGTGCCCTCTGATAGAGGAGGGGCAGGTGATCGTGGCGCCGGGTGGGCCAGAGGCGCTGCTCATGGCGGTAGACCTCGCCACGGGCGAAATTCGCTGGAAAACGCCGAACCCCATGGGCTGGCAGATGTCCCACTCCTCCGTCATGCCCATGACCCTGGGCGGTAAGCGCATGTACGTGTATGCGGCGGTGGGCGGCCTTGTCGGCGTTTCGGCCGAGGCAGGCGATGCGGGCGCCCTGCTGTGGCGGACGCCGTGGGACGCCAAAGTGGTGGCGCCTTCGCCGGTCGCCTTGGGGGATGACCGCATTCTCGCCCTGGCCGGATACGGCGCGGGCGGCATTTTTGTGCAGGTGACAAAAACGGAAACGGGATTTGAAGGGCATGAAATTTCCCGGCACAGTCCGCGCGACGGCATTGCCACGGAACAACATACGCCGATTGTTCAGGATGGGTTTTTATATGCCATCATGCCCAAGGACGCGGGCGGGCTGCGCGAACAGTTCGTATGCTATCGCCCCGACGGTACGCTGGTCTGGTCCAGCGGCAAGGCTCACCGCTTCGGGCTGGGGCCGTGGCTGCTGGCGGACGGGAAGTTTTTCGCCCTGGACGATGACGGCACATTGTATATGGTGCGCGTGACGCCGGAGCGTTTCGAATTGCTGGACAGCGCGCAGGTGTTGCAGGGACAGGAGTCCTGGGCGCCTCTGGCGTTGGTGAATGACCGGTTGCTGGTGCGCGACACGGAACACATGGCCTGCGTGTTTGTGGGAAAATAGATCCTATAGGACATATAGGACCTATACGAGATAGTTTCCCTTGGAGTTGTGTGATGGATGAAACGAAAACAACAGTAGTGCCGCGCTGGCTGTGGGCGGCGCTTGCCCTGGCCGTGGTGGTAGTGGTGCTGTTCCTGTTCTTTACGGACCGGCGCCCCGAACCCGGGCCGGCGTTGCTTTATGATGTGTCGGAATATGAAGCCGTAGAGGAAAACTTGATACGGTACGCGGAGACGCAACGGATCCCGGTGGCATTAAAAGCGCCTTGCGGGCTGGCTATTGCCGGGGACGGGCGTCTTCTGGTGGCAGGCGACATGCACCTGCTTGTTCTGGACGCCTCGGGCATGGAAATTGCCCGGCGGGAGCTGGCCTTTCAGCTGCGCTGTGTGGCCGCGGCCTCCGACGGCACAATTTACCTGGGGGCGCCGGACGGCGTGGTAGTACTAGCAACGCCTGAGACCGAGCCTGTGCGATGGGAACCGCTGGGTGAGCAGGCCTTGCTGACTTCGCTGGCAGTCAACGAACAACACGTCTATGCCGCCGATGCCGTCAACGCGCGGGTGCTCCAGTATGACCGTTCCGGCCGTCTGCTGCGTGAGTTCGGCGGGCCCAATGACGCGGAAAATCCAAACCGGTTCATTGTTCCCAGCCCCTATTATGATATCGCTTTTGACAGCATGGGCGCGTTGTGGATTGCCAACCCAGGTAAACTGGGGATAGAGAATTATAGGGAAGACGGGGAATTTCTGAGTGCATGGCGCAAGCCCGGTATGGGGCTGGACGCTTTCGCGGGCTGCTGCAATCCCGCCCAGATTGCCTTTAAAAGGGGCAACGTGCTGGTCAGTGCGGAGAAGGGCCTCAACCGGGTAAAAACCTTTGCCGCGGACCGGTCCTTCGCCGGGGTGGTAGCAGCGCCGGAAGCAATACAGGCGGGCTGGAGCGTTGCGGGCAATGTATATGCATCGGCGCCCATCCGGGATTTGGCCGTGGATGAGAACGATCGTATACTGGTGCTGCACGGGCCGCTCCATTGTATTCTGGTGTATGAAGAACGTGTCCCGGGAAAGGATATGGAATGACGTTGGAAAAGAAATCCGGCCGTCGCGAGTTTATCCGCGCCGCCGCGGCCGCCGCGCTGGGCGGTGGGGTGTGGCTGGCGGCGACGCCTTCCGCCGAGACGACCGTATGGCAGATAGATCCCTCCAAATGCGTGCAGTGCGGGCAATGCACCACCCACTGTGTGATGAACCCGTCGGCGGTCAAATGCGTACATGCCACCCGTATCTGTGGATATTGTGACTTGTGCAGCGGATTCCTGCAGCCGGGTTCCCCAAAACTGGACACAGGCGCCGAAAATGAATTATGCCCCACTGCGGCGATAACGCGTACCTTTGTGGAAGACCCCTACTTCGCCTATAAGATTGATGAGGAACGCTGTGTCGGCTGTGGCAAGTGCGTGAAGGGGTGCGGTAAGTTCGGCAATGGTTCCCTCTACCTGCAAATCAAGCGCGACCTGTGCCAGAACTGCAATGAATGTGCCATTGCGCGCCAGTGCCCCGCACAGGCGATCCATCGCGTTCCATTAAGCCGCGCATACTATATTAAAGAGGCCGGCGCCGAAGAGAATCCGGACCAATGAAGGGAACCATACTGCCTATAGCGCTTCTTCTATGCCTGGCCCTTCTGGCAAGCATTCTCACGCCACTGACTGTATTTGCCCAGACGGAATTTCGATTTCCCCGGCCTGAATTCAGCAGCGGTTATCAGCATGAGGAGATGCATCTGCCGGCGGCGAGACTCACGCCGCAGTGGCTGGATTTGTCCCTGCTGGTACTTCTATCAGGCATGACAGCCTGGGCGGTACTACGGCGCCGTTCACGTAATTGGGTGCTTGCTTTGTCGCTGGTTTCACTGGCCTACTTCGGATTTTATCGCCAGGGCTGCGTCTGTTCCGTAGGATCAATACAGAACGTGCTCAATGCGTTCATCGGCACGGGAGAGGTGCTCACGCTGACCGTGGCACTTTTCTTTCTGATCCCCCTGTTTATGGCGCTGTATTTCGGCCGCATCTTCTGCGCGTCGGTGTGTCCCCTTGGCGCGGCGCAGGAATTCTGCGCTGTCCACCCGGTACAGGTGCCCAAGGCGGTGGATACGGCGCTGGGCATGCTGGCCTATGCCTACCTGGGCATTACCGTGTTGGGCATCTGGACGGGATGCGGGTTTCTGATTTGCCGGTATGACCCTTTCGTAGGGTTCTTCCGGCAGGGTGGCAGTTTCAACATGTTGCTGGCAGGCGGGATTCTGCTCGCGGCGGGCATTTTCATTGCCCGGCCTTATTGCCGCTATCTCTGCCCCTACGGGGTGCTGCTGCGCTGGGCGTCCATTTTCGCGCGGCGGCACGCTTCCATTACGCCCGCCGAGTGCATCCAGTGCCGTTTATGTGAAGATGCTTGCCCCTATAACGCAATCATCCCGCCCATGCCGGAGGAACCGGAATCGCGACAGGCCGGCATACGCAGGCTGGGCTGGCTGCTGGCCGCCGCGCCGGTGCTCATCCTGGTGTCGGCGGGTATCGGCTGGACGGTTCATCCTCTGTTGTCGCGCCTGCATCCCACCGTACGGCTGGCGGAACGGATTGCCGCCGAAGAGGCGGGCACGGTGGCGGGTACCACCATCGAAACCGACGCCTTCCGCGAAGGTGATCAGACCGTGCCGTCTCTGTACGCGGAAGCCCACGCCATCAACCGGCGTTTCAAGCCGGCGGGCGCGGCGCTGGGCGCTTTTTTGGGCCTCGCCTTGTGCGCACGGCTGTACCGCCTGTCCGTGTTGCGCCATGAGCACGACTACACCGCCGACAAAGGCGCCTGCCTGAGCTGCGCCCGATGTTTCAAATACTGTCCCGTGGAAAACGAAATCGGAGCATTGGAGGTGAAACCGCCCGTCTCTTGACGGCATCTGAAATAAGCACCAAATTGACAGGAACCTTCGGGTCAAGTTACAGTGAATGCGCACCTGTTCCTGTAAAATCCGCGCAGTTATGGAGACCTCCCGGATTCCAGCCTGACAGCATCGTACTACATCTCCGAGGCGTTGATGAAGATCAAAGATACAATAGAACAGCACTTGGCAGAGGCCGTCCGCATGGCCTTTCCCAATACCCAGGCGGTATACCTGTTCGGTACTTATGGGACCGAATACGAACGAGAGGATAGCGATGTGGATATCGCCGTGCTGTTGCCGCCCGCCGCGGCCCGGGATGCGGGTACCCTGGTCCTGAGTCCCTTGCATGAAACATTGGAGAACCTGTGTGACAAGCCGGTGGACCTCATTAATTTGCGCCGCGCTCCCACCACCCTGCAACTGGAAGTGATAAAAGCGGAACGCCTGCTGTATGTCGGGGACAAACGCGCGATGCATGAATTCGAGATGCTGACCTTGTCCGCATACCAGAAATTGAACGAAGAACGAGCGGCACTGATTCGGGCCGCCCTGGCCGGTGAAAGGTTTGTCTTCTGATGGATGATGTCATACTAAACAAGAAAGAAAGCATTGAACGCTGCGTAAAACAAGTTCGTGAATTTTATGCAGCCCCGGACCGGCCGCCCTTCGAGGAGGATTATCTTCGGCAGGATGCCATCGCGTTGAACCTGCAGCGGGGTTGTGAACAGTGTATTGACCTTGCTAACCATGTCATCCGCATCCGTAAACTTGGATTCCCCAAGGTCAGCCGGGAAAGTTTTACGATACTGGGAGAGGCGGGCGTGATTTCCCGTGACCTGGTATCCTGTATGGAGAAAATGGTCGGGTTGCGGAATCTCCTGGTTCACCAATATGAAGAAGTGGACATCCAAGTGTTGAAAACCGTTATCGAAACCCGGCTGGACGACCTGCTTGTCTTTGTAGATTGTATAGTTAAAACCCAGAAATAGATAGACGTTCAACAGCGGCGCAGCATGTATCTGCTGAGGAAATTCATGGCCAAGCGAAAATCTCACCCCTTTAAAACAAATGCCTATATTGTCCGTGCCGCCTTAATAACCGCTGCGGTGTCGGGGCCGTTGTGCCTGCTCATTTCAACCCTGCTCATCCTCAATTACTGGCAGGTCAGCACCCTGGACCCGCTCAACCTGCCGGAACTGATTCAGATGCGGGAACAACTCGCCGCCTCCCCGGAATCAGCGGAAGCAACCATCGAGACGATACGGGCCATGGACTTGCTCGCCCGCGCCACTTTTTTCACCTCCCAGAGAATGCTTCGTACAGGCGGCCTGATTGCGTTGATTGCGGCATTGGTGTTTCTCGCCGCGCTGCGCCTGGCCGCCCACTATGCCGCTCGACCGCCCGAGCCCGCGGCGGCGGGTCCCACGCCCCGATACTGGCTGGAACGGGGCCGCGCGCGTGAATTGGTGGTGTTCATGGGCGGGCTGTGGCTGCTGGCAGCGCTGTCGGCTGCGGTATTCACGCGGCTGGATATTCCCGTTCCCGCAACGGAGGAGGCCGCCGTAGCCGTACAGGAAACCGGCACGGCGCCCGCCGCCTTGGTCACCCCCGATTGGGACACCGTCCAGCGGCAATGGCCGAATTTCCGGGGGCCCGGCGGTCTGGGCAAGGCGTATTACACCACGGCGCCGGTGCAATGGGAGATGGCCACGGGCGAGCACATACTCTGGAAAACGGAAGTGCCGGTGCAGGGATTTAATTCGCCCGTGGTCTGGGAAGACCGCGTGTATCTCAGCGGCGCGGACAAGGAAACGCGGGAGGTGTTTTGTTTTAATGCTACTACGGGCGAACTGCTGTGGCGCACCCGCGTGGGCCCGCCGGCAGGTGCGCCCGTGGAACTACCCAAAGTCAACGAAGACACGGGCTATGCGGCGCCAAGCCTCGCAGCCCAGGGCGAGGTGGTATGCGCGCTGTTCGGTACCGGCCACTTGGCCTGTCTGAACAAGGACGGGACCCTGCGCTGGGAAAAGTTTCTCGGCGTGCCCGACAACCATTACGGGCACGGTTCTTCGCTGATCATTTTCGAAAAGCTCCTGCTGGTCCAATATGACCAGCGGAAGAACGGCGCCCTGTATGCCTTTGACCTGGACACCGGCGCGGAAGCCTGGAAACAGGATATTTTAACAACCATGGATGAACTGACAGTGGA
>JAEAMG010002463.1_pt1 | contig 11494 bp, 6 predicted proteins | sample 8958741 | NCBI WGS metagenome assembly JAEAMG01 (sample SAMN16933256, study PRJNA681125) | bioreactor sludge metagenome | isolation source: anaerobic bioreactor treating anionic surfactant - SDBS | place: India: Bengaluru | collected 2019-02-28
CGGAGTTCAAGAAGCGCAGTAACGATTTACTTGAACAATTGAAACGCCCATAGGGTCGGACCCTCGATGGCCTCCAAAATATTGAGGCGTACCAACCGGGCGGTGACCGGTTTGAACTTCACTTCCCGACGCTCTCCGATGGTAGTACCTTTGGCAAAGGTTTCCCAGGCGTCCCCCGTTTTCTGCTGCAGTTCAAAGGACCGCACGCGGTCAAAGGCCTCCTTTATGACGGCGCGGCTGAAGGTCACCGGTGCGCCCAGATCCACTTCCAGCCAGGCGGCATGGGTTCCCCCGTCCGTAGCCCAGCGCGTGGCATCGTTGTCGTCAAAAGCCTTGCCTGCGTCGTATTCCGCCATGGCCTGATATACATTGGACGCCGTCGCCGCCTTCCCTTCCGAGACGGAACCGGACGGCCATTTTATGGGCGGGATATCGGGGGCGGAACCATCCAGATTCAGCGCCACAATGGTATCTATGGGTTGCCGGTCCGCTTCGGCGACCTCCATCCTGATACCGTCTTCTGTTTGACTGACCGTTACAGCGCCGCCCGTCAACAGGCTGCTGACGACAATCTTCTTCGGCAACAACGGCAGCACCAGCCCTTCCTCCGGCCAGTCAAGGACATGGACGTAGACACGATTGCCCTTGCAGGTGCTGGCGCCCCAGGGTCCCGGCATATACGGCCCACCCCGGGTGCCGTAAATACTTTCGCCATATTGCCGCAGCCAGGCGCCCATTCCCTTGAGCCGTTCCACCTGGCGCGCTTCAATGGCGCCCGTCGGCATGGGCCCCACGTTGAACAGCAGGTTGCCGTCGCCACCCGCGCAGCGAACCAGGGTATCCAGGCATTCCTCCAGCGATTTCATCTTGTCATCCGGTTTCCACGCCCATTGCCGGCAGATGGTGATACAGGATTCCCAGGGCCGGTCTTTCTGGAAACGGCCGATGGTCTGTTCCGGCGTATCGTGGTCGCCCGGAAGCCCGGCGCGGTTGTTGATGATAACATGAGGCTGCAATTCCCGGATCATCTTGAAGAGGCGCTCCGAATCCCAGTCCTGGGCCGTGCCGCCCAACCCGTCAAACCAGATGATGTCGATCTGCCCATAGTTCGTGCAGATTTCCCGTAGCTGCCCATGCATATATTCGATGTATTCCGCGTGGTTTTCCGTCCGGTAGTCCGGGTGATGCCAGTCCGGCGGGGAGTAGTAGAACCCGACACGCAGCCCCGCCTTGTGACAGGCGTCCGCCAGTTCCTTAACCACATCGCGTTTGAAGGGTGAGTTTGTAATCTTGTACTCGGTCAACTGCGAGTCGAACATGCTGAACCCGTCGTGATGCTTCGACGTAAAAACGAGGTACTTCATGCCGGCCTCCTGCGCCTGGGCCACCCATGCGTCCGCGTTGAATTCCACCGGATTGAACTCCTTGTAGAGATTGTCATAAACCTCCACGGGAATACCGCCCTTGCCTCCCTGGCCGCGCCGTTCGCCTCCTCGCGACCACCCGATTTCGGTGCCCTTGATACTGACCGGGCCCCAGTGAACAAACAGCCCGAAGCGCGCCTCTTTCCACCAGTGCATATCCGCCTCGCTTGCTTTAAGATACGGCTTGTCCACATCCTGGGCCCAAACGCCAAAGGCCATGCATGCTGCCGCCGCTAACACGCCAACCGATAACTTCCATTTTACAGGCATGATATGTCTCCTTCTGATTGATATGCCGCATGGTAGTTCACAACTTTCAAAATCAGATATAGTATAATGATTTTGCACAACAAATACTCCTTAAAGGCCTTCGAATTGATTAGTCACCATATATATGTTTTGAGTGAGGTGATACATGGCTCATAATTTATCACAGGACGAAATGCGTACACGCATCGTTGTCTGCGGCATAGGGAAAGCCGGACTAAATGCCTTGTCCCATATCGAAAAGGAATTCCGTGGAGATGTATTGCTGATTGCGGTTGATTCTGACGAATCCATGCTGGAGCGTGTACCAGCCTCCATACGGATACATGTCGGCGGCACGGGACCGGAAAAATGCTGCTTGAAAAAGACTGCCGTATACGCGGAAAGAATGGATCAGAAAACGGATGACGCAATTGAATCTGCGTTTGAAAACGCCGACTTACTCCTTCTACTTGCAGATTTGACAGAGGCAGCGGGATGTGACGCCGCACCCGCGCTTGCAACCCTCGCCAGAGATAAGTACGCCTTGTGCACGGTGACGTTTGCACTGTTGCCTTCAAGCCTCGAAAGCCTCCCAATCGGGGCGCCGGCGCGATTGTCTTTTATTGACCTGGAAGAAACGGTGAATGCTGTGGTGGAACTGTCTGCGGAACTTATGCCGGACCACACGAACGAAGGATCCGAGTTGTCCCGCGTACGTTACAGCCCGGGCGAAGTTCTCGCAACAGGCGCGCAGACGCTTATCAGCGGCCTTTTGAGAGCAAAAATAGGCGCGTTTGACTGTGCCGATCTTATTACCGTTATAGGTAACGAAAAAAGAGCACGAATGGGTTTTGGTGCGGGTACAGGCCCGGGTCGCAGTCTTATGGCATTAACAGAGGCCTTGGAGTGTCCGCTGCTTGACCTGCCAGCGCCTGCCCAATCGCCCTGGATCCTCATCGTCATTTATGGCGGCAATGACTTAATGATGAAGGAAGTCATGCAGGTAGCGCAGACAATACAAAAACATTTACCCAAAGAAGGTAAAATTAGTTGCACCGTGTCTATAGAGGAGGAAGACCGTCAAACCCTAGAAGTGACCATTATTGGAACCGGCTTCAATTCACGCAGCCTCAGAGACGAAAAAATTAGTTAGAGGGAAAACAAACTTTCCCGGTTTCTACGCTAGAACCGTGTTAATCCACCAGCCCTGCCGGTGGTTACTGATTTGCCCGCCGCGCGTTTGAAGGGCTCAGGGTATGGATGGTCAATCCCGATACGGAATGTTTTACGGCCGGGAACAGGAAGCTTGAAAAGTAGCCTACAATACAGCAAATGGCGATCCCGATAAAGGCGTGGAGCAGCAGATGGACGCTGGTATACTTTTGCATCAGGAACAGTCCGGCCGCACCGGCGAGTGCGCCGATGATGGCGCCGGCGCTGTTGGCGCGGGTAGTGAATATTCCCAGACAGAAAAGGCCGCACATGGCGCCGCCAAAGAGCCCGAGTATTTTCATAAACTGGTCCCACAGGGACATGATGTCCGAGGAGGCGAAGAGAAGGGCCAGCGACACCCCTGCTCCGCCGAAAATCACGGTAAGCACCCGTCCCAGAAGCAGATAGCCCCGTTCCGTCTTAATCCAGTTATAGGGCCGCACGAAATCGGTGGCTACCGCAGTGGACATGCTGTTGATGCTGGTGGAAATAGTGGACTGAGCGGCGGCGAATAGACCGGCCACCACGAGGCCCGCGATGCCTTTGGGAAGTTCACTCGCAATGAACAGGGGGAAAATGGCATCCGTCTTGAAGGTGGGATCGAGTCGCTCGGGATGGTGGGAATAGAATACAAACAAAGCGGTCCCCACACCGAAGAACAGCAAGGATGCGGGAATGACGGCGACAGCGTTCGTCCAAATGGCTTTTCTCGCCCTGCCGACGTCCGGCACCGACATGTAGCGCTGGACCACCGCCATGTCGGAGGCATAGGGTACCAGGCTCTGCCCAAACCCGCCCAGCACCACTACCCACAGGGCGGTGGTTGCGAAACTGTGCGATGAAAAATCAAGGTTCACCAGATGAAACTTGTCATTCGCTACCGCCGTAGTCCAAAATCCCGACAGGCCGCCGTCCACTCGGAACACAATCAACACCACGCTGAACAGCGCGCCGCCCAGCAGCACGAAGCTCTGTACGGTATCCGTCCACACGACGGCTTCCAAACCGCCCATGGCGCAGTAGATAATGCTCAGCACGCCCATGAGCAGGATGCTTTGCTGTTCCGACATGGGGGTTATGGCAGCCAGGGCCAACGCGGGCAGATACAGGACTACCGCCATCCTCCCCACCTGGAACAGTGTGAATGATGCGCTGGCAAACAGGCGGGCAAGCCGGTTGAAACGCTTTTCCAGGTACTCATAAGCGCTGGTGGCGTCTATGTTCCGGAAGAAAGGCAAAAAATAGAGAATCACCAGGGGCGCTACGGCCACGATCATCATGTTCACCAGGAAATACACCCAGTCAGTGGCATAAGTTTTGGCGGGTATGGCCATGAAGGTGATGGAACTCAGCATGGTGGCGAAAATACTCATGCCGGCTACAAACCAGGGAATCCTTCGGCCGCCCCGGAAGAAATCATCGGCATTTTTGTTGCGGAAGGAAAAAAATACGCCCATGGCAAGCATTCCCGCCAGGTACACGCCCAGTACAGAGAAATCCGTCCCCCCGAAATGCTGTACGCCCGGCACAGGCCTGATTTGCCACACCCGGGGGGTGCGCACGCGCGGCCGGATTTCTCCGCTCGGCAGGATAATAGGGTCATTAACGGCATCGCCGCCCCAGCGGACCGCGGTCGTGGTCACCTGGTTTGCCGGGGTGGACCCCGCGCCGGTCCATGTGTTGGTGATGGTGTGATAGGCGAAGGCCTCTTTAGGAAAACCGGGGTGGTCGTCCTTAAGTGTGTCGGATACGTGGAACAGTGTTTCATCGGCTCCTGCGAGTACGACAATATGACTCTGTCCCAACGCGATGCCGGCGCCTGCCATGAGGCACCGGGGCGCATCTGCCCGGCGCCGCCAGGGGGTGCATTTACTCTGACCGGCGCCGTCAGGATGGTACAAGGCTGGATTGAATTCCCAGACATCAGTCAGAAATTCTGTTTGCCCTTCGCTGTTGACACGCCGTCCGCTGATGAGGTAGACGCAATCATTGACGCCGTTATTTTGCGCGGCGAAAATAGGAAAAGCCCTGGACGGTCCCGGGCAGGTCGGCAGCGTTTCCCAGGCAAGGGCAACCGCCGGTCCACGGGACAGGTCCAGGGCCCAGAATCCGGACAGGGCCGTTTCCAGGACGGTCCCCGTCGCGCCGGCCGTCACATAGACTTTGTCGCCAATCACCGCCGCACCGGCGTTCGTACAGGAAACCGGTAACGGCGGCAAGGGAAGCTGCTCAATGGACTCCTTCTGCGGGTCCCAGCGTAACAGGAATACATCCGGATACGCCCTCTCGGCATCGTTTCCCCCGATACACACGACGCCATGTCTGGTGGAGCCGGAGGCGCCATAGGCAATGGGCCGTTCCAAGCGAAACCCGGTTGCCCATCGCAATGCGGTTTTACCGTCCCTGACCTCCCGGACCAATACATAAACAGCATCGTGAAACACCTTCTCCGTTTCCCACACAGGCTTCGGAAAATTGGCGCCGCCCGCCACGATAAGCGCATCCCCATGCACGCCGACAAAGGGTCCCGCGACCCCGTCTTCGTTGGGCAAGGGCGGGAGTTCCTCCCATTGTAGATTTGTTGCGCAAACCGTCCCGGAACCCAGGAATATCATCACAAAGAACAGTACGAGTCGTAGCGGCGGATGGATTGGACCATAGGATTTTCCGACAGGATTACTTCTCATCCACACAGCCTCCAGTGACCGGAACAGGTGTCGCCTTCTCATGCATCCTATTTTCCAGAAAATGCCCGCGATACCACTGTGTATATCGTTTGAATTGATTCAGGCTGATTTTGTCAGCCGGCCGGTTCTGACCCTTAAAATTGATGGATTAGTGAACAGGAGTTAGTTTATCCTAAGTCTGATCCGGATGTAAACAACGTTGTCGTGATATCAGAGAAATGAGATAAATTGCGATTTTGCAACAGTAATGTTCTTAAGCAGGTCGTTCAAAGCATCGTAGCGCCTCCTGAACTACTCGACCCTGGGACTTGTCCGACAAACTTTTTCGGTTGGCATGACAACACAAAAAGTATTACTTTTCCGAAAGAAGAGTAGTATAATGAAGGCTGTGATTATGGTTTCAAACTAATGAAAATAAGGAACTTGTTTTTGCCAAAATCATGGGAGATGTACGATGAAAAATTTTCATGTAATTGTTTTGCTGCCTGTCGTGATGGGTATACTGGCGGAAAGTGGGGAATCGGCTGAATACAGTGGCGGCGCGGGTACAGAAGCGGAACCCTATCAAATCGGGAGTGTCGCGGATTGGACAACATTGACTGTTACGGAAGCTGATTGGGACAAACACTTCATATTAATTCAGGATATTGACTTCGCGGACGCCACAATAACGCCCATTGGCGGTTTTACCGGTGTGTTTGACGGCGACGGTCATATCGTACGCAATGGTAACATTGGCCTGCCCACGAATGATTATGCAGGTTTATTTACTTACTTGAGCGGAGGTGAAATTCGCAATCTCGGCGTGAAAAGCATTGCGGTTACAGGCAGGAACTTTGTTGGCGGTCTGGTCGGTGGGAATTATGGCACACTTAAGTCATGCTATTTTTTCGGGTCGGTGACAGCGAATGCGGATTCTTATTATACCGGGGGCCTGGCAGGGGATAATAAAGGCACCATGATATCGTGTCATACCGAGGGTACGGTGGTTGGTGGCCATTGTACAGGCGGTCTTGTTGGAATAAGTGATGGGTCCATCACGGCCTGTTACGTTAGGAGTGCGGTGACGGGAGGGACAAATTCTAATATGATAGGTGGTCTGGTGGGTTTGAATAAAGGCACGGTCAGTTTATGCCATGCTTCCGGACCGGTAACAGGGGGTGCGGATGCCATCCAGATTGGCGGGCTGGCGGGTTCTAATCAAGGTACAATTTCATCGTCTTATGCTACAGGGATGGTAACGGGCAAGCAAGCTGTAGGTGGCCTGGTGGGGATAAATGATAGCGGGCCAATCGAATCATGCTATGCCAGGGGAGCGGTTGCCGGTACCCTAAGCGTAGCCGGCTTGGTGGCGGAAATCAACGAGGGCTCGATTACGTTTTGTTATTCCACGGGGCTGGTTACAGGCGACTCCTGGACGGGTGGTCTGGTGGCGTATAACCCTGGCGATTCGGTTTCATTATCGTATTGGAATGTCAATACCTCCGGTCTTTCCGAAAGCGCCGGCGGCAGTGGGCGCACCACAAACGATATGACCTATCCCTATGACTGGAAAACCTATGTCGGCTGGGACTTCACAGAGCTTTGGGCTTCAGATACGGATTACAACTTTAACGACGGCTATCCCTATCTGATTGACAATGTCCATCTTTTCTCCCATCCGGCGGACGCAAATGAAGACTCCCGTGTTGTGCTGAGTGAAGCGATTACGTATCTTGCCGGCTGGCAACAGGGTGACAATCCCATGTCTTATGCGATTCGATCGGCTTATCTCTGGCAGAATGGCGAGCAATATGTCTATGATGCGGAACAAGAATATCCGTTGCGCTGGGCATTGGCGCACTAGCAAAAGAGTGGGAAATACCGGCGCCAAATCATGAGGGACTTGTCGCGCACACGACACATCGTGCATTATCAAAACACTTATGGTATCGCTTCTAACAGGGTGAGGGGGATCCCGGGGCTGTCGTCTTTCGCTGCTTCTTTGACCAGTAAGCCCCCATCCCGCCGTCACAAATGCCCGCTGCGGCATGGGAAAATACCCCACCATGAAGCCAACGGGTTGGCATGACAGTCTGCTCCTGTCCTGCACTGATTAAGCCAATGTCCAATAACTGGGATATTCAATCGAATCATTTTCCTGCCGCTGCCCACGCTTTTATCTGCGCTATATTCCCCTTGACAATACGGACATAGTCTGGTGACTTCTTTTGGCCCTCCAAATACACAGCCATGTCGGCATCATAGGCGGCTTCTGTTTCAGGCATCTGGCCACGGTCGTTGGTTTCCAGTATGCAGGCATCCAAAATAACGCGCATATATACAAGTGTTACACTGTGGACAGGGTCGTCCACCAGATTCTTCAATTCCCACGGATCGGCCTCGCGGTCGTAGAGTTCTTCTTTGGGGCGGGGCGTTATAAAGAGCCGCTCCGCCGGATGGCCCGCCAGTTTTCTCTGAAAATGGAGTTCACGCAAGCGTATCACTATTTTTTTGGCGTCCTTGTACGCGTTGGGTTGGAGATGGGGGCGCTCGGGATAGAAATTCCGGATATAGGTGAACCGGCCTTTACGCACGCTGCGAATCCGTTCGACCGTCTCGTCGCATCGGTCACGGGCGGAAACAACATATTCTCGTGGACGCGCTTCCGGCCCGAACAGCGGACGGCTTTCGAGGTGTTTGGGAAGGGGGATACCCGCGAAATACAGGGACGTGGCGGCCAAATCAATGTGGGCCGCGAAATCACTGCGCACTTCGCCCGCGGGAATGCGTCCCGGCGCCCACACGATAAACGGGATATGCACGCCCTCTTCGTACAGGAACTGCTTGCCCCGGGCATGACTGATGCCATGGTCGGTAATGAAAAAGACCACGGTATTTTCCTTGAGCCCGTCGGCTTCCAGACGCGCCATGATTTCACCCACCTCCCGGTCCACATTCAATACCGAATTCAAGTACTCGGCCCAGTCCTGCCGCATCACAGGATCATCCGGGTAGTAAGGGGGCAAGGTCACCGCATCGGGCGACACGGGCGGTTCCACTTTGGCGTTGCGGTTTTTACCACCGTGCAACTGAAACTGCATGAAAAAGGGCTGGCCCGGCGCGCGCCCGAAATAGTCTTTCCCGTCATACAGGTCTTCCGAATACGTGAAGTTATAATCCGTCTTGCCCGGCCCCGTCGCCGAGGCATTGGCGCCGTTGCATACATAATATCCGGCCTCCTTGAAATACTCCGGTATCGTGCGCACCGGCGCGGGGAGGTCATGCTTCAGAATACCCCGGAAACTGCGGTGGTTGTGCGCGCCGATGGTGGTCTGGTACATGCCTGTAATCAAGGCGGAACGGCTGGGTGAACACACAGGACAAGTAACATAGGCGGCGTTGAAGACGACACCCTCCCTTGCAAGACGGTCTACATTCGGCGTCTGTATCGTCGTCTCTCCCTGATAGCTGAAATGGCAGGACATGTCTTCCGCGATAATCCAGACAATATTGGGCCGCGTTTGCGCCTTTACGGGGAGTGCTCCGCCGAACAACACGCTTAAAGCGCCCGCGCCGCCCGCTTTTAAAAATACTCTTCTATCCATAGTGCGTCCTTTACTCGTGATTTCGGCAACCCAGGCGCCGGTCGGCCGCTTACGTTCACACATAAAATACCACACTTCTACACCATCGCAAAAGAGACCATTCGGCAGGAGCCTATGGCGAATTTAGAGACCACATAAATGGGTGTCAATTTGTGAAACAGCCAAACCATTTTGAAATTTCGGGAACCCCTATGAATGGCACTACCTTAATCCCGCAAAGCAGGGACACCCCAAAACGGTGCTGTTGTTGGTAGCGATAATGGCTTGGGCCTGTTTTTGGGAAGTCAGTTCCTTTCTTTACTCCGTCTAGGTATTCTCTCAAAAAGTGCCTCATATATTCCGCAGAGTTCAGGAACTCTGAAGTTAGCGCCATTCGGAACCCCCATAGCATAAACAAGAAGCGCCACTATCTTCTGCTGATTGCCAAGTCCGTAATGGCCGCTGATACTGCCAAGTCTGGCAACCCTCCGGCAGTCTTTAGGATCCTGGTGATGATACTCTGCTTCCTAGTTTGCGATTCGGTGTCAAGGCTGCCTCCTTCTCCAATAGCGACCGGACCGACGGCCTTCACAGGCCGGGTGGCGGCTGATGCGTAATGTGCTTATGGCTTGTGACATGTCCTTTTGTGCCGCGTTCATAGCGTATCTCAGCATAAAACGAAACGACGAATTCCGTACTGAACGGGTTGTTGATGTAAGAAGCGGAAATGCAAATCCCAGCCCGCAGGTTAAAAAGAAATTCCAGCACGACCGACATGTATACATAAATAATATCGCTTGTGCCGGCTTGCCAGGGTTAGTTGCCGAGTTCGTCAACGGATACGTATAATAACGAACGCTACACCGAACTTTATGAGGACAGTTTTTTCGGTCAAACCAATAAGGAGCGAATGATGGACCTGAAACGTAGAAGTTTTTTGACTGCGGCGGCGGCGGGCGCCGGCGTATTTGCGATAGGCTCAAGCAAGGGCGCTTTAGCCCAGGTGCCGGAGGGACAGCCTTTCGCCAAACTGCCCCTCAAGATTTCATGCAGCTATGGCTGGTTAAAGGACTGCCTGCCCAAGGATAGTTCACCTGTGGATATCTTCAAATTGGCGGCCCAATGGGGATTCCCCGCCGTTGAACACCTGGGCGCGGGGGAAGACCGGCGTAGTTATGATGACTTTGTGAAAGCGACCCATGAAACGGGTGTCAAATGGAGTTGTATCATGGGCGCCGGACGCATCACCCAGGGCGAAATGCTTGATGTGTCGCAACATGACCGTCTCGAGAAACAGTGCGCGGAAGCCATCGAACAGGCGAAAGGCCTGGGCTGCAAGTGCATTGTGGGTTTGACCGGGGAGACGAGTTCCAAATGGACGATTCGCTACGATAAGGCCGCCCAGAATGTCATCACGTTCCTGCGCCGTGTCAAGGGTATGCTGGAGGATAACGGCATCGTCATGGTTATGGAAACGCTGAACCAGTTGCGCGACCACCAGAATTTCTGGCTGACCACCACCGATCAAGCCCAGTTGATTGTGCAGGCTGTAGACAGTCCCAACGTCAAGCAGTTGTACGACATCTATCACCAGCAGATCACCGAAGGCAACCTGATCCCCAACCTGAGCGATAACATTTCCGGTATTGGCCATATCCATATCGGTGACAATCCCGGACGTAAACAGCCAGGCACGGGTGAGATCAACTATCCCAACGTGTTCAAAGCAATTGTGGAAACGGGTTACGAAGGTTATTTGGCCGTGGAGTGCGGCTACACGGACGGTCCCGAAAACGCCATTAAAGATCTCTTGAAGTGCTTTGAAGGTTGGGCATAGTTCGGTTCCGGAAAGACTGGTTGCTTATCTGTTTCTCACATTGGGGAAGAGGATAACGGGAATATTAAATAATCCTGTTAAGTAGTATCGTCCAAGCAAAATGGACCCAAACAAGTGTTAGCAGCAGCCCGAATTTGGTCTTACTTAATATTCTTGTTGCGACAGTCTTCTTCCGGAATCAAAACCGATAAGAATGGAAGATTCCCAGCGTAACGCCGCTGAATTCCTCTGAGTGCGGATAGCAGAAGGCATATCCTGCGGACATGGTAATGGCGTTACGCGGAGTCAGGGGTAATTCAACGCCCAACCGCGTGCTGAGATGCCCAAAGAGGTAGTCAAATTCCTCCGTCTTCTTGAAGATTCGTCCCAGGCCCGGCGCTTTGATTTCTGCCGAGCCGATTTCAACCTGTTTCATGCATGTTAACCCCACCGCCATGTAGGGTTTGGCGTTCTGAAAAGTTCGCTTAAGTGAAATGCGCTTGGAGAGATTTTCCGGATCCGGGCGGTTGAACGGATAGT
>JAEAMG010002464.1_pt1 | contig 11487 bp, 7 predicted proteins | sample 8958741 | NCBI WGS metagenome assembly JAEAMG01 (sample SAMN16933256, study PRJNA681125) | bioreactor sludge metagenome | isolation source: anaerobic bioreactor treating anionic surfactant - SDBS | place: India: Bengaluru | collected 2019-02-28
GCTGGCGGCGCCGGTCCCGTAAATTTTGGTTACGTTGCGGAGTTCAATGAAGGGTTTTTCCTGCCCCATATCGGAAATTGCCTGGTTCATTTCGCGGTCGTCATATCGGTTATGAGTTCCATGCCGGGCTCGATTTCCCCGGCAACCACCTCGGTCATTTTGCCGTCGCTCAATCCCTTGGTAATGTGAAGGGCCGTCAAGTTACCGTTTCGCAGGGTCCATACGTCCTGTTCAGTGCTGTTGGCGTTGGCGTTGCCGCGGGGGGTGGGAGCGGAACTCCGCGGGTGGGGCATAATACGGCTCAGCAGCATGCCGCTTCCCGTGTCTTTCTTTTCTTCCTCCACCGGCGGGCTGAAGCGCAGCACCACGTTGGGCACCAGAACGACCTCTTCGCGTTTGTCCACCACGATCTGCGCCGTGGCCGTCATGCCCGGGCGCAGCCGGAGTTCGGCGTTGTCCACACTCAAAATCGTCTTGTAGGTCACCACGCCTTCCACCGTTTCGGAGCCGAAACGGACCTGGGTGATTTTCGCCGGGAATACCTGGTTCGGGTAGGCGTCCACGGTAAAGGTGGCGTCCTGGCCTTCTTTCACCTTGCCTACGTCCGCCTCGTCCACATCGGCCTGCAATTCCATTTGGGTCAGGTCCTCCGCCAGCGTGAACAGCACCGGCGACTGGAACTGGGCCGCCACGGTCTGGCCGGGTTCCACGGAACGTTCCAGCACAATGCCGTTCACCGGGGAATGGACCACCGCCTTGTCCAGGTCGGAACGGTTGGCGTCCACCGTGGCCTGGGCCTGGGACACGGACGCCTTGGCGCCGGCCTCCTCCGCGCGCGCCCGGGCGACCGCGGCTTTCTGGGCGTCATACTCAAATTTTGACGGCATCTTGCCGTCGCTCAATTTCTTGACTTCCTCCAGCCGCGCCATCTGCAGTTCCGCCTCTTTCACCGTAGCCTGCGCCTGCAGCAATTTGGCGCGCGCGGACTCGAGGGCCGCCTCGGACTGCAGCGACTGCGCTTTAAGTTTGGAAGTATCAATCTCCGCGAGTACCTGCCCCACCTCCACGCGGTCGTTATAGTCCACCTCCACCGTCTTGACCGTCCCGGACACTTCGATGCCGACCTCCACCGTTTTGATGGGTTCCAGGGTGCCCGTGGCGCTCACGGTCACGATGATATCGCCCTTTTCCGCCGCTTGTGTTTCATACGTAACGGCGGAGGTGGTGTCACGGTTCAGCCAAAAGTAGGCGCCACTGCCCAAAGCCGCCAGTACCAGGCACCAAAGCAAGAGTTTGAAGAGGCGCGAAACAAAAGCGCGCTTCCGACTGACCCCAAGCGTCTTTGCAATATCTATTTCAGTCGAAGGTTTAGGAGAGGCCATGTTGTGTTTCCTGTTTCATGGAATGGTATTGCACGGATTCTTTGAACACGTTTCTTCCTGGAACAACCAATACGTTTCAAGTTAGCAAGCCTCGTGCCTAACTCAAGTGGACTACGGGAGAAACAACCAACAGTCGCTGGAAAGCGGCAGGGAAGGCCTTGTCCACTTTCATGCGCAACAAACTGCGCAAGAATTGCCTGTGCCATGCCGCACGACGGGTCTGGATTTGCGCACCCTGGAGGAAACATAAGGCGGGTGCGAGACAACAGGGAAAAGCGAGGAAAGAAAGAAATGGAATTTCAAGAGAGCGTGGGTTCCCAAATGGGAATTTGGGAACCAGAGGGAAAAATCATTCTCATTTCCCGGATTTCCTTCTGTTGTCTTCTTTACATAGCATCTGGCAGTTCTCAGCGCTTGTCTTGCCGCCTTCGTGCCAGGGGGTTATATGGTCGGCCTCCATTTCATCAATTTCGAAATGCTCTTTACAAACGGGGCAAAGGCCTTTTTGTCGCTCGTAGGCTTCCCGCTTCTGGTTTTTGCTGAACTCTCGAATATTCAGGCTTTTTTCTTTTCGGTCCAGGACGTAGGCATAAATCCCTTTCTTATTCGTCACATCCTCATCTTCCATGAGTCTTGAGATTTCAGTTTCAAGTGTTTTCGGGTCAATCTCCTGATTCTTGAACGTGTTGTAGAGCTCGCCCCAAGCAATGCCCCTCATCTCTCTACGGTACTTCGGGAAGGTGGCCTGAACCCAGGCGATAACAGACTGGAAATACAACCACAAGTCATTTGCGTTGGGCTTGTGCTGGTGCTTCGCCATGTAGCCCTCAATGTCATCCTTGCTGATCCATTTTATGGTCGTTTCAAGATAGTCCTGTCGGATGGCCGTTCCGTTCAGATAATCACTGCCCAAGCCGTAAGCAGCGCAACCCGTTTTGCTGAAATACCGCTTTGCATCGGTCACCCACGAGCCGGAGTACACCGCATTTCTCAATTCCTGGTCGGTCAGTTTCTCGCCCGCAATGTTGATGGTCCTGAACCACTCCAACCTTTCGCTGTCCGTACCGCTGCAGAAATACACCATCAACGTGTAATTCAGAATTTGAGATTGCTCGTCATTTTGCAGGTTGTGGAAATACCGGTTATTGAAGGCAAAATCGCCTTCGACAAACTGGCATAGGGAGACAGTGCGTTGCTGTCCGTCAATGATTTCATAATTGCCATCCCCGCGCACAGCCCAGTACATGACATTGAGGGGAAACTCTTTGATGATGGTGTCAATGACCGCATCCCGCTGCTTGTCCTTATAAATGAACTCCCGCTGGTAGGGTGGGCGAATGTCGAGTTTGCCGCCGTAACCCACAACGCCGTCTTCATTGTTGTCTTCATAGCCATTGGTAAGCTCGCGGACGGCGATTTCTTTGAGTTCGATTTTCATACCTGACGCCTCCTGATGACGAGTCGATCATACATTCGCTGGTATGTACCGTTGCCATTATCAAGGTAAAAGCGCGGGCCGCCTTGGGTGTATGTGCCCTTTTCTGCAGTTTCCGACATCGGTCTCCCGAGCGTTCTGCTTGATCCCATAATTTCAAACTGATCTGGGTTGTACTTATCGAGAAAGGTAATTGGCACACCCATTGCGCCATCGTAATCTTTGGGTATGTCCTTTGTCTTACTGACTTCAATCGCGTCATAGTTATCGTAGGTTGGATATTCTTCTGGACTGTAAGTCTTGTAGAGAATCAGGTTTTCGTGACGCTTTGAAATATCGAGATTGGTGAACCAAATAGCTTGCGCTCTTCCTTTAACAACCCCGTTGATAATTTTATAGCCGCTTCCTTCTTTCTTATCGGAGATCAATCCTTGAGCAAACTCTTCGGGCACATCAAACAGAAGGTCCGTACTCATTGGGGTATTGCCGACCCAAAGTTTATTTTCCTGAATAAGCGTAAATATTTCTTTGTACGTGATGGCGTTTTTGTTCCCAATGATCACAAACTTCTTGCTATATTTCACAAGTTGTCCTACATATTCGCGAAACAGTGAGAACGGTGGATTCGTGACCACAATATCGGCCCGCTTCAAGAGTTCGATACACTCATCGCTTCGAAAGTCTCCGTCGCCTTTCATGTGCTTGATACCGATTTCCTCAGAGTCCGGCTCATTGTTCTTGTTCTTGTCACCGTCGTATTCCAGATAGATGGCCTGTTCAGAGTCGTTTCGACTGAACAAATCCATATCCTGATTCTTGTAGCAGGTGGCAATGAGTTTCTTGAGGCGTAGTTTCTCGAAGTTGAACGAGAAGTAATGGAAGAAATTGCTCACACGCGGATCATCGCAGTTGCAGTACACCACCTTGCCCTTGAAGTGTTGCTTGTAGTGCTTCAACTCCCGCTCAATGTCCGGAAGCTGGGTGTAAAACTCGTCCTTCTTCGCGCTTTTCGCCTGATGCAGATTTCGATTTTTTTCTTTCACCGTCTTTCAATTCCAAACTGTTGTTTATGGGCAAGCAGGTATTCGGTCTCAACTATCGCAATTGTCTGACAGATGCTCGTTTTGTCGTGATTGTCGAATAATTTCAGGTAAATCCTGCCGAATTTGATTTATTTCTTGTGAAATCTTGCCCACATTGATTCTTGTCGTGTCATCCCCAAGTATTTTCTTTCTATCAACCCAACGAAAGCCAATCCACTTGGTAATTAATGCTACTTCCGTAGGTCCTCCAACTGTAGGCACTGCGTCCATGAATCGATGGTAATCTGACGTAGTTTGTACAAGAAACCGAGCATAATCAATAGCATCCGCCAGTGTCATTTTTGTAAAGTTTGGTTTTGGACTAACACCATTTGGCGGGTTCTGAAAAAGAAAATTGACCACCATATTTTGTCCAGTTACTGTAACGCCATATTCTTGCTTCATATCTTCCCGCTTCGGTGGTTTTCCCGCAAATAGATAGACAACAGAAGTTCTGCCAAAATCGATATCAACTTCATCATAACCACAAATCTGAAATCCTGCAACGAGGAGGTCTGAATTGTTTTTGTCTATTGATTTATCATTCTTGATTGCCTCAGCGAGCATAGCAGCAAGACCGTCAGCGATATCGAACATATTCATGCAAGTTTTATAAATTGTTGTTCGAAATACCATAACATGATTGAAAAGTGAACGTCCATTGATTGAGGATGCTCCAAAAAAAGTCAGGCCATAATTGTTTATATAAAATAGTTTTGAGGCTAAAGGCGTGCTACTGAATGGTACGCCAATAGGAGGCATCTGAATAGGTCCAACTGGTTGTTCATGCCCACATTGTGAGCATTTTAATGGGGCCACCTGAAATTTTGCTTGTAAAGGCATCAGTGACGTTGCCAAACTATCACAGGCAATTACAATACCATCTGGAACTTTTAGAGAAACATTAATTGTCATAAGAAATACTCCTGTTTTTTTCATTCCCAAATACAACTTGGGAACGAGAAGAATCGTAGTAACTGCGACTTGGAAACGAGAAAGCGTAAGGCGCTTTCATTTCACAGCACCACCGAGACGACATTACTCGGAACGCTTGTTCCTGCGGCGTTTATAGCGATTATACGGTATTCAAGTTGGATATAGCGAGGCTGGTTTGTGAGAGTGATTTCGGGGGTCAGGGCCATGCCTTCTTGGGACCAGTCGGTGAATTTTTGTCCGGGGAGTTGCTGTCGTCGCAGGACGACGTAAGAACGTACGGGACCGCCTTTGCCGGGGGCGGGGGCTTTCCATTCGAGTTCGACGACGCCGGGGCCGCGTGGGGTGGCTTCGAGGGATCGGGGTTGGGCGGGTTTGCGGGTTTGGCCGCCGTAGCGTTCTTCGGTCCAGCCGATGAGTTTGAGCTGGAGGGGAGTGTCTTTGGTGTCGCTCTCGGAGCGTTTGAGTTGTTGTTTCATGTTGCGGACGAGGGCGCGGAAGGCGTTGTCTTTGACTTCGGTGGCGAGTGCGACATCGGCTTTGTAGCAGCCCGCGACGATGACTTGATTGGTGTAGTTGATGCGGGCGTCGGTGAGGGCGGCGACGTCGGCGTGGGGGAAGACGGCGGGGTGGTCGGTGTACCCGGCAATCATCTGGTTGGCCAGGGCGAAGATGTCGGCTTCTTTTTTGGGGAATCGAGGCATTGTTTTAATTGAGAATTGATAATTGATAATTGATAATTTAAGAAGTAGACGATGGGGCGGTCGCGGCGCGTTTAGGGTGCGGCGCCGCCCCATCGGGTGGATTCGGTTAGAGTACGACGGCGACGGTATTGCTGGGGATGCTGTTGCCGCCGATGTTGACGGCGATGACGCGGTATTCCATTTGCACGCCCCGGGGCTGGTCGGTGACAGTGATTTCGCTTTCGAGGGCGGTGGCCACCTGATGCCAGGCGCCGAACTCGCCGCCGCCGGCGGGTTGTTCGCGGCGCTCGATGAGGTAGGAGCGGACGGTGCCGCCGGTGCCGCGCGCGGGGGCTTTCCAGTCGAGGAACACGGTGGTGGGTCCCTGAATGACGGGGTCGAGGTCGCGGGGCTGTCCGGGGGGCGCGCTGGGCGCCGGGGTGGATTTGGGCCCCCAGCCGATAAGGGTGAGCTGCTGGGGATTGGCGGCGGTGTCCACTTCGGAGAGCTTGAGCTGGTTGTTCATGACGGCTTCGAGATCGTCCAGCTTGAGGTCCTTGGCCTCGGTGGCGAGCTGGGCGAGGGCCAGTTTGTCGGTCTGGTCGTGCTTGGCCGTGGTGAAGGCGTCGAGTGCGGCGGTGAGTCCCGCGACATCCGCAGAGGTGAATATCGTGGGGTTGGCGGTGTACCCGGCGATCATGGCGTCGGCCAGGGCAACGACATCGGTCTCTTTCTTCGGAAACTGTGGCATGTTGATTCCTCCTTTTTTGGGGGGTTTTCAGGCCCCCGTGGTTCCAATTCACCCAATTCCGCCTTAAGTCCAGCAATATGAATGCCTTATTTCAGCGGAAACCAGAAAACTACCGCTTGCGGAACGATTTTTCACGCTGGAAAATGGATTTCCACGCTGGAAAATGATTTTCCACGCTGAAACATGATTTTCCACGCTGAAAAACGATTTTTCACGCTGGAAAATGAGTTTCCACGCTGAAACACGGTTTTCCACGCTGGAAAATGAGTTTCCACGCTGAAACAGGACGGCGCACGCTGAAACAGGACATTTTTTGGCGGTGATGGCGCGGGGCGGCGGCGTTACGCGTGGTTCGGTCTGATACGTGGTGCGTGTCGTTCGCAGTTGAACTCTCCCCGTGATTCAACTTTGCCCATACAGGTAGTAGGGTACCTACCATGCTAGCCCCGTTTGAAACGAAAAGTCAAGCGGGCTTTTTAGAAGCGTTCTTTTTCTCTCGTTCCCGAGTTGCACTTGGCAACGTCATTGTTCTTGAAGTTTTACTTCCTCTTTATCGCTGCGTGGTATGCCATCGGACACTTTCTGCAAAGTTCAACTTTGCCCACGTGTGCGTTCCCAAGTGCAACTTGGGAACGAGAAGAAACAGACATCGGTAGCAGTTCCTTATTTGTTGTCACAACAGCCCTTCTGTTTGTTCTGCCGTATTCGGCGCTGTCTCCCAGCCGCCGCCGAGGGCTTTATATAAGGCGACGAGGCTGGTCAATACGTTGGCTTCAGATTGGACGCGCTGGTCCTCGGCGGCGAAGAGGGTGCGTTCGGCGTCGAGTACGTTGAGGAAATTAACGAGCCCCTGTTTGTAGAGGTCGTTGGCGATATCGAGAGCCTTTTGGCTTGCTTCGACGGCGGTGGTCAGTTCGACGAGGCGGTTTTGTTCTTTGGCGTAGCGGACGAGGGCGTTTTCGACGTCTTCGAGGGAGATGAGGACGGTCTTTTCGTAGTTGAGGAGGGCCTGTTCCTGCCGGGCGTTCTGTACGCTGATATTGGCGCGGATGCGCCCTGCATCAAAGAGGGGCCATCGTATGGCGGGCCCGAGGGACCAGGTATGATTGGCGCCGAGGCGCAGCCCGGGGAAGGTATCGTCGGTGCCTGAAAAGGAGCCCGTAAGGGAGAATTTCGGGAAGAGGTCGGCGGTGGCGACGCCGATGCGGGCGGTGGCGGCGGCGAGTTCGCGTTCGGCGTAGCGCACGTCGGGGCGGCGGCTCAGCAGTTCGGAGGGGAGGCCGACGAGCACTTCGGGGGGCGCGGGGGGCAGGGGCGCGGCGTCCGTGAGTTCTTCGCGGAGCGCGCCGGGTTCGAGGCCGGACAAGATGCCGAGGCGGTGGATGGCCTGTTCCACGGAATATTCCATGGCGGGCACGGTGGAGCGCATGTTGGCCAGTTGGGCTTCGGCGCGTTTCACATCGAGTTCATTGGTCAGCCCGGCGTTGAAACGGGCCGTGACCAATTCGAGGGATTCTTCGAGGGTCCGGATATTCTTGCGGCTGATGTCGAGGCGGTTCTGAAAGGCGCGCAGGTCGAAATAGGTGCGGGCGACTTCGGCGGCGACCATGATGAGCAGGGACCGACGGGATTCTTCGGCGGCCTCTATCTCGGCGCGGGCGGCTTCCGTTGCGCGGCGCACGCCGCCGAAGAGGTCGAGTTCCCAGGAGGCGTCGAAGCCGGCCTGGTACAGGTTGGAATACCGGCTTGGCGGCGCGGCGGCGCCTTCGGTGCCCATGGACACGCTGACGGTGGTGTTTCCCTGGCCGCTCAGGTCAGGGGAAAGGGTCACGCTGGGCCCGCCGGGGGTGGAACCGGTGACGGAAATGCCCTGAAGCCCGTTTTGCGAAAAAACAGCGGTGCCGCGACCGGAGGGACCGCCCGATGCAGGGGTCTCCACGCTTTGTCTGCGCTGATAGGAGGCCGAGGTATTCACTTGGGGCCAGAGGGCAGCCCCGGTCATGATGAGGCTGGCCCGGGCCTCGCGGATGCGGCTCTCGGCGGTTTGCAGGTCCAGGTTGGACGCGAGCGCGCGGGCAACCAGGGATTCGAGGGTGGGATCGCTGAATGCCGTCCACCAGTGGATTCGTTCCGGGGACGCGTCTGTTTCGCCGCCCTCGAGGGGCTGGCTCCAGTGTTCGGGCACGGTCAGGTCGGGCTTCTCGTAGTCGGGGCCGGTCATGCATCCCGTCATTAACGCCCCCAGCAGGGCAAGGGTTATCCAGCCAACGGATTTCATACCGATGTTCCTTCTTGCGGTTGATGGTTCGGGGAATCTTGCGGGGCGGTTGGCGGCGTTGTCTTGGGCTTCCTGCCGAGTTCGCTGGTCCATTGGACGATGACGAAAAACAGGGGGATGAAGAATATGGCCAGGAAGGAGGCGGACATCATGCCGCCCATGACGCTGCCGCCGATGGAGTGGCGTCCGGAGGCGCCGGCGCCCTGGCTGAGCACGAGGGGCAGCGCGCCGAGGATGGTGGTGATGGCGGTCATCATGACGGGACGCAGGCGGAGCCGCGCCGCTTCGAGGGCCGCCTCGAAAATACTTTTGCCCTCCGCGCGTTCGACGGCGCAGAATTCGATGATCAGGATGGCCATTTTCGCGGTCAGGCCGATGACCGTCAGCAGGCCGATTTGGAAATAAATATCGGCCTCCTCGCCCCGGTACCAGACCCAGAGCGTCGCGCCCAGGGCGGCGAAGGGGACACTCATGAGCACGGTTACCGGCAGGGACCACTTCTCGTATTGGGCCGCCAGTACGAGGAAGACCATGACGAGGCCGAAGATAATGACGTAAAGGGACTGGTTGCCGGCCTTGATTTCCTGGTAGGAGCCGGAACTCCATTCCACGGCGTATCCTTCCGGCAGTTTCTCGGCGGCCAGTTCCTGCACGCGGCGGATAAGCTGGCCGGTGCTGACGCCGGGCGCGGGCGCGCCGGTAATCTGAACGGAGGAGAAGCTGTTGAAGCGGCTGACCACGTTGGGGCCGGCCTCCATAGCGACATCCACCACCCCGGCCAATTCCACCATCTCACCGGCGGTAGTGCGCACGTGAATTTTCTTGATGTCGTCGGGGCTATCGCGGAATTCGGGATCGGCCTGCAACTGGACGCGATAGACCCGGCCGTAGATGTTGAAGTCGTTGATATAGTAAGAACCGAGGTAGGCCTGCAACGTGTTATAGATGTCCCCGATGGGAATGCCCAGCACCTTGGCCCGCGTCTTGTTGAGGTTGACGCGCACCTTAGGCTGTCCTGTGTTTAACTCGCCCGAGACCCCCTCAAAAAGGGGATCCTGATTGAGTTCCGCCACGAAGGACCGCATGACCGTGGAGAGTTCGGTGATATCGCTGCTGCCCCGGCTCTGCAACTGGGCCTCAACCCCCGCGCGCAGGCCCAGGCCGAAAATGGGCGGCGGGATAAAAGCGATCACGGTGGCCTCTTTCAGCGCACCGAAGCGCCCGAAAATGCGGCCCACCACCGCCGACGCGCTGTTTTGGGGATCCGGGCGTTCATCCCAGTGCTTGAGGTTGACGAACATGGTTACCGCGCTGGAGGTGACGGCGCCGGACAGCATGTCCTGACCGCACATGGCCGATACACCTTCTACCTCGGGCTGACTCATGATGAACTCCTCGATCTCTTTCACGACGATCATGGTGCGGTCCAGGGAAGCGCCCTGCGGCAGTTGCGCCACCACCATAAAGAAGCCCTGGTCCTCCTGGGGCACAAAGGCGGTCGGCACCTCGCGGAACAAGGTGTAGGTCCCCCATAGCACCACACCGAAAAGGATCATGGAAAGGACGCCGAGCCGCACGACCCATTTGACTGCGGTCATAAAACGACGGGACAGGAAGTTGAACCCGCTGTCAAACCAGCGGAATATAAAAATCTTGTTATGGTTGGGCTGGAGCAGGCCGGCGCACAGCGCGGGGGTAAGCGTCAGGGCAACCACGCCGGAGAAGGCGACGGCCATGGCAATCGTAAGGCCGAACTGGCGGTACATGACGCCCGTGCTGCCGCCGATGAACGCCACGGGCACGTAGACGGCCGCAAGCACGAGCACGCTGGCGATAATGGGGCCGGTCACTTGTTTCATCGCCTTGATGGTGGCGTCCCTGGGCGACAAATGCTCCTCGTGCATCAGGCGCTCCACATTCTCCACCGCCACAATCGCGTTATCCACCACGATGCCGATGGCAAGCACCAGGGCGAACAGCGTCAGCGTATTCACGGTAAACCCGATAATCAGCAGTCCCGTAAAGGTGCCTATGATCGAAATGGGGATCGCGACAAGAGGGACCAGGGATGCGCGCCAGCTGCCCAGGAACATAAGCACGACCACGACCACCAGGGCGGTGGACTGGAGGAAGGTCATGGCCACCTCCCACAGAGACACCTTGATGAACTTGGTAGTATCCATGGGAATGGTATAGCGCATGCCCTTCGGGAAATTCTTTGCGAGTTCTTCCAGGGCTTCCTTGACGCCCGTCATGGTGTTCAGCGCGTTTTCCTCCGGCTGCATAATCACGGGCATGACGGCGGTCGTTTCCCCGTTGTACCGGCCCTCGGTGCCGTAGCCCAGGGCGCCCAATTCGACCCGGGCAACTTCTTTCAAGCGGACGACAGAACCGTCGGATTTGGCGAGCAGAATGATATCCTCAAATTCCTGCGGGGTGGTAAGCCGTCCCGGCGCCAGTACGGGAAAGGTAAATTCAAGGACATTCGGGTTCGGCTTGCCCCCGATTTCCCCGGCCGCATAGAGCCCGTTCTGTTCCCGGATGGCCATCGCGACATCACTGACCGTCAACCCTTTCATGACCAGAAGATCCGGGTTCAGCGAAATCCGCATGGAATAGTCCTTGTTCCCGAAGACCATGACTTGGCCCACGCCGGGCACTCGCTTGAGCGTGTCCAGCATGTAGATCATTGCGTAGTTGCTGAGGAAAAGGGAATCATGTTCGGGGTTGTCCGACTGCAGGGCGATGATGCCCAGGAAGGTATTCATGCGCTTGGATACCGTTGTGCCCTGTCGAATAACCTCCTGGGGCAAGCTCGGTTCGGCCCGTTTAAGCCGGTTCTGCACCTCGACCGCGGCGATATCCAAATCCGTGCCGATTTCGAAGGACAGCGTAACTGAAAGACTGCCGTCATTGGCGCTCTTGGACTGGTAATACAGCAGG
>JAEAMG010002469.1_pt1 | contig 11447 bp, 8 predicted proteins | sample 8958741 | NCBI WGS metagenome assembly JAEAMG01 (sample SAMN16933256, study PRJNA681125) | bioreactor sludge metagenome | isolation source: anaerobic bioreactor treating anionic surfactant - SDBS | place: India: Bengaluru | collected 2019-02-28
GTCGGCGTGGGCGGAGGGATCGTCGGCGTGGGCGGAGGGATGGTCGGCGTGGGCGGAGGGATGGTCGGCGTCGCCGCGGTCGGGCTGACGGTAAAAGGCGCCGTGGTGTCGTAGGAGCCGGACCCCTCGGCCGGGAGGGGAAGGACGCGGAAATAGACGGCCGCCGCGCCGCCGGGGAGGTCGGCGGCGGAGTCCCAGACGAAGGAGTGGAGCCGTCCGCCGATCCCGGTTGCGAAGGGGGCGCTGTCGCCTCCGGCCGGCGCGGCCGCGTGCCAGGACGCTCCGTCCGTGCTGAAGGTGAACTCGGCGTCGGGGCAGGTCTCGGCGTTCCAGTGGAAGAGGCGGTAGGCGACGGAGATCTCCCCCGAAGAGGGGCTCCCCGGCGTCTCCACCTCGGCGGAGAGCCTTCCCTTCCGGACGGCGGCGCCGGTGTTGTAGAGGCCGTTCCTCAGGATGAAGTAGCTTTCCCCGAGGCGGACGGAGTCGAAGCCGTAGTTCCGCGTCCCGTTCCAGGCCCCGGCGGCTCCGATCGAGCCGATGGCGCCGACCGGCTGCTCGCGGGCGGTCCAGCGCAGGCCGTCGGTGGAGTAGAAGGATTGGATGGAATGGTCCTGGACATAGGCGTCGACCCAGAGGAGGAAGCCCTGCCTCTCCCCGTTCTCGTAGACCTCCTCCACGGACCCGAGGTTGTAGTAGGCGGGGTGGAAGTAATAGTAGTAGGTCGTGTCGTAGCCGGTGAAGGCGACGAATTCGCTCACCTCCGCGGGGCCGCTGGTGGAGGCCGCCCAGCGCGCCTGGCAGTAGCCGTCCCAGGCGTGGAGCTTCCAGTCGAGCCCGTTGCTGGAGATGTACATCTCGAAGTAGCTCGGGTCGCCCGCGCTGTTTGCGGCCCCCAGGTAGCAGATATAGCGGTTGTCCATCGGGTGTTCGGGGTCGAGCGCGGCCGATCCCTCCGGGCGGTAGAGGACGTCCGGCTTGATCATGCATTTGTTGGGGTCGAGCTTGTAGGTCGGGGGGCAGTAGTCGTATTCCAGGAAGGAGGGGTGCCAGTACACCCCGTCGGTGGACTCGCCGTAGCGGAAGTGGTTGTAGCCCTCGGAGGAGCTGTACCAGAGCTTGTAGCGTACGTTCTGGCTCTGCTCGGCCCAGGCGACGTCGGAAGGCGGGAACCCGTCGGGCGCGCAGGCCAGGGCGTGGTGGGCGCAGTCCCAGAGGCGGGGGATGTCCAGGGCGACCGGTGTCCCCCAGTCGGTCTGCCCCCGGGATGAGGCGACGTAATAATAGGTGTAGTCGCCGGTGCGGGTGCCTTCCTGGATGGTGACGAACTTTTCGCCGTCCCAGACGATGCGGTTGTCGTAATGGCGCTCCGCCGACGCCCCCGGGATCGCCGGAGCGGTCCCTGGGTTCCAGTTGGTGTAGGAAAAGTCGGTCCAGGAGGGCTGGCCGCGGGCCAGTCCGGCGGCCAGGGGAAGGCCGATCGCGGCGAGGATGACCCGCCCGAGTTTGCGCTTGATGGTCGGTGGCATACGCTCCCTCCGGCGATTGCCCGTCGGCAGGGGGGCGGTCGGAGCCGCCGATGCCGGCGACAGCAGGATTGGGTTCGATCGCGTTTCGCGCTTGCGGCCGGGGAAGGGGGCTGGCGCCGGGGATGGCCCGCAGTCCCCACCCGGTTATGAAAATATATGCTTCCGATTTGCTTCGGTCAAGAGAAGAATAGAAACGGCCTGCACCTCCGGGCGCCTTGACAAGCCGTCGCGGAGGGAATATATTTCACAATTAAAGAAACGACGCCAGCGAGCAGCCACCATGACGGGAAAGCACAAGCACGACAAAAAAACTGCCGGGGAGACGCCCCCCCCGGAATCTCCCGCTCCGGCCGGAGGGCGCGCCGAACCGGTCGCCCCGGCCCGGGTCGAGATCGACCGGGCGGAGCTCGAGCGTCTGCTTTCCCAGGAGGCCCTGGCGGCGGAGTACAAGGACAAGTATCTCCGCGCCCTGGCCGAGGGGGAAAACTTCCGGAAACGGCTGGAGAAGGACAAGAAGGACTTCCTCGCCTATGCCGTCCAGGACCTGATCGGGGAGCTCCTCCCCGTCCTCGACAATTTCGAGCGGGCGCTGGCCTCCGCTCCCTCCGCCGGGCCGGATTCCTGCCGCCAGGGGGTGGAGATGATCTATAAGCAGCTCGTGGGCGCGCTGGCCAAGGAGGGCCTCCAGCAGATCGAAGCCAAGGGGAAGGTTTTCGATCCCTACCTCCACGAGGCGGTGGCCGAGGAGGTCACCGCCGCCGCCCCCGATGGCTCGATCATCGAGGAGCTCCAGAAGGGCTACCGGCTCAAGGACCGCCTCCTCCGCCCGTCCGCGGTCAAGGTCGCCCGCTCTCCGGCTCCGCCCCCCCCCGCGGCCGAATCCTAGCATCATTCATGAAGATCGGGCGATCTTCATGAATGATGTGGGCTGGGAACAGATCTGTTTGGTCTATGGCTGACAGGGATTACTATGAGATTCTGGAGGTCTCCCGGGACGCCGATCCCGAGGATATCAAGAAGGCCTACCGCCGTCAGGCCCTCCAGCATCACCCCGACCGGAACGCGGGCGACGCCGCCTCCGGCGAGCGCTTCAAGGAGATCTCTGAGGCCTACGAGGTCCTCTCCGATCCGGATCAGCGGGAGATCTACGACCGCTACGGGCGCGAGGGCTTGAGGAGCCGGGGCCCCGCCTTCCACGACCCCTTCGAGCTTTTCCGGGAGCTCTTCGGCGGCGGGATGGGAGGTTCGCTCTTCGAAGACTTCTTCGGCTTCGGGGCGGGCGAACGGCCCGGCCGCCGGCGGGGAGCGGACATCGACTACGCCCTCGAGATCACCCTCGAGGAGGCGGCGCGGGGGACGGAGCGGGAGATCGAGTTCTTCCGCCGGGAACCCTGCCCCCGCTGCGGGGGGAAGGGCGAGGAGCCCGGGACGGGGAGGCGGCGCTGCTCCCGTTGCGCGGGCCGGGGGCAGGTCGAGTCGGCCCAGCGGACCTTTTTCGGCGTTTTCACCGCCGTCTCGACCTGCTCCGCCTGCCGGGGGGAGGGGACGATCCTGGAGAAGCCCTGCCGGGAATGCGGGGGGAGGGGGCTGGCGGAGAGACCGACCCGCCTCGCCGTGAAGGTCCCGGCGGGCGTGGACCACGGGGCGCTCCTGCGCAAGCGGGGCGCCGGCCAGTTCGGTCCCCGCGGCGCCCCCGCGGGCGACCTGAACATCCACATCCGCGTCCGCCCCCACGAATTCTTCCAGCGCGATGGCCACGACGTCCTCTGCGAGATCCCGATCGCCTTCCCCGTGGCCGCCCTGGGCGGCGAGATCGTCGTTCCCACCCTTCTCGGCGAAACCCGCCTCCCCGTCGCCCCCGGGACCCAGCCGGGGACGACGGTCCGGATCAAGGGGCAGGGCTTCCCCCGCCTCCACGGCGCGGGGCGCGGCGATCAGCGCGTCCGCCTCGTCGTCGAGGTGCCCACGGGCCTCTCCTCCGAGCAGAAGGATCTTCTCCGTCGCTTCCAGGGGAGCCTGACGCCGCGGAACCGCCCCTCGGACGGGGGCGCATTCCGGTTCCTCAAGAACAAGATTTTCCCGGAGGGAAAACCGTGAGACGCTTCCTGCTTCCTCCGGGCGCCCTGCGCGGGCGGCGGGTGATCTTCGAGGGCAAGGACGCCCATTACATCGAGCGGGTGCTCCGCCTCCGCCGCGGGGAGGAGATCGTCGCCTTCGACGGGGAGGGGGCCGAGTACACGGCGACGATCGGGATCCTCTCCCCCCGCCGGGTGGAGGCGATCGTCACCGCCGTTTCCCGACCGCCCCCGACCCGGACCTTCCGCCTCGCCCTGGCCCAGTCCTTCCTCAAGGGGCGCGACTTCGAGGCGGCGGTGCGCCAGTGCGCCGAGGTCGGCCTCTCCGACCTCTACCCCCTGGCCGCCGCCCGCTGCGTGGGCGAGCTCCGGAGCTGGGAGAAGAAGGAGGAGCGGATCAACGCCATCGTCGCCGACGCCTGCCGCCAGAGCGGGCAGTCCGTCCTCCCGGCCGTCCATCCCCCGCTCTCCTGGAACAACCTCCTCGCCCTGGCCTCCGAGTTCTCTCTGCGCCTCCTCCCCTGGGAGGGGGAGAAGGAGAGGAGCTTGAAGGCGGCCCTCACCGCCACCGGAGACGCCGCGCCCCCGGCCGGGATCCTGGCCGCGGTCGGCCCCGAGGGCGGATTCACCTCCGAGGAGGTTTCCCTCGCCCGCGCCGCCGGCTTCCTCCCCGTCCGGATCTCTCCCAGCATCCTGCGCGCCGCGACCGCCGGCCCGGCGGTGCTCGCGATGATCGGCTATCATTTTCAGGCCTAGCCACGGTTAATAGGTCCTATAGGTCTTATAGGTCCTATAAGTCCTATAGGACCTATAAGGGCTTGCGCGCGGTCCTCGGCGGGGCTATACTCATTCAAATCCGCCATGAAACTCGCAGAACTTTTCCAAGCCATCGTCGAGATCGGGATCGCGGCCGACCCCCGCGGCGAGGCGGGAGTCCGCCGCGAGCTGGCGCGGCTGGAAAAGTTCTTCGCCGACCTCCCGGAGAGCCGCCGGGGGACTTTTGACCGGGACCGTCTGGCCAACCCCTATGCCGACACCCGCCTCCTCGCCGGCGACCCCGCGGCCGAGGTCTCGGCCCTGATGGTGGGGATCGACATCGAGGTCGGAGAGGTGGTTCTGGCCGACCGCCTCCGCGAGCGGGGGCGGCGGGTCGACTGCCTTCTTGCCCACCACCCCGAAGGGAAGGCCCTGGCCGGCTTCTACCACGTCATCTCCATGCAGGCGGACATCATGCACCGGGCGGGCGTGCCGATCAACGTGGCCGAGGCCCTCCTGGACGAGCGGCTGACCGAGGTGGAGCGCAAGTCGCTGCCGGTCAACTTCACCCGGGCGGTGGACGCCTCCCGCCTCCTCGACCTCCCCTTCCTCTGCGCCCACACCCCGGCCGACAACTGCGTGGCCGGCTACCTGGAGAAGCTCTTCGCCGAGAAGTCGCCGGAGACGATCGGCGACATCCTCGCCCTCCTCCGGGAGATCCCGGAGTACCAGGCGGCTTCCCGGAACAACGCTCCGCCCCGGGTGGTGGCGGGGAAGGAGTCCAACCGGGCGGGGAAGATCTACGTGGATATGACCGGCGGGGTGGAGCCGCCCAAGGCGGCGCTGGCGAGCCTCGCCCACGCCGGCGTTGGGGTCCTGGTCGGGATGCACGCCAGCCTCGACCACATCGAGAAGGCGAAGGAGCTGAACCTGAACCTCGTCGTGGCCGGCCACATCTCCTCCGATACGCTGGGGCTCAACCTTCTCCTCGACCGCCTCCGCCTCCGCGGCTCCTTCGAGGTCATCCCCTGCTCCGGCTTCGTCCGGGTGGAACGTTCCTGAAAATAGCGTCCGGCGCGCCGGCCGCTATAGGTCCGATAAGACCTATAAGTCCTCTCGGACCTATTCGCTTCACGACACCATGGCCCGCCTCTATCCCCCCGAGCTCCTGGAGACGATCCAGGCTCACAACGACATCGTCGAGGTCGTTTCCCGCTACCTTCCCCTGAAGAAGGCGGGGTCGACCTACAAGGCGCTTTGCCCCTTCCACTCCGAGAAGACCCCCTCCTTCTTCGTCAACCCCCAGCGCCAGATCTTCCACTGCTTCGGCTGCGGGGCGGGGGGCGACGTCTTCTCCTTCCTGATGCGCCAGGACGGCCTCACCTTCCCCGAGGCGGTGCGCCTCCTCGCCGAGCGGGCGGGGATCCCTCTCCCCGAGCTCGGGAAGGAGGAGCTCTCCCACCGCGACCGCCTCCTCAAGCTCCACGCCCTGGCGGCCGACTTCTTCCACTGGGGGCTTGTGAAGTCCCAGAACGGGGAGGTCGCCCGGAGGTACCTCGCCGGGCGGAAGATCGCGGAGGAGACGATCCTCCGCTTCCGCCTCGGCTACGCCCAGCCCTCCTGGGATTCCTTCGTCAACCACGCCCGGAAGAAGGGCTTCCCCCTGGAGTTGATCGTGGAGGGCGGGCTGGCGATCAAGCGGGCGGAGAAGGAAGGGGGATACGACCGCTTCCGCCACCGGCTGATCGTCCCGGTCTGCGACAGCCAGGGGCGGGTGGTCGCGTTCGGCGGACGGGTCTTCGACGACAGCCAGCCCAAGTACATCAACTCCCCCGAGACTCCTCTCTTCCGGAAGGGGCAGATGCTCTTCGGCCTCCACCTGGCCCGGGAGGCGATCTCCTCCGAGGGGGAGGCGATCCTGGGGGAGGGCTACTTCGACGTCATCCGGGCGCACCAGGAGGGGGTGAGGAACATGGTCTGCTCCCAGGGGACCGCCTTCACCGAGGTCCAGGCCCAGATCTTCAAGCGCTACACGGACAAGGTGGTGACCGCCTTCGACGCCGACCCGGCGGGGGTCGAAGCCTCTCTCCGCGGGCTCGGCGTCTTTCTCCAGAAAAACTTCGAGGTCCGGATCGCCCTCCTCCCCCCGGGCGAGGATCCGGACAGCTTCATCGCGAAAGAGGGGGCGCCGGCCTTCCGGCGCGCGGTCCGGGAGGCGGCCCCCCTTATCGACTTCAAGCTCAACGAGCTCTGCCGGAGGAACGACGTCCGGACCGACCGGGGGAAGCTCAAGGTCTTGCGGGAGATGCTGGAGACGATCGGGGCGATCGAGTCCGCCGTCCTTCGGGACGGTTACCTGAAGAAGCTCGCCTCCGCGCTCGGCGTCTCGGAGGCGGCGGTGCGGGAGGAGCTAGGGAAGCGGCGGGGCCCCGTCCCGTCCCGTCCGCCCACCCCGGCCGCGCCGCCCTCCCCCGCCCCCGACCGGAGCCAGCTCATCCTATTGACATTTATCATTAATAATGATAGTCTTTTAAGTTCAATTGATTATGCCTTCGACCCGGAGGACTTCAGCCCCGCCCTGCGACCGATCGCGGAAGCGATCCGAGAGCTCGTCCGCGACCGGCGCCTCCCACTCGCCCGCTTCCTGCCGCTCGTTTTGAGAGAACCTTCGCACCAAGAGACGATCGCCCACTGCCTGCTCGAGGGAGAAGGCGGCGCGCCGTCGGCCCGCGAGGTCAGGGAGGTGGCGGGGACGGTGAGGAGGCGGGGGATCCGGGCCCGGCTCAACCGCCTGCGCGACGAGATCGCGCGGGCCGATGCGGCGGGCGGGGAGGTCTCCCGACTGCAGCAGGAATGCCTCGCGCTCCGCCGGGCCCTGGACGAGCTGCCCGGCCGGCTGGAACAGAGCCTCGATGAATAAACTGGACAAGGACAGAAGGATCAAGCAGCTGCTCAGGATGGGCGAGGAGAAAGGGTTCCTCACCCGCGCCGACCTCCATCAGCACCTCCCGGAGGGGCTGGTCAGCCCGGAGGAGTTGGAGTCGGTCAAGATCCTCATCCAGGGATTGGGGATCGAGGTGATGGAGGGGGCCGAGAAGGAGGGCGCCGAGGAGGATCCCGCCCCGGCCGCGGAGCCCGCCGACGCCGACCGCTCCTACGAGGTCCTGGACGACCCGGTTCGGATGTATCTCCGCCAGATGGGGCAGGTGCCCCTCCTCTCCCGCGAGCAGGAGGTGGAGATCTCGAAAAGGATCGAGAAGGCGGAGAACAAGGTCTACAAGCTCACCCTCCGTTTCGGGACCACCCCCAAGGAGATGTCCAACCTGGCCAAGCGCCTCCTCAACGGCAAGGAGCGGATCGACCGGGTGGTGGTGGAGCGCAAGGACCGCCGCCGGGACAAGTGCCTGAAGGAGTTCCCCCGCCTGATGGAGGACGTGCGCAGGCTCCAGGTCCGGATCACGGCCGAGGCGGAGGCGGTGCGCGCCTGCCGCTCCCAGGACGGGAAGAAGGAACGGCGCCAGAAGCGTCTGGAGGATCTCCACCTCACAATGCAGAACCTGCTCCGCCGTTTCCACTTCAAGCAAGGGGTGATCGAGGACTTCTACTCCCCCCTGGAGCGGCTCAACGCCCGGATCGAGGAGGTCTACCGCCAGCTCGAGGCGCTCAAGCGCTCGAACGCGCGCCCGGCCAAGGTCCGCCCCCTGGTCAAGAACGAGCGGCGGAAGCTGAAGCGGATGGAGGGCAACCTCTGCATGCCGGTGGACGAGTTCCGGACCTTCTTCCGCGAGCTCAAGGAGGCGATCCGCGAGGTGCGCAAAGCGAAGGGGGAGATGGTGGAGGCCAACTTGCGCCTGGTGATCTCGATCGCCAAGAAGTACACCAACCGGGGGCTCTCCTTTCTCGACCTCATCCAGGAGGGGAACATGGGGCTGATGAAGGCGGTGGACAAGTTCGAGTACCGCCGGGGCTTCAAGTTCTCCACCTACGCCACCTGGTGGATCCGCCAGGCGATCACGCGGGCGATCGCCGACCAGGCGCGGACCATCCGGATCCCCGTCCACATGATCGAGACGATCAACAAGCTGATGCGGGTCTCCAAGAAGATCCTCCAGGAGCGGGGCAAGGAGCCCCTCCCGGAGGAGCTGGCGGAGGAGATGGACGTCCCGGTGGAGAAGGTGCGGTCGATCTTGAAGATCGCCCAGCACCCGATCTCCCTCCAGACCCCGGTGGGGGACAAGGAGGACAGCCAGTTCGGGGACTTCATCGAGGACAAGGGCGTGGAGTCGCCGGCCGAGGCGACGAGCTACTCGCTGCTCAAGGAGCAGATGCGCCGGGTGCTCTCGACGCTGACCCGGCGGGAGGCCCATGTTCTCACCCTCCGCTTCGGGGTGGAGGACGGCTCCCCCCGGACGCTGGAGGAGGTGGGCAAGATCTTCAACGTCACCCGGGAGCGCGTCCGCCAGATCGAGGCCAAGGCCCTGCGCAAGATGCGCCACCCCACCCGGAGCCGCAAGCTCCAGGGCTTCCTCGACGTGGCCGAGATCGACGCCCGGTCCGAGACGATGTGGGACTTATCCTAGTTCCCCCGGCGCGCCGCGCCGGCGAATCTAGGATAAGTCGATCGCGGTCGGCGGTGAGCCGGGAGAAGCGAATTCGTCCGCCGTCCGCGCTCTTCGCGACGCGTTTTGCGGAGAGGGAAGATTCTCTCTCTTCGCTCAAGATGATCGCCCACGTTCTTTTTATTTCTCCCTCCCGATCGGAGATCGGGAGGCAGAAATAAAAAGGGCCTGTAGCTCATTTCAGGGGGTTTTCACATCCCGTTGATGTTTCCGTAGTTGCGTCGTATCTAATTCCGGTCCAGGGAGTTGCGCCTTCATTCCCATTCCCCTGGTCTCCCGAGATTTCATCAAACCCCCGCATTTTTGGTTACTATACGGTTACTGTAAAAAGGGCGGCCCCCCAAGCGAGAGCTGCCCTTTCTTTCCCACCCAACCTGTTTTTACGCTTCCCTGGTCACCCCACCACCTCCACCCCTTTCCGAATACCCGATTTACCAACTCAGGATCGACGAGCCGGGGATATGCCTACGATCTCTCAACGGTTGTATCCGCGGGAGGAACTACCCACTGGGTGGTCTAGTTCAAACTCTAACATACAACCTGGACCGGTTTTCGGGGGGCAGGTCACTTGCCCCGGTTCCCATTCTGTCTAGTATGCTCGAATTAGTTCCCTCCATAGTATCTCTTCATCAGGATTGCCCTGAAATCCTCGTGCCCTTCGACGCCTTGTTGAAGACGCCGTACCAGCCCCAGTCGTTGGGGCGAAGCCTCGTCTCGCCCCCGACCACCAGCTCTCCCGCCTCGTTCACCATCAACTCCGAGGACTTCACCTCGATGTCCTGCTTCCCCCTGTTGGTCTGGATACCCAGCTCTATAATCGCCGCCTGGGGGGCAAGTCCTATCTACGGGTCACCTGGGTTTCACATTCCCATTCTCATCCCATTCGGTGCTACTGACTTCTTGCCCGTCCCTGACCTCGAACTCCGATTTTTTCTGTCCGTTCTCATACCAGAGGGTTGACTTGCCCTCCAGCTTCCCGTCACGGAACTCGGTCTCCGCTTTCTTCTGACCATTCTCATACCAGAATATTACCTTGCCATCCCTCTCCCCATTCCTAAACTCGACTTCCTCGGCCTTCTGCCCGTTCTCATGCCATCCCGTCCGCTTGCCCTCCTCTTTCCCGCTCCGGTATTCGACCTCATAAGACTTCTGTCCGTTCATGTGCCAGCACGTTGTTTTACCCTCCTCTTTCCCATCCCGGTATCCTACCTCAAACTTCTTCTGCCCATTCTGGTATTTTCCGATCACAATTCCCGTAAAGGGAGTCTCGGAGTTGATCTCGTACAACAGTCCGCCGCGTTCGACTGTCTTATCCCCTTCCACCACTTTCTTTCCGCATCCCGCCACCGCCAGAACAGTCACCAGTACCGTCAGCACTTGGATCGCTCTCATGTCGTATCCCTCTTATTCCCTTCTCGTGAAATAGATTCTCCGCGATTCTTATCCAAAGAAGCGGTCCGGGTCGGAGGGCCTCGGTCACTCTCCGGCAGAATCTCACCCGACCATACTCGGTTAATTCACATTCCCGTTCTCATCCCGTTCAATCCGTGTTAAATAATCGCCGTCAAGGAGTACGCTCTCCTCTTATTATCTGTCATCGATATCACTATTTGCAGGAACAGAATATGACCGATCAGAACGGTTCCTCAACAGATCGTATATTTTCCGCAAAGATGCGTCGAGTTCAGCACCCTCCTGCCAGGCTGATTGTTGAAGTGCCCGGCCAACATCGGACTTGGCCGGTTCGGGAACACACCGCCTCTTGATTCCTTCGCGCATTTCTATGGACTCTGTCACGAGTTGCAATGCAGTTTTGCCATTGGCGTTCTTGAGATTTGGGTTGGCACCACTAGCAAGTAAATATTTAACTATGTTATAGCAACCATCTGATGCAGCATAATGGAGTGCTGTGGAATTTAGCGAATCTAGGGGTGCGTTTATATCTCCATATTGCTTCAAGATCAGCACGACAACGGACGAATTGCATTTGCCATGGCCCATGAAATACAAGATAAGAGGTTTACCGCCTTCATCAACTATTTTGCAATCAGCCCCAGAATTAATCAGAAGTTCAGCGATATCCGTTCTGTCGGGAGAGAAAAACCCAAGCATTTGGAGTGGGGAATTCCCCGAACGATTTGTCGCATTTACGTTAGCACCACGTTCGATAAGAACTTTGGCGCATCTAAATGATTCTATCTGCTGGTCAACTGACACATCGCTACCCGAACAGATACCGATGCGATGTAAAGCAGTATCACCTTTATCGTCGATATTGTTGACATCAGCGCCTTTATCCAGCGCTATTCGAAGAAGGGTTGAGTCGTAAAGAGGCAAATTCTCGGGTGAAGCAACATCTGATCCGACCAAATACGCCGTGCATACAACTATAAACCAGAAAATGAATCTATATAGTGTCACGGTTGTGCCCCTAGCATGTGATATTTAGTCATCATAATCGACCCTAGGAC
>JAEAMG010002446.1_pt1 | contig 11441 bp, 10 predicted proteins | sample 8958741 | NCBI WGS metagenome assembly JAEAMG01 (sample SAMN16933256, study PRJNA681125) | bioreactor sludge metagenome | isolation source: anaerobic bioreactor treating anionic surfactant - SDBS | place: India: Bengaluru | collected 2019-02-28
GCTGCAACATCTTCATCTACACCGAGAACCTGACCCCCAAGCGGGGCGAGCGGGAACGGGAGCGCGAGCGGGAGCCGCGGCGGCGCGACCGCGGCGGCCGCGGCCGCAAGAGCGCCGGCAAGGAGTCGCGCGAGCCCCAGGAGCGCGAGGAGCCCGAAGAGCGGGCCGACGCGGCCGTCAAATACGACCCGGTCCCCCTGCTCAAGGGCGCCTTCGACATGGCCGTCCACGAGGACGGCTGGGCCAACCTCGGCGAGATCGGCTTCTACCTGCGCCAGCTCGACCCCGGCTTCGATCCCCGGACGTACGGCTACAAGCAGCTGTCCCAGCTCATCAACAACCAGAAGGACTTGTTCGAGGTCCAGTCGCGGGGTGACGAGGCCGGCGGGGCGGCCATCTACATCAAGCTGCGCGAGAACCGGGACTAGCGCCCGGCGCGCCGTCAGGTCTTCTTGGCGCCCCGCTTCAGGAAGGCGGCCAGGAGGAACCCGGCGCCGATCGCCAGCATCAGGACGCCCCAGATCAGGTTGAGGTTGATGCCCAGCGAGACGGCGTACATCTCCTTCTTGGTCCGCAGGCCGTAGACCGTCAACAGGACGCCATAGGCGGAGAGCAGCCAGCCGATCGGCAGCTTGAGGTCGAGAACGTGCCCCCGGCCCATGCCGCCCTCCGTGTCCTTGGTTTCGTTGGCGTTGATCATGGTTCGCTCCTAAGCACCGCGGTCCCGATCACCAGAAGATGACGTTCAGGATGACGGCCACGATGATGGCCACCGTGCCCCAGACGGCCGGCCGGGCGTACCAGCGGGCATGGCTGGCCGGCTTCGGGGTCAGGCCGAAGACCAGGCCGACCAGCTCCTTGGGGTCGCGCTTGGCCGTGAACAGGCTGACCCCGACGGTGACCGCGAAATCGGCCAGCCAGGCCCAGATGGCCTGATAGAAGTTGGCCGCCATGTCGCTGTGGTAGTTGAGGACGCCGGCCTTGTAGAGGATGTAGTGGCCGGCCGCGGTCAGGATGCCGACGAGCAGGCCCCAGAACCCGCCCCAGGCCGTGGCCCCCCGCCAGAACATGCCCAGAAGGAACGTGGCGAAGAGCGGGGCGTTGAAGAAGGAGAAGATGAGCTGCATGTAGTCCATCAGGTTGGGGAAGGACCGGACGATGTAGGCCGTCCCGATGCTGATGGCGACGCCGACGACGGTGGTGTACTTGCCGACCTTGAGGTAGTGGGCGTCGGGCCGGCCCTTGCGGATGTAGGTGCCGTAGATGTCGTAGGTCCAGATGGTGTTGAAGGCGGTGACGTTGCCGGCCATGCCGGACATGAAGCTGGCCAGCAGGGCGGTGATGGCCAACCCCAGGACGCCGTTCGGCAGGTAGTGCTTCATCAGTAGGATGAGGGCCGAGTTGTAGTCGGCCGTGCCGGCGGCGGCCTGGCCGATCTCGGGCAGGACGAGCAGGGCGACCAAGCCGGGGATGACGACGATGATGGGCACGAGCATCTTGGGGAAGGCGGCGATGATGGGGGTCATGCGGGCCGCGTTGAGGTTCTTGGAGGCCAGGGCCCGCTGGACGACCAGGAAGTCGGTCGTCCAGTAGCCGAACGACAGGACGAACCCCAGGCCCATGACCACGCCGAACCAGTCGACGCCGAGCGGGTTGTTGCTGGTGCCGAGGTACTTGAGGGAATGGAGCAGCGGCTCCTGGACTTTGGCCGCCAGGCCGGCCAGGCCGCCGACCTGCTTGAGGCCGAGGAAGACGACCGGCAGGAGGCCCAGCCAGATGAGGAAGAACTGGATGACCTCGTTGTAGATCGAGGACGACAGGCCGCCCCAGAAGACGTAGAGCAGGACGACCACGGCGGCGAAGAGGATGCTCTGGGTCAGCGGCCAGCCGAGCATGATCTTGAACAGCAGGGCCATGGCGTAGAGGCTGATGCCGCTCATGAGGACCGTCATGATGGCGAAGGAGACGGCGTTCAGGCCGCGCGTGGCCTCGTTGTAGCGGAGCTTGAGGTACTCGGGCACGGTCCGGACCCGGCTGCCGTAGTAGAAGGGCATCATGAAGATGCCCAGGAAGACCATGGCCGGGATGGCCCCGACCCAGTAGAAGTGGACCGTGGCGATGCCGTACTTGGCCGAGTTGGCCACCATGCCGATGATCTCCAGGGCGCCCAGGTTGGCCGACAGGAAGGCCAGGCCGGTGATCCAGCCCGGCAGGGAGCGGCCGGACAGGAAGAAGTCCTCGCCGGTCTTCATGTATTTCTTGAGGGAGTAGCCGACCAGGACCATGACCAGGATGTAGCCGCCGATGATGGCGTAGTCGACGGCGTTGAGGGTGATGATGGGATTCATCGCGTTCTCCTTGGCTCGGCGGCGCCGCGGGGCCTCATGATTCGCCGGGGAGCATAATGCACGGCCGGCGGGAAGTCAACGCCGGGGGGGGCTTGCAGGTCGCTCTCTCCGGTACTTGCCGCAACGGCACCGCAGAGGGGGGAACTGGGGACACGTACCCTTGGTACGTGTCCCCGTTCGGACTCCTGTTCGGGCCGGAGGGGCCGAGAGATTCGCGGCCTATCCCCGTCTTGTTATATTGGGGGAGCTGGGTGTGGGAACGGGGACATGTACCCTTGGTACGTGTCCCCGTTCGACATCCCGTTCGACTTCGGGCGTGTCCCCCCTTCGGATTTATTGTATATTGAGCCCGCACGATCGCCGGGACGTCCGGACAGGGGAGAGGCCATGAAAGAAAAGGCCCTATCGATGACGAAAGCCCTTTGGCCGGCCGCCCTCGTCCTTGTCGCCTTTGCTACGTGCGCGAGGCCGGCGGCGCTGCCCGCGCCCGGTCCCGTCGAGATCGGCCCGGACGACACCCCGGCCGAGCTCGAGGCCAAGGCCGCCGGGGTCGTCCCGTCCGAGCGGCAACGGCGGTGGCAGGCCCTCGAGTTCCAAGCCTTCGTCCATTTCGGCATGAACACCTTCACCGACCGGGAGTGGGGCGAGGGGACGGAGGACCCGAAGCTCTTCGACCCGACCGACCTCGACGCCGATCAATGGGTCGAGGCGGTCAAGGCGGCCGGCATCCGGGGTCTCATCGTCACGGCCAAGCACCACGACGGGTTCTGTTTGTGGCCCAGCGCGTTCACCGCGCATTCGGTCAAGAGCTCGCCCTGGAAAGGTGGCCAGGGCGATGTCGTCGGCGAGGTCGCGGCCGCCTGCAGGAAGGGCGGGCTCGCGTTCGGCGTCTACCTCTCGCCCTGGGACCGGCATGAGCCGAGCTACGGCGATTCGCCGAAGTACAACGCGCACTTCAAGGCCCAGCTGCGCGAGCTGCTGACGAGGTACGGCGAGATCTCCGAGGTCTGGTTCGACGGCGCCTGCGGCGAGGGGCCCAACGGCAAGCGCCAGGTCTACGATTGGCCGGGCTACTTCGCGCTCATCCGCGAGCTCCAGCCGGGGGCGGTCATCTCCATCATGGGCCCGGACGCGCGCTGGATCGGGAACGAAGCGGGCGTGACGCGGGCGAGCGAGTGGAGCGTCATCCCGGTCGCGGGCGACGACGACGCGCCCGACGAGAAGAACCCCGGCGGCATCGCCGGGCTCGACGCCCAGGCCCCCGACCTGGGCTCGATGGACAGGATCGCCGAGGTGGCCAAGCGGGACGGGCGGCTGCTGTGGTACCCCGGCCAGGTCGACGTCTCCATCCGGCCCGGCTGGTTCTACCACGCCGCCGAGGACGACAAGGTCAAGACGCTCGACCAACTGCTCGACATCTATTACACATCGGTGGGCGGCAACGCCCAGCTGCTCCTCAACGTCCCGCCCGACAAGAGGGGCAGGATCCACGAGAACGACGCCCGCCGGCTCAAGGAGCTCGGGGACAGGCTCAAGGCGACATTCGCCGTCAACCTGGCCGAAGGGGCGAAGATGGAGACGGGCGTTGAACGGCGCTTCCGCCCGGCCCGGGATGGGAAGCGCAGGCCCGCCCTTCTGTGGTACGCCCTCCGCGAGGCCACGGCCTTCAATGTCGCTATGCTCTCGGAAGTTCTCGGCCGGGGGCAACACATCGAAGAGTTCGCCCTGGACGTTTGGGACAGGGCCGGGCCGGTGACCGGCCGGGACCTCCTCGCCGACGCGGGCTGGCGGGAGATCGCCAAAGGCACGACCATCGGCTGGAAGAGGATCGTCCGGTTCCCGACCGTCACCGCGGGCGCGGTCCGGGTGCGGATCCTGAAGTCCCGAAGCGACGTATCGGCCTTCCTGCCGAAGGCCTTCGGGCTGTATCTCGATCCGGGCCGGTAGTCCGGAGCGGGGACAGACGGGGGACACAATCTAGCGGGAGTTGCTGACGAAGGCGACCCGTGTCCCGTCGGGGGACCAGGAGGGGACGTTGATCGTGCCCTGGCCGCCGTAGACGTAGGCGACGACGCGCGGCGGGGCCGAGCCGTCGGCCGGCATCATCCGAAGATAGACCTGCTTGTAGAACGGGTGGTCGTCCGCGGCGACGTCCTTCATGAAAGATAGAAAGACGAGACGTTTCCCGTCCGGGGAGACGTGGGGGAACCAGTCGTGGAACTCGCCGGACGTGATGGGCTCCTGGCCCGAGCCGTCGGGGGCCATTCGCCAGAGCCTCATGACGCCCGTCCGGGCGGAGTTGAAATAGATAAAGCGGCCGTCCGGCGAATACTCCGGCCCGTCGTCGAGACCCGGCGCGTCGGTCAGGCGCACCTCGTCGCCGCCCTCGGCCGGGATGCGGTAGATATCGTAATTCCCGTCCCGGCCGCCCGTGAACACGAGGCAACGGCCGTCGGGCGACCAGCCGTGGAGGTAGGACGGGGCCTTGGCCGTGACGCGCGTCGGGGCCCCGCCCTTGGACGGCAGGGTGTAGACCACCGACTCGCCGCCGTCATCGGAGCCGTGGTGGCTGATACCCAGGCGCTTGCCGTCGAACGATAGAACGTGATCGTTGTTGTTGGCCGTGGCGAAGCCGGTGTCGAGCGCCGCGACCCGGCCCGTGGCCAGCTCCAGCCGGTCGATGCGGCCGTCGACGTTATAAAGAAGGAAGCGGCCGTCCGCGGTCCAATTCGGGGCCTGGATGGGGCGGTCGGAGCGGAAGACCGTCGTCCGCCGGCCGGTGTCGACCTCCAGGATCTCGATGGCGCCGCCGAGGTAGTCCTGGTAGGGGACGAAATCGGGCGGCGCGGGCACGGTCACCCGGACGTTCGTGAACCGGGCCGTTTCCATCACATCCGCGTTGTGCGAGCAGACGAAGAGCCCGACCAGGACCTCGTCGCCGAGGGCCAGATCGGTGACGCTCTCGCTCACGCAGGGCTCGCCGAACCGGGCCGCGGACATGATAAGCGTCCCGCCCCGCCGCTCGAGCTGGATCTGGTCCGCCCCGGTGAGGGCAAGCTGCCGCTCCTCGGTGTCGGCCCCGGCCGAACGCCGGAATTGGAGCGACGTCAAGCCGTCGCCGTGGACGACGGCGCTGGCGTGCGGCGATCCCGTGTCCATGGCCGAGCGGGCCATCCAACCGAGCTTGCGGTGGGCCTCGACGCCCGGACCGACGAAGGCCGCCCGGGCGGCGACGATAAAGTCGCCGCGGAGCTTTTTCCAGACGAAATGCCCCTCGTCGGAGCCGAACCACATGTTCGCCCCGCTCCCCGAGACGGCCAGCACGCCGCCGTCCGGGTCCTCGACGGCCGTCCCGGCCGTTTTGACGGGGCCGATGTCGCCGTGGCCGTCGAACAGGGCCAGCGGTCTCTCCAAGGACATGGGAGGGGCCGGCGCGGGGGGAGAAGGCCTGCACGCGGCAACTCCCGCGGCCAGGAAGGCCGCGGCGGCGAGCCCGAGACAGACGGTTCGTAGGGCGGCGACGGAGCGGGTTGGCATGGCCGCATGATAAAGGGGCCTCCCCGCCCGGTCAAGGGGGAGGGGGGAGGGGGGGGCAACAAAAAAGTTTTTAGAAGAGGTGTGTGGGGCGGGTCGGGGGTTGGCTGGCCCGCTTTCTACCGGGCCCCCCCCGCCGCGCCCGGGGGGTGGGGGCTGGGGGAAAAACCAACATTTTTTCCAAACTGGTTGTTTTGACCCCCTCTTGGCAGGCATGACCCATCTGGGGGCGCCCGCAGCCACGCCATTAAAAGAACCGAAAAGGCCGTTTAGCGTATAATACCGCAGGGCGCGCGTCTGCGCCCGTTTCGACAGGTCCTGTTTCCAAGGAGGCCGGCATGCTCCGCGACATCATCCGCAAAGAGATCCTCGACAACATCACCAGCCCCAAGTTCGTCTTCACCTTTCTCCTGTGCACCATCCTCATCCTGCTCTCGGTCTACACCGGGGTGACGAACTACCGGGCCGAGAAAAAGGAGTACACGGCCGCCCTGGCCCTCAACAAGAAGAACATGGAGGCCCAGCCGAACTACAACTCGCTTGCCGGCATCGGCATCAAGGTCAGCAAGCCGCCGCAGGTCCTGGGCACCGTGGTCACCGGCATCGAGGAGGCCGTCGGCCGCGTCGCCCCGGTCAACATCGCCGCCGACCCCAACCTCATCGACTCGAAATACAGCAGCAACCCCGTCTTCGCCGTCTTCGGGGCCCTCGACCTGATGTTCATCGTCAAGATCGTCCTGAGCCTGTTCGCCATCCTCTTCACCTACGACGCCATCGTCGGCGAGAAGGAAAAAGGGACGCTCAAGCTGGCCTTGTCGAACGACCTGCCCCGCGACCGCCTCATCCTGGGCAAGGCCATCGGCGGCTACATCAGCCTGCTCCTGCCCCTGCTCGTCCCCCTGCTCTTGAGCCTGCTCTTCTTGATCATCACGCCCGACATCTCCTTGAGCGGCCAGGACTGGGCCCGCCTGATGCTCGTCTTCCTGATGTTCTTCCTCTATCTCTCCGTCTTCTTCAGCCTGGGCCTGTTCGTCTCGGCCCGGACCTCGCGCTCCTCGACGTCGTTCCTCGTCCTCCTCTTCCTTTGGGTGGTCATCGTCATGGTCATCCCCAAGGCCGCGGTCATCGTCGCCGGCCAGGCCCGGCCCATCCCCTCGGTCCACGAGATCACGGCCAAGAAGGACGCCTATCTCCAGCAGATCCAGGCCGAGAGCACGAAAGAGGTCCGCGACTGGGTGACCAAGAACCAGGCCGACGCGGTTAAGGACCCCAAGGGCTTCCAGGACAAGTTCAAGCAGTACATCCAGGACTACCAGCAGGAGGCGACCAACAAGATCGACCAGAACAACGCCGCCCTCGAGCGCGATTACCAGCAGAAGAAGAGGGCCCAGCAGGGCCTGGCCGTCAACCTGTCCCGCATCTCGCCGGCCTCGGCCCTGACCTTCGGCTCCATGACCCTGGCCCGGACGGGCGTCGACGAGTACGACCGCTTCCTGGCCTCGGTGCGGGCCTACAAGCCCATCTACACGAAATGGATCAACTCCAAGATGGGCGAAAGCATCAATTTCAACACGGGCGAGCAGGCCAAGATCAGCGTCGAAGACATGCCCCAGCACGTCTACGCCCAGGAGCGCCTGAGCGGCTCCTTCGTCCGGACCATCCCCGACTTCGTCCTGCTCGTGGTCATGATCATCGTCTTCTTCGTCGGCGCCTACGTCTCGTTCCTGCGCTACGACGTCCGTTAAGGAGGATCCCATGCTCGAAGCCAGCCATCTGACCAAGCGTTACGAGGACGGCGAACTGGCCCTCGACGACCTGAGCTTCAAGGTCGAGCCGGGCGAGATCTTTTGCATGTTCGGGGCCAACGGCGCCGGCAAGACGACGACCATCAACCTCTTCCTCGGCTTCCTGCCGCCGACATCCGGCACGGCCCTGATCGAGGGCGTCGACGTGGCCAAGGACCCGCTCCAGGCCAAGAAGCACGTCTCGTTCGTCTCCGAGAACGTCATGCTCTACGGCAATTTCACGGCCCTCCAGAACCTCGACTACTTCAGCAAGCTGGCCGGCAAGCGGGGCCTGTCGAGGAAGGACTACGCCGAGGTCCTGGGCCGGGTCGGCCTCCAGAAGGAGGCCTTCGACCGCCGCGTCCGGTTCTTCTCCAAGGGCATGCGCCAGAAGCTCGGCATCGCCATCGCCGTGGTCAAGGACGCCCCCAACGTCCTGCTGGACGAGCCGACCTCGGGCCTCGACCCGCAGTCGGGCCGCGAGTTCCTGGAGATCCTCGTTCAGATGCGGGACACCGGCAAGTCGGTCTTCATGTCCACCCACGACATCTTCCGGGCCAAGCTCATCGCCGACCGGATCGGCTTCATGCGCAAAGGCCAGCTGGTCATGATGAAGACCGTCCAGGAGCTGGCCCACGAGGACCTGACCGACCTCTACATCCAGTACATGGAGGAGCAGGGGCGTCCGTCCGCCGCCGCCCCGGCCGGGATGTAGGCCTCGGGCCGGGCCGGGCCGGGCCGCGTCCGGCCGGCCCCGGGCTTCCCCGTCCTCTCGGCCGGGCTGGTTCCGGTCAGGCTTTCTCCAGCAGGCCCATCTTCTTGAGGGCCATATCGCCGCGGCTCATCTCCGGGCCCTCGCCGGGCAGGTAGATCATCATCCCGCCCTTGACCGGCCGGAGGACGATCTTGCCCAGCCGGGCCAGCTCGCCGGTCGCGTCGACGGGGTTGGCGCCGTCGAAATAGCTCTTGAAGGCGTCGTTGAAGCCGCTGTAGACCGAGTGGACGCCCTTGTAGTTCTCCAGGCGCAGGCGGCCGACGGCCAGCTTGACGAATTCCTCGGGGCTGATCTTGTTTTTCACGGGACCTCCCTTCATGTCGCGTCATGAGAGAGGACGCCCGGCGGGTCCGGATCTTCTCACGGCGGCCCGGCCGGGCCCCGTCCGCCGGGGATCCGTGCTAAAATGGACCCCCGGAGGTCGAGTCCGGGAGGCCGCCGAAAGGAGTCGAGATGCCGCGCAGGATCAAAGAGGTCCGGGCCAAGGTCGTCAGCGCCAAGGGCGTGTGCGAGAACGGCCATAACGTCGGCGACGTCATCACCTTCACCGAGAAAGGCGTCTCTGGCCCGATCTGCGTCCATGCCCTGTACAGCATGATGCCCAAGGTCTTCGCCATGATGTTCAACGCCGAGTTCCCCTGGGCCCTGGACCATCCGGACACCCTCACGCACCCCTGCCCCGACGCCGACAATCCGGTCGTCTTCGAGCTGACGCGCGTCCCCGAGGACTGACCCTCGCGGCCCGCCGTCCCCGCCCCTCCCGGGCCGGGGCTACTTGATCTCGATCTCCACCAGCTCCCGGTCGAGGTCGAGGTTGCCCTTGGCCCGGAAGTATTCGCTGGCCTCCCACAGGGTCAAGGCCCGGGTCGCGGTCCGGTTGTAGCGCCCCCGGGAGAACGCGTAGCGCGAGACGATGGACATCTCGCCGCCCTGTTTCCAATAGGTCTCGAGGCGGGGAAAGCCGCCGTCGGTCTCGCGGCCGACGAAGAAGATGGACCCGACCAGCCCGCCGCGCACGGTTCCGGCCAGGGGATCGAAGACCAGCCACTGGAAGCCGCCGGACGGGGCCGGGACGCCGCAGAGGACGAACTTTTCCGGCCGCCCGTCGCCGTCGAGATCGACGCTGACGGACTTGAGCGGGCTGCCGTCGTCCTTCTCGAACTGCTGGCGGACCGTGTCCGGGACGGACGGGTCGGGCACGGCCGAGCGGACGGTGAAGAAGGTCCGCATCGGGAAATCCGGCACGGGGGAGCCCGCTTGGCCCGGCCGGGCCCCGGGCGGGACGGCCAGAGCGGAGCAGGCCAGCAGGGCGGCGGCGAGCAGCAGCGCGGTCGGTCTCATGGGCGAGGGAAGTATAGCCCCGGACCGGGAAATGTCAAACCGCCCCGGCTCTGCGGCCCGGCCGCCGCGGAAGCCGTTGACATTCGGCCGACCTCCGGTACAATGGACGCGGTCCGCGCCCCGGCGCCCGTCGAACGGGCGGCGGCGGCCCGACGCGAGGAGGGATGATGACCAAAGCCGGCCTGACGATCGGACTTCTGGCCCTGGTTGCCGCCCTGCTGCTGTCGTTCCCCGCCACAGGGGGGCCGGCCAAGCTTACGCCCATCGAAGAGCTGGGCAAGAAGCTCTTCTTCGACGCCTCGCTGTCGGCCCCCGCCGGCCAGGACTGCGGCGCCTGCCACGGGCCCGAGGTCGGCTTCACCGGCCCGAGCCAGCACGCCAACGAGAGCGCCGGGGTCTATGAGGGGGCCCACAAGGGCCGCTTCGGCAACCGCAAGCCGCCGGCCGCGTCCTACGCCGGCGGGGCCCCCAAGCTCCATCGCGACGCTTCGGGCGAGTTCGTCGGCGGCCTGTTCTGGGACGGCCGGGCCGCCGGGGATGTCCTGGGCGACCCGCTGGCCGAGCAGGCCATGGGGCCTTTCCTCAACCCCCTCGAACAGAACATGCCCGACGCCCGGAGCCTCGTCCGGGCCGTCAAGGCCTCGTCCTATGCCGCGCTCTTCGAGCAGGTCTTCGGCCCCGGCTCCCTCGTCGCCGACAAGGGCGCGGACGCGGCCTACGCCAACATCGGGCGGGCCATCGCCGCCTACGAGCGCTCGGCCGAGGTCAATCCCTACAGCTCCCGGTTCGACGACTTCTGGCGGGCCGCCCGGGCCAAGGGGCTGGCGGTCGAGACCATCGACGAGGCCGGGGCGGCCAAGTTCGCCGGCCTGGGTTTGACCGGGCCGGAGCTCCGCGGGCTGGCCCTGTTCAACGGCCGGGCCATGTGCGCCAAGTGCCACACCCTGACGCCCGACGGCGGCCGGCCGCCGCTGTTCGCGGATTTCAAGTACGACAACCTGGGCATCCCCCGCAATCCGGCCAACCCCTTCTACGGCCAGGCCAAGGCCTTCAATCCCGACGGGGCGGCCTGGATCGACACGGGGTTGGGCGGCTATCTCGAGACCGTGCCGGCCTGGAAGGCCTATGCCGCCGCCAACGCCGGCAAACACCGGACGCCGACCCTGCGGAACGTCGACAAGCGGCCGTCCCCGGGCTTCGTCAAAGCGTTCATGCACAACGGCTTTTTCAAGCACCTGAAGGACGTCGTCCACTTCTACAACACCCGCGACGTCGAGGGGGCCGGCTGGCCGGCGCCCGAGGTGGCCGCCAACGTCAACACGGCGGAGATGGGCCGCCTCGGCCTGACCGGGGTCGAGGAGGACGCCGTCGTCGATTTCATGAAGACCCTGACCGACCGATAATCCCACGCGGAGGAGCACATGACGAGAGAGACGAACGAAAAGACCCGGCGGGCCTTCCTGAAGAAGGGCTTGGCCGGACTGGCCGCGCTCGGCGCGGCGCCCGGCGCCGTCAAGGCCGCCGCCCTCGGGGCCGGCCCGCTGACCGGGCCCGCCGACGGGGCCAAGCCGATCGTCCGGACCCTGGGCCGGACCGGGCTGGCCATGCCCGTCGTCAGCATGGGCGTCATGAACGCCGACAACCCGGCCGTCGTCCAGG
>JAEAMG010002471.1_pt1 | contig 11438 bp, 8 predicted proteins | sample 8958741 | NCBI WGS metagenome assembly JAEAMG01 (sample SAMN16933256, study PRJNA681125) | bioreactor sludge metagenome | isolation source: anaerobic bioreactor treating anionic surfactant - SDBS | place: India: Bengaluru | collected 2019-02-28
AGCCGTCGCGCGAGGTCCGGTCCTGGAAGCGGATCTTGTAGCCGACCGACCGGCCCACCGTCTCCCCCAGCTCCTCGGCGATGCGGGCGGCGATGGTCATGGCCGCCAGCCGCCGCGGCTGGGTGACGCCGATGCGGCCGGCCACGCCGCGCCCGGCCTCCAGGCACATCTTCGGGATCTGGGTGCTCTTGCCGCAGCCGGTCTCGCCCGAGACGATGAGCACGCGGCGGCGCGGCGACCGGAGGGCCTCGATGATCTCGTCGGCCCGGGCGGCGATCGGCAACTCCGGCGGGTAGGAAACGCGCGGCACGTTGCGGGCCCGGGCCTCGAGCCAGGCCGCGAGCCGCGCGGCCCGGGCTTGGGCCTGGCGGCGGGGGGACGCGGGGCGCTGGCCTTCGTCGCGATCGTCCATGATCGGCTATTCTACCCTATTTGCGGGGCGGGGAAGAACCGGCCTGCGCCGCGATTGACAGGGCGCGCCGGGCGGGGCTATAGTCCGGGCGCACCATGAACGCGATGTCGGAGCGTCGGCGCGTCCTGACCCTGCTCGGGGGCGGCCGGCCCGACCGCGTGCCCTGGTTCGGCGACCTCGACTACTGGGCCACGGCGCTCATCGGCCGGGGCGAGAAGCCGGCCGACTTCAAGGCCGGCCGCGCCTACATCGACTGGCACCGCAGCCTCCGCGTCGGCTACTACCTCCAGGGCGACTTCCCGTTCCGCGCTGTCGCGGAGGACTGCCGGGTCGACGAGTGGCGCGAGGGCCCGGCCCGCCGCCGGCGCGTCGTCACGCCGTGCGGCGCGCTGACCGAGACCTGGACCTGGCTGCCGGGATCGTTCGCCGAGGCCCCGACCGAGCACCTGGTCAAGGGCGTCGACGATCTCGCCGCCTATCGCTGGCTCTACGAGCACACCCGCTACGAGCCCGACGACGCCTTCGCCCGGCGCCGGGCCGGCCAGGTCGGCGACCAGGGCCTCGTCCTCTGCTACCTGCCCAAGAGCCCGTTCATGCAGCTGGTCGCCCTCGACGCCGGCATCGCCGCGGTGGCCGAGATGGCCGCCGACGCGCCAGGCGAGCTGGCCGAGACGCTGGCCGCGGTCCGGGCCGCCCACGACCGGGCCGCCCGAATGGCCGTCGACAGCCCGGCCGAGGTCCTGATGATCCCCGAGAACCTGTCGTCCGAGGTGGTCGGGCCCCGCTTCTACGAGCTCTACATGCGCGACTACCACGAGACTTGGTGCCGGGCCATCGCCGCCGCCGGGAAGATCTCCTGCGTCCATCTCGACGGGACGCTCAAGGGCCTGCTGCGGCAGGTCGCCAGCGCGGGCTTCACGTTCATCGAGGCCATGACGCCGGCCCCCGTAGGCGACCTCGATGTCGGGCACTGGGCGGGCTGGTGCCCGGACTCGCCGCGGACGGTATTCTGGGGCGGCCTGCCCGGCGTCTATTTCACCGAGCAGGTCTCCGAGGCCGAATTCGAGCGGCATACCCGGGAGGTGCTGGAAGTCATGCGCGCGGAGCCGCGCTACGTGCTGGGTGTCGCCGACCAGGTGCCGCCCGACGGGCTGGAGCGCCGTGTCCGCCGCGTGGCCGAGCTGGCCGACGCCTTCGGCTCTTACCGGTGATCCAAGATGGGGTCAAACCTACCTTTTTCGAAAAAAGGTAGGTTTGACCCCATCCGAGGCGTCCTCTGCGGAGGTCAGCCAGCCAGCCGCTTCAGCGAATCCAGCGCCGCCGTCACGTCCTCGTCCCGGTTGTTCAGGTAGAACGAGACCCGGATCGAATTGAGCCCGCCCTCCCCCACCGGCCGGGCCCGGATATGGTCCTTGGCCAGCTGGCCCATGATCTCCGTGTGCGGATGGGTCTTCATCCGGAAGCCGATCATCAGCGTCCTGTAGGCCTCCTCCTCGGGCGACAGCCGCTCGACGCCGGGGATCTCCCCCAGGCCGCGGTAGAAGCGCTCGGCCATGGGCCGGCAGCGCCCCTGGATCCTGCCGATGCCGATCGTCTCGACCAGGTCCAGGGCCGCGCCCAGAGTGTAGAACAGGGCGTCGTTCTGCGTCCCGGACTCGAACCGCTCGGCCGTCGACTTGAGGACGAACTCGTCCTTGGCGACGTTGTAGCGCTCCGACGAGCCGCCGCCGACGGTCAGCGGCTGCAGGACCTCGGCCAGGCCCCGCCGGACGTAGATGAAACCGGTGCGCTTGGGCCCCATCATCCACTTGTGCGTCGAGCAGGTGTAGAAGTCGACCCCCGTCTCAACGATGTCGAACGGCGCGCACACGGGCGCCTGGGCGCCGTCCAGGGCGAACCAGATCTTCCGGGCCCGGGCCAGCGCGGCGATCTCCCGGACCGGGAACAGCTGGCCCGTCGTGCAGGTGACGTGGCTCATGAGGATGAGCCGCGTTCGCGGCGTGATGAGCTTGGCGATGCGGTCGACGTTGCCCTGGGCCCGGACGATGTCCGGCTCGAACAGGCGCACGGCGATACCGTCATGCCGCCGGCGGTGGAGCAGGGCCGAGTGGACGGCGACGTGCTCGTGGGTCGAGGTGATGACCTCGTCGCCCTTCTGCAGCGGCAGGCCTTGGACGATGACGTTGACGCCCTCCGTCGCCCCGCCGATGAGGCCGATGTCCTCCCGGCCGCAGTCCCGGCCGAGGGCCCGGGCCAGCTTGGCCTTGACGTCCTGCCAGGGCTTCTCGTCGTGCCCGGCGCTCGGGGCCCGCTCCTCGGCCCGGGTGAACTCGGTCAAGGCGTTGAGGACGGGCAGGGGGCACGAGCCGAGCCCGCCGAAATTGAGGAAGATCCAGTCGGGATCGAGGATGAACTGGTCGCGTATGAGCTTCCAGTAGAACTCCTCGTCGCCCGCCGCCGCGGCCCGCGCCAAGCGCCCGGCTAGAGGGGCCGGCGACGCCGCCGCGGCCCCGTCCGCGGCCATGGCCGTCCCGGCGGCCAGCGGCAGCCCGGCGACCCCTCCGGCCAGGCCCGCGGCCATCTTCAAGAATTCTTTTCTCTTCATGTGCGGACTCCTTGCGCCGGGCCATCGTGCGCCCGGTCAGGGGAGATTATTCCGGCGGGAGGGGGGTAAAGTCAACCTCCGCGGACGAAGCGACAGTATCCTTCTTCCCTCCCCGGGGATCCGCCCCTTGGCAGCGAGCGGAATTTTCGCCGAGATCCCCGTGCCCGCGGCCAAGAAGGAGAGAAAGACCCACCGGAGCCTGGCAAAGAAAAAGAAGGAGAAGAAAAGAAGGAGATGAACCAAAATAAAATGGCGGGGCGCGACGACGCGCGTCCCCGCCGACTACAGGAGGGCACTTTTAGGACGAAACCCGGCGCGCGACGAACGGCGCCTGGCATTTGCGTCCCGGGTAGGCCAGGGCCGGGAACCCGGGACAGTAAGGAAAGAAGAAGCCGGCCACGGTGATGGCGGAGGCGCGGGAGGGTGCGCGCTTCGTCAACGCCGTGGCCAGCTGGCCGATCACGGACGCCCCGGGCCTGACGGCGACCCGGAGCGCTTTTATCCTCGAAGCCCTGGGCGTTCTCTCGTTCATCTTTCGCTCTCCATAGAATAAGACGGAAGCGCCCGGCGAAAAGTTGCATTCTGCGCGCCTCGGAACGTCGGCCGCCCGGCCGATGCGGGCCGTCGCCCGCCGCCGTCAGCGGTCTTGTCCCGGGCGCCCTTTCACGATCCGGGCATAGAGCGCGCCGGAGGCGACGACGGCCGCCCCGACGATCCAGGCCCGGCGCGGCAGGCTGGCCATGAGGACCAGGCACGACAGGAGTCCCAGCCCCGCCGCGGCCCAAGCGCCGCCCCGGAGGACCTTCAATCCGCTCAAGTTGAGGGCGCCATAATAAAGAAGGAGGGAGAAGCTGCTGATATAGGCGATGTGCGGCAGGTCGGCGGAAAAGGCCAGCGCCAGCATCGCCCCGCCGCTGATGAGGACGGCGTTGCGGGGAACGCCCGGCCCGCCGCCCCGGCCGCGGCCGCCCCTTCCGATGAAGGCCGGCAGCTCGCCGTCCCTTGCCATGACCTGGGCCAGCCTCGACACGCCCAGCACGGAGGCCAGGACCACCGTGCCCGCGGCGGCCAGTCCGCCCAGGCCCACCAGCTTGGCCCCGAAGCTCAAGCCCAGGGCCTGAAGGGCGTCGGCCAGCGGCGAGCCCGAGCCCGCCAGGCGGGCCGCACCGGCCCCCCCGACCGCCGCGACGGCGACGACGAGATAGATGCCGGCCGAGATCAGGATAGACCAGACCGTGGCCCGGGGCACGTTGCGGCGCGGGTCGTCGATCTCGTCGGCGACGATGGCCACCCGGGCGAACCCGGCGTAGGCAAAGAAGATCGTCGCCGCCCCGGCCCAGACGCCGCGGAAGCCGAACGGGGCGAAGGGCCGGAAATGCGGGGCCCGGAAATGCAGGAAGGCCGCGGCGGCGAAGAACAGCAGGATAGCCAGCTTGAACAGGACCAGGACGTTGTTGAGCCGGCTCGATTCCTTGGCTCCCCCGAGTTGGATGGCCGTGACCGCGGCCACGACCAGGACGATCCCGGCCGCCGCCGGCAGGCCCGGCCAGAGGAACTCCAGGTAGTGGCCGAACCCGACCGCGACCGTGGCCCCGCCGACGACGTTGGAGAACAGCCAGACCCAGCCGACAAGGAAGCCCAGGCCCGGCGACAGGGTCTCCCGGGCGAAAACGTAGACGCCGCCGCTGCGGGGATAGCGGCGGCTAAGCCCGGCGGCGGCCAGCCCCGTCAGGAGCGAAGCGACCGCGGCGATCAGGACCGACAGAACGAGGGCCGGCCCGGCCACGGCCGCGGCCGCCCCGAGGATGACGAAGATGCCCGCGCCGATGATCGAGCCGAGAGAGATGTTGACCGCGTCGAACAGGGTCAGCCGGTCGCCCGGCGGAACATCCGGTCCGGCCATGCCGATCACCCCCGTCCCCTACTATACACCCGGACGCGGGGGCGCCGAAATCGCCGGGCACGACCAGGCGCCGGCGGCGGGCCCGCCGGGCCTAGAACCGGAACAGGTAGCTGACCTTGCAGAAGAAGCCGCGCTCCATCTCGTGGAAGCGGCCGCTCGGGGCGAAGCCGGGCAGGCTGTCGTCCCACTCCGTCTTCTCCAGGGCCGAGCCGTAGCCGACGTGGATGACCGTGCCCGGGATGTAGGTGAACGAGACCAGCCCGTCCAGGGTCAGGCGCTTGTAGAAATCGTTGTACTCGGCGATGCCGCGCACGAAGAGGTACTTGTTGAGCTGGAAGGTGTTCTTGCTGCGGAGGATGAGGTAGTCGTAGACCTTGACGTGGTCGAGCTTGCGGTAGAAGTCGACGTAGCTCAAGCTCAAGGTGAAGTCGAGCTGGCTCGCGGGTTGGTAGACGAGCGCGCCCTGAACGGTCGTGCCATAGCCCTGATAGGGGTCGGCCGGATCGTAGAAGGTCTTGCCGGTGCGCCGGGCGAAGGCCTGGACATAGAGCGACTTGGCCAGCTGGGACTCGGCCCGGGCGCCGAAGCCGCCCATGCCGAAGCGCCGCCCGGCGTAGATCTCGTTGGCCAGCAGCGTGTCGAAGCGGACCATGGTGCTACGGGGCAGGCGGAAGCGCAGGGTGACCAGGTTGACGGTCTCCCACATGTGCCAGATCGTGTCGTAGAGGTGATAGCTCCAGTAGAAGGGCTCGATCTTCTGGAAGAACTTCGACTTGGGGTAGATGCTGTACATGGCGAAGGCCGAGATCCGCCGCAGCCCGGTGCGCAGGACGAAGCCCGAGTCGATCTGGAAATCCGGCGAGATGTCCTGGTAGCCGACGTCGAAGACCCACTTCCGGTTGGAAAAGCTCCAGTCCAAGCCCAGGGCATGATCGGCGTTGGTCGCGCCGGCCCCGGCCGGCCGGGTCCAGGAGCCGAGCAGGTGGAACGACCCGACCTGGGTCTTGCTCAAGCGGAAGCGTCCGTCGAGGCCCCCGACGCGGTTCCAGGCCGACCCGGCCTCGCGCCCGGTGTAGAAGGCGCCGATGTAGGCGTCGTCCTTGAGGGTGTGCTTGTAGCGGGCGATGGTGAAGTCGGGGTGCTCGTCGACGGCGTCGCCGGGCAGGCTGTCCTGGGCGTAGACGGCGGCCACGGTGTCGCGCGGCGTGACCTTGCCGGTCAGCCGGAAGCCGAAGGTCGGGTCGACGATCGTCCGGGTATAGACGATGGCCTGGAGCGGGCCCTCCTCGACGTTGCCGGCGAACTTCCACATGTCGCTGCCCTCGAGGAAGAAGGGCCGCTTCTCCTCGTAGTAGAGCGAGTAGCGCCGGTTGAAGTCGACCTGGCCGGCGTCGGCTTCGACCTGGCTGAAATCGGGATTGTAGGTGCCGTCGAGCGTCAGGTCCGAGGTCAGCCCGAGCTTGCCGGTTAGGCTGAAGTCGTCGAGGTCGAACTCCGGGTCGCGGACGGGCCGGCCGGCGCTGGCCTCGGTGGCCTGCTGTTTGCGGCCGAAGGTGAAGGCGGGCAGCAGCTCGCGGACGAGCTTATGCTCCAGTCCCGAGACCTGGAAGGTCTGGGCCTGGCCCATGAGCGAGCCGTAGTTCGGGTCGACCGGCGGGAAGCTGGCCTGCTCGGAGGTCCGGGTGAAGAAGCGGATGAACAGCACGCGCATGGTCAGGACGTCGCGGCCGGGGAAACGGATACTCTGGAGCGGGACCCGGGCCTCGACCGTCCAGCCACGGTCGTCGATGCGGCCCTTGCTGTACCAGACGGCGTCGAAGCTGGGGTCGAGGTTGCCGTTGACGTCGATCATGCCGTCGCCCTGGATGCCGAGCGGATTGAGGATGAAGCTGTAGCCGCTCTGGGCGTCGTCGAAGGTGTCGAGAATGATGAAGGCGACGTCGTCCTGGAACACGTCGTCGCGCTTGCTCAAGACGGCCTTGATCCGGGAAGGGTCGCTGTCGAAGCAGCGGAAAGCGAAGTAGAAGTTCTTGGCGTCGTAGGCCAGGTAGGCCTCGGTCTTCTGGCTGGGCTCCTTGTTGTAATCGGGCTTGAAGGTCTTGAAGCCGTCGTATTTCTGGCAGGTCGACCAGACGGCGTCGTCGAGGACGCCGTCGATGACGGGGGGCACGGCGGCCTTCTCGAGGGGCGGCGGGGCCGCTCCGGCGGCCGCGGGCCGGGCCGGGGAGGCGGCCGGCCTGAGGGGGGCGGCGGCCCCCGGCGCGGGGAGCGGCAGAAGCGCGAGGGCCAGGACGAGGCCGGCGGCCAGGCCGGCAAGGATCGGCGAGGGTTTCATTTCCGTCTCCAGGCGGGGCTCGGGCGGGGCGGAATTCATCTCACGTATGTACGCAACGAGAGCGGCAAAGGTTCGCGCGGCCGCGAAAAAAGGATCTTCGTCCGGTTCCGGGAAATCCTTCTCTCTGGCTTTGCTCGCGGATATCCTCTGGCTCCCCGCCCCTGGAACCAGTTACACGGTTCCCCCCGCTTCGCGGGCCCCCCCCCAGCACGGGGATCTGCGAGGATAATCCGCTCACCGCCTCGAGAAGGGGTCCCGGAAACGGAAGAAGTGCCAAAAAGGGACCGCCCGGAAGGTCTGCCACCTCCTTGGAGCGAGACCGGGGGGGCCGGCGACGGGATCCCCTCCGGAGGGAGCGCCGGCCGCCGGTTTTGTTCTATAATGGGACACGCCGGGCAGGAAACGACGGGCCCGGCGTCTAAAGGGCGGAGGGAACGCCATCATGAGAAACGCCGACCCCAAAGATCCCCGGACCCCCGGCCATTCCGCCTTGTTCGCTGTGCGCCCCGTTCGCCCGGCTGCGCCGGCCGGCCGGGGCGGTTGGGCCGTCCTGGCGGTCCTGGCCCTGATCGCGGCCCTGACCGTCTGCAAGGCCAAGCCGCCAGCCGACATCCCCGGCGAGTTCACGTTCCGCGGCACGGCCGTGCACCCGGCCGCCGTGGCCACGCTCTACCGGTCGGCCACCGGGCTCCTCGACCTGGCCTCCTTCTCGACCCGGCTCGAGGCCCGTCAGTGGGAGGACCAGCCGGGCTGGTGGGTGACGGACTTCGAGGCCGATCCCGAGACCGGCCGGTCGCCCTTCTTCGCCTACGCCGCGTTCGCCGGCCCGGCGGCCGCCCCCGAGATCTACGTCCTGGCCATCATGTTCAACAAGGACGAGACGACCGACGTCTCCAACGTCATCCTCCTCCAGAAGAACGGCAGCCAGCTGGGCCTGCTGCGGTCCTGGGAGGAAGGCAGCGCCTGCGACGGCGGCATCATCAATCCGCGCATCGAAGAGGACAGCTTCATGTATTCCCGGGAGCTGACCCCGTCGCGGCTGCTCGACCTGGCCGTCGGCGTGCCGCTGGCCATCGACCCCCACGTCGACCTCGAGGCCACGGGCGAGAGCTGCTACGCCGCGGCCATCTACGTCTACAGCGTGTCGCAGGACCGCGAGGACCTGGTCTCGGTCCGGCTCTACGACGAGCCGGCCCAGGACGAAAAGGGCCGGACCGAGCGCTTCCGCTATCAGGCCTGCTTCAACCGCGTCTTCAACGATTACCTGGCCCGGGGCAAGACGGCGCTGCTGCCCAAGGAAGTGGACGAGTTCGCGGCCCGTTTCCGCGACGAGTGCGTCCGGCCGGCCGCGGCCGCGCCGCCCCCGGCGCCGGACGACAAGGCCGATAAAACGGCGGACCGTTGAGGCCCCTGATCGGCTGATACCGCCCCGGCCGCTCGACCGAAGGACCGCTCCCGCGACGGCCCGCGCCGGGGCCCGGCCCCCGCGGCCGACGCGCGGTCCCGGCACGGCCCGGATCAGGGCATCTGGCCGGCCAGCAGGTCGGCGGCGGAAGCGTTCTCGGCCATCTGTTCCGGGCTCTTGGCGCCGGGAATGACGGCCGTCACGACGGGATCGCGCAGGCACCAGGCCAGGGCCCAGCGGGCCCGGGACACGCCCAGCGGCAGTTCGTGCTCGGCGATCCGGTCCCCGTCACGGACCCGCCGGGCGATCTCCTCCCGCCCCAGCGTCGAGCGGTAATCGTCCGGCCCGAAGTCCTCCCGGGCGTCATGGCGGCCGGCCAGGAGGCCGCTGGCCAGCGGCACCCGGGCCAGGACGCCGAGGTTGTAGCGGCGGGCGGTCGGGAAGACCCCGGATTCGGCCCGGAGGTCGAGGCGGTTGTAGATGACCTGCAGCACGCCGTAGCCCCGGGCGAAGGCTTCGCGGACCTGGACCTCGCTGCCGGCGCCGCGGATGGACACCCCCAGGTTGCGGACCATGCCGGCCCGCCGGGCCTCGTCGAGGGCCGCGCCCAGCCCGTCGTCGAGGAAAGCCAGGTCGCTCCCGGAGTGGAACTGGTAAAGGTCGATCCGGTCGGTGCGCAGGGCCCGAAGCGAGGCCACCAGCTGGGCCCGGACCTCCTCGGCGCCGAAGGCGTCCGCCCGGTCCATGAAGCCGTTGAAGCGGTGGCCGAACTTGGTGGCCAGGACCCAGCGGTCGCGCTCGTGGCGCGACAGGTAGTCGCCGATCAGACGCTCGGCCGTGTGGTCGCCGTAGCATTCGGCCGTGTCGATGAGGTTGACGCCGGCCTCGGCGGCCTGGTCCAGGATGGCGTCCACTTCGACCTGGGTGAAGGTCCGGCCCCACTCCCCGCCCAGCTGCCAGGTGCCGACGCCGACGACGGACACCTTGAGCCCCGTCCGTCCCAGGGTGCGATACTTCATGGCCTCCCCGCTTCCGCCTCGAGATCCTCATCATATTAGTCGCACGAGAAGACGCCCGTCAAGAACCGGCGGGCCGGCGGGACCCGGCCGATCGGGGCCGGATGAGAAAAGGCCTGCAACCGTGGCCCGAGATGGCGCGTTCGTATATCCGTGGATGTTAAAAAATTAGCAGAAACTCTTGACAGCCGCGACGTTGGGTGCTAATAATTTAGCATGCTAATCTTTTAGCACCCAAACCGAGAGAGAGACGATCGGAGAGGACATGAAGAACGAGCACAGCTTGAGCCGCCGCGAGCGCGAGATCATGGACATCGTCTACGAGCTGAAGGAAGCCACGGCCCAACAGGTCCTGGAACGGCTGCCGGCGCCGCCGAGCTATTCGGCCGTGCGGGCCCTGCTCCGGGTGTTGGAGCAAAAAGGCCACCTCCTCCACCGGCAGGACGGGCCGCGCTACGTCTTCGCCCCCCGCCTACCCAAGGACAAGGCCCGCCGCAGCGCCTTGGCCCATCTCAAGCGGACGTTCTTCGACGGCTCGACGACCGACGTCGTCGCCGCACTGCTCGATCTCTCCGAAGAGGACCTGTCGGAGGACGACTACCGGACCCTGGCCGAGCTCGTCGACAAGGCCCGCAAGGAAGGACGCTGACATGTCCGCCTGGGCGTCCGGAGCGGCCGGCGTCGCGGCCGGCTACCTCCTCAAGACGACGGCCGTGCTGGCCTTGGCCCTTCTGGCCGCGGCGGCGGTCCGCAAACGTCCCGCGGCCCTGCGGCACTTCATCCTGTCCGCGGCCCTGATCGGGCTGCTCCTTCTCCCCGTCGCCTCCTTGGCCCCGGCCGCATGGCGGGCGCCGTTGCTCCCATCGTGGCTGGCCGTTTCCGGCGCAACCGGCGCGCCTCCGTCCGCCGCGCCGGCCGCCGTGCCCTTTGGCGGCCTGTCCGCGGCGACATCCCGGCCCTCGCCGGACCTCGCCAGCCCGCCCGACGAGGGCCCGGCCCGCGTTGCGGCGGCCGCCCAAGCCAGCGCCGCGGGCGAAAAAGTAGGGACAGGGTATCGTGTCCCCCATCTTGGCTCCGCCCAGGGCGCGGCCGCCCGGCCGTTCGGGCTCCTGATCGCCCTGGTTTGGGCGGCCGGAGCGGCGGCGCTCCTGCTGCGCCTGGCGGCCGGCCTGTCCGGCGCATCCAGGCTGACCCGGCAGGGCATGACGCTCGACGGCCCCGTCTGGCGCGCCCTGCTGGCGCGCTTCCTGGCGCTCCTGCCGGTCCGGCGCCCCGTCCGCCTCAAGACCCATCCCCAGGTCCGCGTGCCGCTGACTTGGGGCTGGCGCCGCCCGGTCGTCCTCTTTCCGGACGGGGCGGAGGGATGGAGCGACGACGAGCGCTCGGCGGCCCTTTGCCACGAGCTCGCCCATGTCAGGCGGGCGGACTTCCTGATCATGTTGCTTGTCCGGGCCGGGCTGGCCCTGTTCTGGTGGAACCCGCTTTGCTGGATCGTCTATCGCCGCTCGCTCAAGGAACAGGAGATGGCCTGCGACGAGCTGGTCCTGCGGGCCGGCATCCGGCCCTCGTCCTACGCGGCCAGCCTGCTCGCCTTCCGGCGGTCGGCCGGCCTGCGCTGGAGCCCGTCGACCGCCCTGCCCGGATTGTTGGGCCGGTCGCGGTTCCAGGAGCGCCTGGCGACCATATTGAAACAGAAACTCACGTTCATGGAGGTCAAGATGAGAACGAAGATCACTGTGGCGATGACGTTGATCGCGGCCGT
>JAEAMG010002480.1_pt1 | contig 11395 bp, 14 predicted proteins | sample 8958741 | NCBI WGS metagenome assembly JAEAMG01 (sample SAMN16933256, study PRJNA681125) | bioreactor sludge metagenome | isolation source: anaerobic bioreactor treating anionic surfactant - SDBS | place: India: Bengaluru | collected 2019-02-28
AACGATTGGGTCTGCAATATCTACATAACTTGCAGCCCCCGATACCAAAGCTGGTAGGGTTTGAATCTTGTAAATCTGTCCTGCACCTGTTCCGTAGGAAATGGTAGCAAACCCTTCATCAAAGTATTTAGCGGTTGTAGTAGTAGCGGCATTAGTAAAAGTAATTCTTGTTGCTCCAGCCGCACCTGCTAAGACTGCCATAGTCGCTAAGCTGGTATTAATTGCTGGTCCGGTACAAAGTCTGCCGACTGTAACCGTTTCACCCATCCAGGAATAGCGGAATTTTCTGCCATCAGCAGTTTCGGCTACCTGTCCTAATGCGTGTTCTTTGACGCTTGATTCCTTGTAAGGATCGAGGTCAAATATTAATGATGGTCCTGTAAATGCTTTCATTTTATACTCCTGTGATGCCTGTTAATCTTCCGTCACGCCTCGGCTCCCAGGCGCACATCTGTCCGATAACATAGAATCGTCCGATCGTACCCGCTTGGTTGGGTAACACCATTGACTTCTGGTAGAACCAGCCGTTGTATTCGCTGGGCAGATCCATTGACTCTGCACCGACACCTTCATAGGCTTTCATTGTTCCCAGGTTGACTTTTTCGACGAAGGGTTTCCACTCAGCCGGAACTACTGATCGTCCGTGCCAGCCAAAGGAATCTTCATTTAAAAGATAGAGATATCCGCTGGTCGCAAAATCATCAGCGATAATCGGCTTGCCTCTCAGACCCAAAGTCAAGAACCCTGCGCCGTTCTGGGCCGCATCTCCTCTGGAAACTGTCATAGACCTGATACCGAGTTTGGGATATCCCATTGCCTGATAGTCAGACCGGACATTAGGCTGTAATAGTTGTTCAACCAAAGAGAATACTGTCTTGGTGGTTACTCCGATACCAGTCGTGGAGCTCATCAAGGAGGCTGCCCGAGTCGCGTCATCCAAAGTCGCAAACTTCGCCAGGGTAAATGTTCCGCCCGAGGCGGTATCAGTTGCGTTCAATTGAGAATAAGTGCTTCTTGCCTGTCCGCCGATAGTCCCGGAGTCATCAACGATCAAACCCAAGCCATTAGGCCGGTTGGCTGTGCCGTCTGCGTAAATTGCGCTTCCGAGTTTCTGCAGTGCCTCTGCGGCCGCCTTCTCGTACTTAAACACATCAAGGTCAATCGTAGCCGTGTCGCCGGTGTTAGCAAAGCTCTCAAGCATAATCCCAACCTTCGGCTGGGTGAACGCTGTGTGAGCATAGCTTAAAGTGATTGTCGAATTGACTGCCGAGGAATTAAGGGTCTCAAGGCCAACAAAGAATTCTCCCTGGGTGTCGGAGACTACGTCTACCGTCCAGTCCATTGTTTTTCCTACAAATGGAGCACCTTTGGAAAGACAGCGTGAGTAGAGAGTTGGGGCGTTTAAAATCTGATCGACAACCTTAGCGTGGAGCTTACGCTCGTTAAAGTTGTCTACCCTGTTTCCGTATTGAATTCCGTCGTATGCGATGGTATTCCTTTCTAAACAAAAAGCTCCGCCTGTTCAGCGAAGCTATATGCTTCTTTTAACTACTAAGTCTAGTATAAACCCCTTGTCAAGACCCCTAGCGCCTGGTCTGCTTGAAGAAACTCCAGGGCTTCTTGATGTCCTTGATATAGTCCAGCTCCTGCTCGCCCTCTCCTGCTGGCGTCCCCTTTCCCATTGAAATTGGTGCGTTTTCACCAGCTGGCTGGGCGCTTGGTTTGGTGTAGTAGTTGTGGAATATCCTCGAAATGGAGAGTATCTGGTCTTTCCCCTCGACCGTCCTCTTGGCGTTGGTATCCAGCATCGCCTGAAACAAGGCTTTCCTTTCAATCACTCCCTGGTCGCTTGGGCTGTTCTTATCCTTAATCTCGGTCAACTGTCCTGACTTGTAGAGTTCCTCCAGTTCCTCGTTCACCTGGGCGTTGAACCTCTTGGTATACTCCTCGTTGGCCTTGTCCTGCTCCTCCTTCTGCTTGTCCGCTACCTTCTTCGCTTCTTCCTGCTTCTTCTCGACTCTGGCGACTGCCTGCTCTTCAAGAAACTGCGATAATTCTATCCAGTTTGGGTCTCGGCCTTTCTCTTTCTTGGCCTTCTCGAAAAACTCGGTATATTTGTCCTTCTCTATCTTCTCTTTGGGCGCCAGTTTCTCTGCTATCTTCTTGCTTATGTCCTCGGCTAGTGCTTCGGGCGCAACTGCTTCTTCTTCTTTCGCTTTTGCTTCCGCCTCTGCCTTAGCCTTCGCCTCAGCATCAGCTTTAGCCTTTGCCTCGGCTTCCTTAGCTTTTTCTTCTTCGGTGGGTTCTGGGGGCTTTTCTTTGGGGAGTTCCTTGTTCTCGGCGATTTCCTTTATCGGCTCTTTGTGGACTTCGTCATAAGAATAGGTCGGGGTTTTTTCAACAGGAGGTTCTGCTTTTGGTTCTACGGGTTTTTGTTCTGGGGGTGTGGGAATACTATCCGTCATATGATTACATTATAGACCAGGTGTCAACTACTTGCCGTGTTCCCTGTGATATAAGACACCTCTTAGGTTCTTGGCGCTGTGGGTGGTGGCGACCACCTCACCCGTATTCTTCTTACGGATGGTGTATTTGCCTGTCTTCTTGTTCTTACTGATATTGTAGGGCATATCTCATATCACGCTGCTGCTGGGACTAGCTGGCACTCCTATCGGCGGTTGGACCGGCACGTTGGCGGTGTTAGTCGGTGTCGGACCTTGTGGCGCTCCCTGTGGCACATTTAGAGGCGGTTGGGCCGGTCCTAACTGTGGAGGCGGGGCTGTACCGTTCAAAGCCCCGATCAAGGCTGGTGTGTTTTCCAATTTCAGCACAAACTTGGTCATGTAGGTTACGGGATCGGTCGTGAACAGCATCAGTTTTTCAGTTCTGCCTTCAGGGTCGCTCATGTCCATATCCTCGTAGAAGGTAAGCGGGTCTATAAGTTTGGCGTTCGCCATATCCAGGGCGTTCTTCTGCGCCTTCAGTTTGTCGGTCGTGGAGGCTTTGGTGGTTACTTCCATACCATCTTTAGCGGTATCTCTCCGTAGTTTTAAAAGCGTAGTCGCTCCCTTCGAGCCGGCAATCTGCCTCATGTGATCCTCGGTGTACCTCAACTTGATGAACTGCATCTGCCACTCTGCCATCCACTCACAGGCGGCATTGATCGTCTCCTCGACTAAGTCATCGGCAGCGGTGAAGTCAGACTCCCTGGCTATCTGGTTGGTCGTTGCCACATCCGATTGGAGGTCGCCCCTGACGGCGGAGGCGTGAGCCACGCCGTACATCCTTTCCCTTGCGTCTGAGATTGACTTGTATTCGGAGGCATCCGGCCTCTCGGGAACGACTGTCGTGTGAACCTTGTCCAAGTCGCCCTCTACTAGGGCGTCCAGCATCGGGTTCTCCATATCTAGTTTCTGAATATCACTGCTTTTAAGTCCCGACTCCTTGCTCCAGATGTGCTTTACCCTTTGCTTCAACTTGTCAACCAATCTCTTACCCATGTCGTCCAGGTTCTCTTGGTTCCGGATGTTCTGCTCGATCCGGGAGGTTTCGTCATAGGGTTGCTCGCCCCATTGCTCGTAACCGAAGAAGAAGTAGGGCTTCTTGGATTTGCCGAAGTAGTTGTAATAAACCTTCTCTTTCTGAATGCCGGACAAATCGCCGATCATCATCCGTTGCAGCATTTCTTCGGGCTTGAGTTCGTGCTTCGTAGTAGGGTCGTCAGGATTGTCTTGGACGAAGTACATATCCTGACCCTCGTAGTCAAAATTGGGATTGAGCATCTTGTCCAACAATACGGTTCGGTATTTCCACATCACGCCTTCGACTTTCTCCCATTTGACCCCAGGCTCGAATATGCTCAGGGTCGGCTCTTTCATCATCTCCTTGGTGTCTTTTTTCTTGTACCAGGTGAACCAGATCTCGGTGGCGTTGACCTCGGTGGCTAAGTCCTTCCAGGAGGCTTCTTCCCCCAAAGCGACTCCGTCTTTCTTCAGTTCCTCGGTTAATTTATCTTTCTTGGTAGGGAATCGCATAAACAACTCCTGGACTGTGATCGGCAGGGTTTCGGCAATAAAGCTCATTTCCTCGGAGTCGTTTATCTTGGCGGTATGGTCAACCACTATCAGGTTGGGATGGACGATATCAAACCTGAAGTCGCCATACTCACCGATGCTCGGATCCCAGCGGGCCTTGATACAGGCCGTTAGGTAAACCGGAAGGTGCTGGAATCCCATTGCCAGAGTCTTCCTTTGCTTGCGCTTCTTGTTGGTGTCATTGATTGCCAGCGTCAAGTCCTTGGCAGCCTGCTTCTTCTCTGGGTCTTCCCCGCCTGGAAGCACAATCATATCTGGCAGGTGGCTCATAGCAAGGGGTTTGAGGGAGGTCTCTATCTCGTAGAGGACGTTGTCCAGGAACCGCGCCTCGTACTTCTTTAGTTCCTCGCGCTTTTCCTTGTCCTCTATCTGCCTGCCGAAGCGGTAGGTGACGTTCTTCTTCCTCCGCTCGGGAAGGTTCTTCTTTTCATCGTAGAACTTCTTAGAAGCCTCAATCCGTTCGTCTATAATCTTGACTAATTCCTCGTCTGGTATGTCCATCGCCAAGGGATCAGCGTTCCTGACTATGCCCTCCTCGGGGACTCCTAGGCTCTTGACGTACTGCTGCTCATCTAGTGATTTAGGGCCGATGACGGGTTCTTCCATGATTCAATTATATCACTAGTGTAGTTCTCCTATTGTGGTATCTCAATCCTTTATTCCAAGCTAAATGACCCTTACATCCTAAACCTATCTTTCTTTTGCTTTCTTCAGTATGCTTTCTCCCGATGTTATTTTTGTGAAGTCTTACTAACCTTCCATCCTTAATCATGTGACAGGTTCGACAGACCCATTCCCAATCGGATAGAGCCCTTAAATATCTCCCGCTCTTATTAGACAAATCTTGAGGAGGTTTCTTGTAACAGATTTCGCAGAGTTCGGTTCGTGGTCTTCTCCTCTTCACCCATTCGTGTAATGCAAAATAGCCGACTTTATCGCCCTTCCATTGACCATTTTTCTCAGCTAGATTGATTCCACTTCTCATTAGACATATTATAGCACACTTGTCAATAAATGTAGGACTATCTATATCACAGATACTATCAAGTATTTTGTTTTGCAACGGGGACACTGGTGGATAAGTGGGAGTTTGGTTTCAACCATTCCAGGGATTATCATCACTTGCCGGCCGGAGTACTGGAACAGGGGCTGGTTGTCTATCGGGCAATGCCAAAGGATAAGACCCTCTGGGTTGTCTTTGGTGGGGGTATACTCCAAAACTACCGTAGTTACGGTCAGGTCGGCTATCTTGCCCTGTATCTGGAACTTCATACCCTAATTATACATTAGTGGAGTATCGCTCCCACCTCACCATCAGGGGTTTTGGGGGTCGGCGTCTCCCAGGCGCTTAAGTCTATGGATACTTGTTTTGAACCGACAAACTCTGCCGTCCTCAACTGCAGTCTCTGCCCTCCTGGGTGGACAACGCCTCCCAGTTTGGCGTCTATCCACTTCAGATGCTTGAACTGGTAGCGGACTGCGTCAGGCGCGTGGTCCTCCCCGGCCTGGTCAACGTCCTCGACTTTGTTTTCGTCGTGCACCAGAGAGGGAAGCGTCCTTATCAGGTTGTTGCAGTTCTGGGCTATCTGCCAGTAAGGCAAGCCGTCCGGCGCCATTGACAGCCAGTTGTGCAGGTTCTCCCAGCCACCGATCCTCTCCTTGGAAGCCGGCTTTAAAAGCGTCCGAAACTTCTCATTGTAGTCTATGAACTGGTCAGCAATGGACTTGCTCTTGTCCAGTCCAGGGTTGAATATCTGGGTGTCGCACCGCATCCAAGAGATGTCATGCAACGTCAGGCTAGACTCTTTTAGAGTGTCTTCGATTACTTTGCCCCATTCCTTGGGTGTTCTCTCTGTGCCATATATTTCCACAAAGGTGGTGGCTCTAAAGAACTTCTGGCCGTTATACTCCACAGTCTTAATCTCGGTGAACTCGGTTGCAAATGGATCAGCCCTTCCCCAGTCAAGCCCACCGACAATCACATTGCTTTTAAGAGGAAAATAGTATTTGCAGACATGATGGCTTCTCCATTCGGTAAAGAATTGCCCGGCGAAAACATCCCACGAACCTTCAAGGTAGGCTTTCCTTTGTTGCTCTGGCAGACTCTCCAGTTGCTTGATGTACTCTTTGGAAATGTACTTGTTGTCGTAGGCATTGGCATGAACATAGAAGAATCTTTCCTGCTCGATGTCATCTGAATTGCGGTCGATAAAGAGCTTCTTTACCCAACCATGCCCGATTCCCCCTGGGTTGCTGGCTCCCATGAACTTGACCTCATCAATACCCGGATAGCGCAAACGATTTCTCAAATCCTCGAATGTTTGGTATCTATTCCTAGTCATCTCCTCAACAAACTCCCCCGCAAACTCGGTCGACATATACTTTGAAGGGTCATCGAGGTTACGCAGAAGGATCTTACCAGCTCCGTATTTGTCTCTCACTTTAAAAGACAACCCATCAATCTTGTCGTCTTTGAGCTCTCCAATCCAGCGGGGAAACTCTCTCTCGATTCTGCTGATCTGTCTGTCTTTTAAAGTGGGATAGTCTTCGCTAAATAGACCGACAGGGATTCCTTTGATTCCTGTCTTTAGAAATAGGTAATAGACATAAGAGAAGGCGGCCCAGCGAAGGATGTATGATTTGCCCCCTGACATTGCCCCACCGTACAGAAGATACTTGCATATCGGGTCGAATAGAGTCTCTAGTGCCTTAACCTGTTTGGGCTGTGGATTGATTAACTTGGATAAGAGTATTTCCATACAAATCGAACTTGATATCAGGCAAGGCGTTTTCTCCTAATTTGTCTAGCATTCTCCTTTTCAACTTCAGGGCTGTTTCCAGATACTTGTGCCTGGTAAGAAAATCTGGTACATCTATAAAGTCAGTACTGCTGGCGGTCGCATCTCTGAAGGTCTTGACCGCACTGACCGTTCTGGTTGCCTCCAAACCTTCCTCTAGTTTGTCTTTCAACTTCTTGTCGGTTATCCCGCCTTCCTCAAGAAACTCCGCAAAGTCAAGTTTTACAATGTTTTCCCAACCTATTGTTCTAGCAACACCTCTGTTCTTGCAGTCATAAACCTGCATGGCTGCTTCGGTGGCATTTCCCAGTTCAAGATATGACTTTAGCCATTTACGCTGTTTGAGCGTCAATTCTCTCGTTTTTGCCTCTTTGACCACTCCCCCACTGCCTGAGAGAGGGGTATTTTGTGCCTGCGGGGGAGACACCTCCATACTAGGGGAGGGTAGGGGAGCGTTCGGTAATTGACCATTCATTTCACTATCTCCCGAAAGGTCTTGCTCATTTCCTCCTCCTCGGCCTTCAGAAGGGGATTCTCGAATCTCTTAATGTCTCTTGCTGTTGGCCTTGGGACTGCTCCAATTCCTCTGTCTATCGGCAGGGCCCTGGCCAGCCTCTTAACCTGCTTTTGGGTCTCCTCTGGAATAATGGATGAGCCCTTGCCGATGGCGTAGCCAATCCAAAGGCTTATCAGACTCGTTAATGCTCCTACTAGAAATTCACTCATGGTTCCTTTGTGTAATACACTATCTGGTGGCACTTCGGGCAGTACCTGTATTTGTGCGTCTTGCCGTCCTTACCTATGACCGTGCCTGGCACCAGCCTTATCCTGTTCAGCCTGATCTGATCCTCGATGCTGGGGATCCGCCAGTCGCTCTTGAGATTAAGATTATGAAGCCAGCAGTACTCCAAGTCGTCGGTGTCGACCGCCTGGTATTGCTTCTCCTTCAATTTTCCTTTGTCGGCTATCTCCCCGATTTGTCCGCCCGGTATCATCATCGTTTGTAATAGTCCAGGTCCCAAACATCCCTGGCGCTCTGAACTTCCTCTTTTGTAATGTTGCCCTCTTTGACCATCTGTTGCACTTTCTCCGGATAAGCCTCGGCAAATTCCCTCGATAGGTGTCCGTCCTTGAAGGGCTGGATCAGATCCTTCCTGTAAATCTTCCTGTCCTCTTTTATCTGGTCGGTTGTAACCTCGCCCGTTCTCTTTGGCTTGGCTATCTCCTGATGCCTCTTGCGGCAAACATCGCAGGGAAGCCAACCGAACGGAGGTATGTTAACGGCCAGGCGTTTTCGGCATATTAGACAAATCTTTTTCATCTGGCACAATCGCACAACCGATGCTCAAGATCTGGTTGCCAACGCTCACCGCCACCTTGATGGCTGTCTCCGGGCAATCGTAGGGGTCGACTATCCCCTCATCTATCATGTCCACCCAAGTGCCGTTTGTCACGTCTAGTCCTTTCTTCCTTGATCTATGACTAAACTCGTTAAGCATCTCGCCGCTGTCGTAGCCGGCGTTCTCCACCAACTGCTTGAATGGCTTCTTGAGAGCGTGGTAGAGAATCTGCTCACCTAAGATTGGACTGTCCTTTAAAACTTCAGAGGCAATCAGGAAGGCAGTCTCGCCTCCGGGTACGATGCCGTGCTTGATGGCCGACTGGCAGGCCATGACCGCGTCCGTCGCTCTTTCCTTGCGCTCCTTCATCTCAACCTCGGTCTCGCCGCCTACTTTTAAAACGGCAACTCCCTTGGTCAGTTTTGCCAGCCTCTCCTTCAGCTTCTCCTTGTCGAAGTCCGACAGGTCCGTGTCCTCCTGCTGCTTCTTGATTACTTGAATCCTCTGTAGGATGTCGTCTTTCAATCCGGCTCCCTTAGTAATAGTAGTAGATACTTTGGTGGAGACTATCCGGCCGATCCTCCCGCACCAGGTCAGGTCAATATCCTCAAACTTGTGGCCGGCCTCCTTGCTCACCAGTTTGGCGCCGGTCATCGCGCACAAGTCCTGTAGGAATTCGGTTGCGTGGCTCCCGACCATCGGGTTCTTGACCACCAGGCCCAGGAACTGCCCGTTTATCTTGGCTCCTAGTAATGCTGAGAGGAAGTCCCCGCCCACCTCCGGAGTGATGAACACCATCTTGCGGACTCCCTGCCCGATGACCTTCGTTTCTAAAAACTTTCCTATGTCCACCAGATTGTTAAGGGGTATATCACTAATAAGCACATGAACATCTTCCAAAACCGCCACCATCCGTTCCGGTTCGGTGATCATAAACGGGTGGGCGTAGCCCCTCTCGAACTGCATCCCGTCCTGCATCTCCACTACTGTTTCAGGCAGTTTGCTCTCCTCGACCGTGATGATCCCCTCTTTTCCGATTTTGCTGATGGTGTCGGCGACCAGCTTCCCCATCTCCTTATCTTTACAGGAGATGGTGGCCACCTGTATCTTCTGCTCCTTTGAGGTTATGTTTTTCCTGATCTTGTCCAGCGACTTGATAACCTTCCTAGAACCTGACTCAATCTCCCCCCTTAGCCTCATGGGATTAACCCCGGAAGAGATTACTTTTAAAGCCTCCTCGATAATGGCCGAAAGTAGGACGATGGTGGCACTAGTACCGTCCCCAACCACATCCACCGTCTTCTGGGCTGCCTCGCGTCCTATCTTGACCCCGAGGTTCTCGAACCTGTCTCTTAAATTGATTGCTCTTGCCACGCCAACGCCGTCATCGATTACCTTATGGGTATAGTCCTGGTCTATGGCCACGCTCAGCGACCTGGGACCGAGAGTGCTGCCGACTGCATGGGATAGAATCTTGACTCCCTTGAGGAGCTTCTGCTTGGCCTTCTCGTTGAAGAGTATCTTTGTCTCGTTCATTTCAGTATCCCGATAACCTGACTAAAGTGGATTGCCCGGTACTTGTCGAAACCTATCTCGTAGGTGTGCTGGGAATAAAAGTGGAGAATCACATCTCCGACCTTGACCTCTGCCGTCCGCTTGTTTCCGTGGTCGTCAACATAGTCCTTACCGACAGACAGAACCTCTGACTTCTGCGCGTCGCCGCTGCTTTCCTTCTCCGAAACGAAGGTCTGGTCCTTGCTAACGTAGGGCTTGCAGATAATCCATCCTGGGAGTGCTTTAAATGGAGTTTTCGAGATATTTCTCATATAAAAGTATTATACCATAATCATCTTACATAATAGTTCGTTCTTGGCGATGAAGTCGTAGACCTTGTCCTCGTCCTCGAAGTACCACCATCTCTTGACCTCGCCCGCTCCCACTCCCCGCTTGTGGCTCGCCTTGTCCGCTCTCTCATTGTACGGGGTGCAGATGGACAGCTGGTAGCAGTACCTCGGAAGGAGGTTGTCTAAGGTTATCTCGCAGTTTCGGAGCCGAACTGAGAAGTAGGGCTGATTGAAGAAGCCCCGTCTGGGGACAAATCTGCTTTTTATGCTGTTCGGATCCATAACAGAGTCAACTTTATCTGATATACCCGGGTCTGGTTTTGTCAATGGGATGTTGTCCCTTGGTGTCTCTCGACGAACTCCTTAACTGCTGTTTCTATCAGTACGGTCATCGGAATTCCGGTTTCCTGTTTGATCCGCCACAACTCACTCACCAACTCGGCCCTGAGCTGAGGCTGGTAAACTCTCTCATCTCCTTTTCGGCTGACTCGTTCCACCATACTTCTTGATGATTGCCTCGTAATTGACCGGTTCCGTCTGGATGTCCTCTTTATGGTCCCAGTAGTAGAGGTTCATCTCGGGGTAGTTCTCGGATAACCACATCCAGGCATCGCCGATGTCTTTGTGCCACCAGTGGATATGGCACTTGTAACAGAGGGTGAAAGCGGCTTTCTCATCCCAGCGGTGGGCGAGGTTCTCTCTTCTGATGAGGTGAGAACATTGGAGGTTAGTTCGTGTGCCGCATTTTAAACAGCGGCCGTCTCTCTTCCTGATGAACAAAGCGAAGAGCTTGTCGGCTTGCTTCTTGAGCTTCCTTCGGTCAATCGGTTTTGGCAGTTTCATCTTTCTTGGCAGTGAACACAACTTGCTCTGCCTTTCCGTCTATTCTAACATAATCTTTTCCACAACGCTTGCATATCGCACCCGGGAAGTCTTGTCTCCCGACTCTGATCTTGCATCCACAAGGACATTCCCATTTACTGAGAGTTGACCTTCCTTCCTTCTTCTCTTTCTCCCACCAGTTCCTTTTGTCCTCAGGTCCTATAGTCTCTTCCTCCCATTCGGGCTTCTCGATTCCGTGCTCTACCATCAGTTGAGCGAAGGGGCCATCGGCTGGCTTGTAGTGGCAACCAATCCCTGGTACCGGATGTAATCCGAATTGCTCGCACTTCAAAACAAACTCCTCGTTGTGGTAGTTCCGTTTGATGGGGTGCTCGCCGAAGTTCTGCTGCCAGAGGTGGACCTGTTCATGTAACAAGGTTTCAAGAACATTCCAGAGGGGACGGCCGAGGTGAACCGTGTTTAGGGTAATCTCATAC
>JAEAMG010002482.1_pt1 | contig 11382 bp, 8 predicted proteins | sample 8958741 | NCBI WGS metagenome assembly JAEAMG01 (sample SAMN16933256, study PRJNA681125) | bioreactor sludge metagenome | isolation source: anaerobic bioreactor treating anionic surfactant - SDBS | place: India: Bengaluru | collected 2019-02-28
CTATGTTCTTTAGTATTTCATAGAGATTGGTTTTTTTGGAGTCAAACGTTTCCATTAAATATCATATTTATTAATTTACACTAAGTAATTTTATCTGTAATTGCATAAAAATGAGACAATACTTAACAACGTTAATCAACTTATCTGTGCTCAAGACATAATTCATGGCATAGTACATATTGTTTTATCAAACAAAAGTGCCCTATTGTATCATATTGCCTGACACCCCTCCCATGTGTTGCTAATTTCTGAAAACTCATTAGTTGACATACAGGTCCGACTCCAGTCAACAATAACCTCAGGAATTTGTTCGCTTTTCGATATATAGTGTTTCCAAAGGGTCGAAGCAAGGATGGACGAAATACGACGTACTTCTAGCTTTTCTTCAAAAGTTATCAAATTCTTTTTATTTTCGTAATTCGTCTCTTCAAGTAATATTTCAAGTCGTTTGATGGTGGCTTCTTCTAGACAAAATGAATAATTCATTGGTGAATCTTTCACAATACGATAAATAATCCATAACGCAGAACCAATAACTTTTGTGGAACACCACATCACAAATTGGCTTAACATCTTTACAGCCTCAATTTTAGCGGAATTCTCCTCTTTACAATTTTTGGAAAAAATCATTTTTGATAATGCATTTAGGGCATCTTTTTCTTTGTTATCTTTTTTTGAAATCAACGCTTCATGAATTCGTTCTTTAACATCACTTTCCTTCTCTGGAAAAACATGAAGACAAGCTGCTTCAAATTCCAAAGTGTGCAATCCATACTCTGTAGTTTCTTTTATAAGTCGTTCAACTTCTTTTAATGTATTATCAGAAGATTCTTTGCTGAGCTTGGGACATATCACTTCAATGACCAGTTCCATCATACAATAAAACCGTGACTCAAACTCATTTCTAATTGATAGAAAATCATTTGGTCCGGAGTCCGTTTTTCTCAGTTTATCTTTGTCGGCATCCCACCAATCTTTTACTCTTTGGAAAACAGCTATGGCTTCATCTGCTGTCCAGAAATTTGGGTCAATGCTATTTGAGCCAAGAATTTCGTACACCACTGGAATGCTTCCACCCATCATAGCAACGCCCTCTTGAAGTCCTTTTTTTTGAATAGGGAAAGGAGTATTGTTAACATAATTTTTAAAAAGTGTATTTGGATTTACTTTCTTCGGATGAGGATGTGCCAGAAAAGCAAATTTGTAATAATCTGTTCCATCAGGGAACCCATCTTTATCGCCTTTAAACCATAAGGATTGTGAGACTTTTTCAATTTGATGTTCATTTATCAACTTAAAATTTAGTAGTGTAATAAGAGAAGAGACCGCCCATCGTCGCATATCCGGATCATCAGAAGAAGCCTGATCACATAAAACATCTATTGTCTCCTGTTGAATATCCAGGCCTGATACGCCATCAGGTTTTCGAGAAATCTCTAAAAATCGCAATGGATTTTGAAAATCATTTTTATTGAATGCTTTTAAATCATCCGGGAAGGATATTTCTAATAGATCAGGGATCTTACTATATTGTTCTACTTCTGACATAGAACAAATAAGTCGCTTCATCAGGTTTCTGATATTGCGGTAATATGCTTTATCAGGTGAAGCATAAATTTCTTGTATAAAACCGAAAACACTTTTTTTTACATCACTTGAGCACTTACAGCAAAGCCTGGAAATGACCTCAGGTAATAGTTGTGCAAGACGAATTCCATAATTTCCATTTTGCGAGGTAACCCTTAATTGGAATCTGAATTGTTTAAGCACACCAAGATAATTGATTATGATTCTATCTGCTATGTCAGTAGTTAATTTGTATATATATTCTCTGTAAAAGATGTTGTCTACTGACTTTTCATCTCCAATTCTTTCAAGTGTAGCAGTGGCCCAAAAATATGAATACTTCGAAATACGTTGCAGAGTCGCTTTTGCAACATTGGATGCAATCGAATATTGACCAATGCAAAATGGAAGACCGACTTCTTCACAGAATCGGAGATATGAAATCGCCTTCAATATATCAGGGTCTGTTCTGCCTATGTGAATTGTTCTCGTAATTTGCCCGATATCAAATTCTGGCTTAGTTGTAATATTACCTTTATCTTCACAAGGCCTTACCAAAGATAGCTCAAACATTTTTAACTCGTTCCACGGATCACATCTTAGAGATTTCAGTTCATCCCATCGAGCATTTTGTTGTTTTATTACCCGCGATCGCTCTTCATTGCGAATGTCTCGAAGAATGTCATGGAATTCTTTTGGTTTATCTTCATGTTTTTTCGATTTAATATCTTCCCAGTATTGATCAAAAGTATCATGTTGGACAGTGGACTTGATTTGTTGGTTTCTTAGACAAAAAGATTCTTTCTCTTGCTCTTTCTCTTGCTCTTTCTCTTGCTCTTTCTTTTCCATTTTCCAATTCTGTTTCAATCTTTCTTTAACCAGTGATTCTTCTTCCAATGATGACTGTTGGTTATCAAATATTGGATAGTTTTTTCCACCTATACGCAAAAGAAATAATTGATATGCTTCATATGAAACATTTTTATAAACAGGGGTGTAAACTGTGTTATTAGGTTTTTTGCGTGTTTCGAGCAATGAAAGCTTAAGTTGCTCTTCAAAATTACTAGATAAACAAATTTCAGCAACAGCAGCCGCATGTTTTGTCATCCAATACGGCTGGGATACAGCGGGGTCCCAATTTTCAATACGTTGCCTGGCTTCATTAATATCCAATTTAAACAGGTAAAAAAGAAAACCCTCATAATTAAAAAATGCTTTCTGTTCTGCAGAAAGATATTCATAAAGGGTCTTTATTTGGTTTTCAACTTTTTCCCATTCATCAATTTGTCCCTTCTCACGATAATAGCGCAACATTGACAAAGCAATAGTTAACCATGCCTCCCGGATGTCATCCCACGGTAAACCTTGACTTTTTTTTTCTCCGAAACAATATTGACATTTTTGAGAGGGGGTTCCAGTTTTAAATGGCCAGTATTTTTCGAGAATCTTTGTGCAAAATTCCGCCACGTTATTAATCGGGAATAAACATCTTTCTATCCGCCAGACCATTTCATAAATGTATTCTATGTCTATACCCGCTTTTGATGATTCAATGTTTGGAAGAAAGTTGCCCCAGGATTTGGTATACGTCCATAGATTTTCTCGATTTGTATGTGGTAATATAAGCCATCCGGGATACATATACCTGAGTTTTTTCCATTCTTGGGTAATTTCCTGAATTTCGTTATTACGATCATTTACTAAATTAGGACTAATCTTTGATTGATTATAAGGCCAGTCAAGATCATTTAATTTCTTCGATTGAATGTATTCAATAAACCGTTCTAAAGCCTTCTTATGGTCATCTTTATCAATACCATCACAACAAGAAAAATCTACTACATTGATCCCTCTCTGCGCTAATAGACTCTTTCTTGCTGTGGATAAATCAAACACTCCTATTAAATAGATTTTTTGAGTATTATCTTTGTCCAGATTATCTCGAATCCAACCGATCCACTTTAGAAAATTTGGATCATCCCCCGAAAAGCCTATCAAACAAAATGTGTTTTCAAGTAGAGATTGTTGAACAGTATTTACAAAAGGAGCATAATCAGAAGGATAACGACGGTAATCCTCTTCAGTAATAATAAAAGGGTGCTCAAATGGAAAGCTTCCGTGGAGTTTAATAATTCTTGGTTTTATCGCATAAGGGATATCTTCCTTATTAACAACAGGTTCATATTTCCGAGTCATAACCCTAGCACTGGCCCGTTCAAGTAAAGTGTCGTAATTTGTTGTAAACACATCAACCCAGGGTAATTCCAGTAATTTTACGTGTAAGACAGAAGGCTCACAACTCAAATCCGGGATATTAGACTGTATAAATTCTTCTAAGGCAGATCTCCCTATTGCAGCATCTACCTCTTCTGCCAAATGTAAAACATTTAGATACTTATCTTTTTTTGAATCAGGTTTATGCCCATACGCTTTTTCATAAAAGAGATCACCTAATTGATTCCAATCAGGGAATTGGGGTCCGGCATTTTTGCTAAAACCAGCACCGATCATAACTGTTGCTCTACCATTCCATAGGCGCTCAGATATCTCTTCTAAATACGGGCGGATGGAATCCGATACACTGTTTGTGTTTCTCTTCATTGTATCTTTTCTTAAGCATTATTGATTCCAAAAACAATATTTTATGCATCAAATATATAACATAATAATCTGATTATTACCATTTAGCCATTACAAACATTACAGATGACAGAAAGAAGACTGTTATCTGATTATTTATTAAAATTACTATATTTATATTGTGTTATCTTTAAGTTTTCAAAACAAACAAGAGACTACTGAACACTTGAGAAATAGTCCAATACCTTCCGGTTTGCCCGGTCAATGATTGACCAATCCGGATCAATATAGGTGTCAGTTGTCTTCAATACTTGGTCAATATGATTCAGGGCCATGGCTACATCATCCTTTGATACATTACATTTATTCCGGGCCAGGGTTGCCCAGGTGTGCCTGGCCATATAGAAGAACAGGCCCGGGGCTATGTTTTTCAGATGTTTGTTCAGTATATTGTTAAATTGTTTGAAAGAGACAAAGTCTTTCAGATCCAGGAGCGTTTTCTTCCCTTTGTACTTATCAATGATCACCTGGGCCTCAGGCTCAACCTTGATTGAGATAAACGCCTGGTCTTCCCTTCGGCCTTTTGTCTTGCCTCGGTTATATTCAATGCGCCCAAAGGCCGGCGCCGGACAATCAAACAGATCCCGGGTGTTCATGCCCACTAGGTAGAACGATAACATAAACATATCCCTGGCAAATGCGTCTTTCTCATTCTTGCATTCATAATCCCTGATCCCGGTCAGCTCCTGCAAGGTAAGCGTTCGTTTTTTGCGTTTTGTGGTGGATTTTGGGACCCTGTATGCCTCAAAAGGATTGCTTTTAATGATAATCAGATCTGCATCATAATCGTTATATTCCAGGCGAAATTCCTTAAACAGCTTTTGTATTGCACCCAGGTATAAAGAAACGCCCCTTTCCATTCCCCGGTCCCGGAGCCACCCCTCAAAACCTTTAAGCACTTTGACTGTTATTTCATCTGCCCGGATAACATTCTTATTCATGTAATCGCACATCCTTCTGACTGCTGTGGTGTAGATCACTCCGGTACCTTCCCTGCCCACAAACGCTTTCTTTATATAATACCTTGAAAAATCCACGAAATCCGGTTGCCGTTTCTTGTCCCCGGCAAATATAACTTTCATCAGCAAGGATGCAGAATAGTGTTGTGTCTTGATGCCCAGGTCCAGGATCGCCAGCTCCATGTCGTTAATGAGTTGTGAAAGCATTAAGTTGATGCGCTTGTCTTTGATCAGGTACCCATTCTTGGATCTTTCAAACTGCCCGGGAGCTACCTTTATTGCCGTTGCCCTATATGCCCTTGTGTAATTGTTTGTGAGGCGGAGAAACACCCTAAAGGATCCATCCGCCAGGGGCTTGTCTTCAAACACCCAAACTGCCACGCTTGCCATTTTATTCTAAACTTAGGTAAATAATAGGTAAATAATAATCGGCATAAAAGTACATAAAAACGTGTACTAACGTGCACGGATGTGTTAAAAAAAATTACAGGATTGAGGGTTTGTATGCGCCGGTTTTGCATATAAAAGCGCTTGGCCAATCTTCTGTAACGTAATGTCTGTAAGGGAATTAAAGGGAATAAAAAAAAGGCAGAAACATTCATTTCTGCCTTGGTGCCCGGAACAGGACTCGAACCTGCACAAGATTGCTCTCGCTAGTCCCTGAAACTAGTGCGTCTACCAATTCCGCCATCCGGGCGGGTAAACCTGCATATGTTATGCAAATAGTTTTTCAAAGGGATTGCAAAGATATATAAAAACTAAAAATACGCAACGTCTTGTGACAATATATCTTTTAACAAATTATTGGCAAGACGGCTGGCCCCAATACGAAACAGGGAAGGTGTCAACCATTGCTCACCCAAAATATCCTTAACAATGGAATGGTATTCAAGAGCTTCAGCAGTAGTTACTATTCCACCGGCAGGTTTGAACCCTACCCTTCTGCCTGTTTGCTGAAAATAATCCGCAATGCATTTACACATTACCGTAGCCGCAAAAGGAGTTGCAGCCGGTTCCATTTTCCCGGTAGAAGTCTTGATGAAATCCGCCCCGTTTTCCATGGCCAGGAAAGATGCTTTCCTAATATTTTCTTCTGTTTTCAGTGCTCCCGTTTCCAGGATAACTTTCAAATGGGCATCAGGGCCCATGGCTTTTCGGATCCCGCGAAGCTCTGCAGCAACCCGGTCGTATTGACCGGCAAAAAAATAATTCAGTGACAGAACCACATCAACCTCATCGGCTCCCTGTTCCACACAAAGGGAACATTCCTGTTCCTTGATCTGTGTGAATGTCTGGGAAGCAGGGAAACCAGCCCCCACCGCGGCGATCTTCACGCCCTTTACCTTTAAATTTTCCCTGACAGCGTTTATCAAAGCGGGATATACACAAATGGCCGCCACATGAGGCAACCCGGGATAATCTTCTGCAAACCGGTTCACGTTTTGAGCAAACAACTTCCCCCTGGCTTCCGTATCGGTAGCATTCAGGGTGGTAAGGTCTATAAAGCTAAAACATTGTTGTATGGCATCCATATTATTCTCTTTTTTTACTGTCAATGATTATAGTTACCGGACCGTCGTTTACCAGCTGCACTTCCATGTGAGCCCCAAACTCTCCGGTTTCAATTTTAATTCCTGTATACGTATGCAAAAGCATACAGAAAGATTTGTACAGTGGAACCGCTACGGCCGGTTCAGCTGCCTTTACGTACGAGGGCCTGTTTCCTTTGCGTGTAGAGGCATGAAGGGTAAACTGGCTGACCACCAACAACTGCCCCGATACTTGTGAAACGGAAAGGTTCATAATCCCTTGTTCGTCATCAAAGATCCTCAGGTTGGCAATCTTGCGTACCATCCATTCCAGGTCTTCCCGGCTATCTTCCTCTTCAAAGCCTGCCAGGATCAACAATCCCTGACCAATGCTTCCTTTCAGAGATCCTTCAATTTTTACCGAGGCTTCCGAAACCCTTTGAATTACCGTTCTCATACCGTTATGCCGCTACTACCGTTTTTATTCCTTTCTTCTGCACTTCCCGGGCAATGGCCTGCAGTTTCTCCGCGGAACATTTCTTCAAACCTTCAAGCGGAGTGGGTCTGTCCAAGGTATAAACCATCACTTCCCGGGGAGCCGTTTTATCCAGAAGTCCGTACCAGGCTTCCAGTTCTTGTTCCGTGGTATTATCCACCATTGTGCCATCTATTATGCCACTCAAGAACAACGTCTGGAGCGTAAAATCGCCTTTAAAGCGTTTCAATGCTTCCACGGTCCTTTCCAGCGAATACCCCTTTCCCGGCCGGTTGATCTTTTGGAGCGTTTCTTCAATTGCCGAGTCGATCTTCATGATCCTTTGATCTGCCATCAGCAACCCTTCGAAGACTCCGGGGATATTTAGTGTCCCTGCATTGGACAGGACGCAGATTTGTGAGCCCGGACTCAGGGCATTGCGAGTTGCCACGGTATCCTGCATGATCTTAAGAAAGTCCCTGTGCAGTGTAGGTTCTCCATTTCCTGAAAAAGTAATCACATTGGGCAATCTGTTCCCGCTTGCCAATTTTTTCAATTTTTCCTCCAAGGCAACGGCAATTCCCTCCGGAGAGGGTATCAACTCATTCAGATCCTGCTGACCGGCAACAGGTTGGGGATTCCATCCGCATTCGCAATAAACGCAGTCAAAATTGCAGACTTTCCGGGTTGCTGGCATCAGGTTGATACCCAGACTGCAGCCCAGACGCCTGCTGTGAATGGGACCGAAAACGGGACTGTGAAACGCCATGTTTTCCATTTCAATCCAAATTAATACTCACCCTTATACGTGGAATGACGTTTTTGGGGCGGGACAGGTATAAGGGAACAGAATCCTTGTGTGACAGGGTATCAATTACAGGCAACAAGCGCAAAGCGGGATCTTTGTACAGGGAATCCCGGTCCATGCGCCAAGGTTGCAACTGTGATGAATCCGGCGGTAATATCCTGAGCAGGGATTGCTTGAAGACCAAGTCGTGGATATCGGGTACTGAATCCTTTAACCAGGCATTAAAACGATCTACAAGTTCTTTCTGCCGTGCTATGTAAGAAAGCTGTTCGTTGTATGCTGTCCTTTCAGCGTTTATATTCCTTCTCAGTTGGGTCAGTAACGATTTAAAACGGGCCGGGCGGCTTGCGTAATGATCCAGCGTAGCCAGGAATTGTTCCGTAGTGTAGCCGTATTTTTCCAGGATAGGAGGATAAACCAGCGTGGAATCGGCCAAACGGCCCAGAGTCCCGTCCCGCTCCAGGATAAGGTCAGTCAGGAACATTTCCCTTAAAACCAATTGGAAATCTTCCCTCGGGATCCGCCTGGCAGAAGGTCCGGAACATCCGGCTAAGAAATATAGAGTACAGACAATGGTCAGCGCAATTCTCATATACCCGCAAAGGTAAAGAAAATTGCGGTTTGTGCAGGTACATTTAGAGGTTGCCCGACTGTAATTTCGGTTCCGCTCAACACTTCGATCCCCTTAACGGCATTTCCAAGGCCCTGGGAGTAACGTTCCCAGTCCACAGAGACGGGTTCGGTCCCGTTATTGATCAGAACCATTACACATTCGTTATCCAGTATTCTGAAATACACATACATGTTTTCTTCGTACCGTGGGAGGTAGTGAAGCAATCTTCCGTACTGAACGGTTTTTGAAGATTTTCTCCAGGTCATCAAACGGGAAATGTAATCGTATACGTTTTCTTCCAGGGGATCCCTTCCTTCCGGATCAAGGACCCGGGCCGGCATGGGCACCCTTTCTTCTCCGTGTCCCAGGCGTTTGGGGTCTTTTGCAGCCTGCAACACCTCGGTCCCGTAATAAATTTGCGGAATTCCCCGGGTAGTTGCCAGGAAAGTATATGCCATTTTCAGTTTTTCCGGGTTTCTTCCCAGCATCTCGTACAAACGGTTGGTGTCGTGGTTCTCGGCAAAAATCAACAATTCGTTGGGGTTCTTGTATACAAAGTCGTTGGATATCACATTGTATAGACGCACCATTCCCTGTCCCCACTGGGGATCGGTATCTTCCATAAAAGCCCTGCCGATCTCACCCTGTAGCGGGAAATCCATAACTGTGGGGCCGCCGGGTCTGGGACCGCGCTCCCAATATGCCACCTGCTGGGGATGGTTGTACCAGCATTCGGCTACGACTGTTGCGTTGGGGTATTCTTTTCGCATGGCAGCCGAATAAGCGGAAATCGCCTTTTCGTCTGAATAGGGATACGTATCTATCCGTACTCCTGCCAGTGAAGCGTACTCCATCCACCATACGGTAACCTGTATGAAATAATGTAAAACGAATGGATTGGTCAGGTTCATATCTGCCATGGAAGTATCGAACCAACCCTGCACACAAAGGTCTTTGTCAACTTGTGCGGCATGGGGATCCATGTGAGTACTCATCATAAAATTGGAACGGGTATAGGTATCAAATACGTTGATCCAGTCCTTGAAAGGCAAGTCTTCCATCCACCAGTGAGCCGTTCCGCAATGATTGGGTACGATATCCTGGATAAAAGCGATTCCTTTTTTGGAGGCTTCCCGGACAACTTCCCGGTACATTTGATTGGTTCCGAACCTGGGATCTACCCGGTAATAATCGGCGGTGGCATACCCGTGATAGGAAGCGTGAGGTTCATTATCGAAAGTTACAGGGGTTGGCCATACTGCAGTAACACCCAGTTTTTGCAGGTAATCCAGGCTCATTCGCATTCCTTCTAAATCACCGCCTTTCCGGCCGTAATCATTTTTGTAACCGGCTTTTTCTGCAGCTTCCTTAACGGAATCGTTCGCGGGATCCCCGTTCACAAAACGGTCCGGCATCAACAAGTACAGGACATCCGAAGGTTCCAGGCCCCTTCTTGCGGAAGATCCTGGTTTCCTTTCACTCAATGTGTAATTGAACCGGATCTTCTCTTTTCCGTCGGTCCATTCCAGGGTATAATCACCGGCTTGTGTGCCGGCAGGGATTGATATGTCAAGAAAAAGATAATTGGGACTGTCAGCTTTATGTACTTTGGTAATCTCCAATCCCGGAGTTATACTGTTGACAGTGCCTTTTCCCAATCCGGGACCTTTTACCATCAATTGCAGCGGTGTTTCCATACCGGTCCACCAGCAAGGAGGTTCTATCCTGTCTACGGATGTTTTTTCAGATTTCATGGCACTGGCTGCGGTTATCATTGCCGGTAGTAACAGGCATAACAGGAATAATCGTTTCATAATATTATTTTAAGGTAAGGATCCGGTACCCGTGAGGTTCCATTTCCCATATTTGGTTGTTATCTGTCTGTGATCCGGTTAAGGAGAAAGATACCGGAGCGTCGGAGAAATTAAACAATGCCAGGACCTTGTTCCCCTGGGCTTCCCTTATAAATGCAAATACACTTGACGGGCCGTTATGCGGTATTTCCTTCAAAGCTCCGCCGTATGGTGGTACCTGTAAGGCAGGAGATTTTTTACGGAGTGCTATCAGGTCTTTGTAAAACGCTGTGAATTCCTCACTGTTTTGTGGCTGCAGGGTGTCTTTTTCAAAAAATTCAAGGCGTTTTGTATTGCCTTTATCCTGGCCTGTGTATATCAGGGGAATACCCGGTAAAACAAAAGTAAGGGCAGCCATCTGGTGCACTGCTTCTCCCATGCGTTCAAACTCGGTGCCGCTCCAGGAATTTTCATCGTGGTTGGATGTGAAAAGGAGTGGAATGGCGTTGGGACCAAAGTCGCGCTGCATGTCGTTGAGGCACTTGCGGATGCTGTCTGCATTCTTCTCGCCCCGGGCCACGCTGTTCATGGTGTGATGCAACTTCCAGGCATAATACGCATTGAAGGCTTTCTCTGTGTTCACGGGATTCTCTGACTCGGCAAGCATAAAAATTCCGGGGCGGTGGCGGCGCAACTCGGGAACGGCGTGGTTCCAGAAATCCACCGGGGTCAAATCGGCCATGTCGCAGCGAAATCCGTCAACTCCCACATCCTCGGTCCAGAAACGCATGGTTTCCAGCATGGCTTCCCGCATCTCCTTGTTTTCGTAATTCAACCGTGCCACATCGGACCAATCGTATAGAAATTCGGGTTCTCCGTCCGGTCTGCGGATGTACCAGTCCTGCTTATCCAGCCACACGGCGTCGCGGGAGGTATGGGCCGCTACCCAGTCCAGGATGACTTTCATGCCCATTTCATGCGCTTGATCCACCAGGTTGC
>JAEAMG010002487.1_pt1 | contig 11358 bp, 15 predicted proteins | sample 8958741 | NCBI WGS metagenome assembly JAEAMG01 (sample SAMN16933256, study PRJNA681125) | bioreactor sludge metagenome | isolation source: anaerobic bioreactor treating anionic surfactant - SDBS | place: India: Bengaluru | collected 2019-02-28
ATTCGAAAATAGCGAAAGAAGATGAATTGCGGATGGCCGTATAGCCAACGATCTGCAGCCGCATAAGGCGCGGTAAAGCAGTACGGAGCGCGGAACTAGGGTCACCTGGGCAGGCGAAGCGGGAATGCTCATTGGTGCCCGGAGCGGGGGTCGAACCCGCATACCCTTTCGGATGAGGGATTTTAAGTCTCTTTTTCTACGTTTAACCAATCTTTACCAAAACAGCCGAACCCTTGTATTTAGCGGCCTGTAGCCATAGTCTCGCTTTACCGAAGCACATCGTTTTTTACTAAGCGTGATTGACCGGTGATTGACAGGGCGGAAAAGGGATTCAAGGGATGGCAACGGCTGACACCTCGTTTCAGTTCACCAAAACAGCACTGGCCGGCATCGCTGCGACCAGCAAGCGCGTCTGGTATCGAGACACCAAAACCCAAGGGCTGGCCTTGTGCGTCACACCGGCTGGAAGCAAGACGTTCTACGTTATCCGCCGCGTGGCCGGCATGGGCCGCAAGGGCAACACCGAGTTTCTGCGCCTGGGCGCGTTTCCCGAGGATCTGACAGTCGAGCAAGCCCGAGCGGCCGCACGGCAAAAACTCCAAGTGCTCAATGCTGGCGAAAGCGTTCGAGCAGCCGCCACCGCCAGGAAGGACGAATTTACTGTCGGTGACCTGTGGAAACTGTGGACCGCCGAACGATCTGTCGGGCCGAACCCTGACAAGCCGATCAAGCGGAGCTGGAAAAAAGACCAGCGTCTTTATGAATGCCATCTGAAAGACCGGGCGAGCCGCCGCGTTAGCGAGGTGACCTCAACGCTAGTCGGCAAGATTTTCCGCGACGTAACCGTGAACAGCGGGCCGGTCGAAGCAAACCACCTTAAGCGGCTGGCGCGGGCGATCTGGAACCACGCAATCAAGCACCACGGGATGAACATCCGTAACCCGTGGACGACGATCAAGGACAACCAAGAGTCGCCACGCGAACAGTGGATCAAGCCTGACCAGATGCCGGCGCTATTCAAGGCGATTGATTCGATCAGCAACCAGGACGCCGCCGATATCTTCCGACTGTGCCTGTTCACTGGCGCCCGATCCGGCAACGTGAAGGCGATGCGCTGGGATCAGTTGGACCTAAACGCGAACGTCTGGACCATCGGCAGCGCGCACCATAAGAACAAGCGCGTGCATTCGATACCGTTGCCGCCGCCCGCTGTCCTGATCCTCAAGCGCCGCGTCGGCGTGAGTGCCGAATGGGTATTTCCATCGAGCAGTAGCGCCGGCCACGTCACGAACATCTATGCAAGCTGGAAAGAGGCGCTGAAGGCGTTCGCTGTTGAGGTGGGATCGACCGAAGCGCCTGACATACGCATTCACGATTTGCGGCACACAACCGCGAGCTGGCTGGTCGGGCAAGGCGTGAGCCTTCCCATGGTCGGCAAGCTGTTGGGGCATACCACGACGGTGACAACCGCCCGCTATGCCCACCTAGCCACCGATCCGGTGCGCGAGGCGCTAGAGAAAATTACCGCTGCGATGGGCAGCACCGCTAAAACGGAGGCATCAAAATGAACATGCATGAACGCCAAGTAAAAGACCGGACCCGAACCGCCATTCAGGCTCCAATAGGCCGGCCCAAGTGCGTTATCTACCTCAAGGATCGCAAGGAGCACAGAACCGCATGGTTCAGTAGCCAAGAGCGCGCACAGCAGGCCCTAGAGATAATGCAGGCCAAATACGGCACGAAGAACGCCATTATCTATTTGGATTGAACCTAGTTTTGGCCAGCCTAGCCCGACGGGGCGAAAAGCGGAGCACTCAACCGCCTGGCTGGCCATCTTATTGAGTGAATGCCGGAGGGCATGAGATGAGCTTCGAGGATGGAGACCCATTCGATCCGTTTACCGACCGTGTGCCGCACAGTTTCGCGCTGGCAAGGTTGCGGGAACTTCAGGACCGCGCCCGGTGGTATGTGAAGGGACGTACCGCCGACGAGCTAAGGGAGGCTTCGTCAGGCATTTATATCCTGACATCGGAATACTTTGAGGTGGTGAAGGAACGGTGGATCGTTGATCAGCTTGAGCGAGGTGGGCACATCCTAGGCTATCTGCCATATGAATCGCGCACCGAAGCCGGGCTACGAAACTTGATAGCCGAACACGGCAGCCATTCAGATATTGCACCTGAGCTGGACTTCCCAAGTGAGAGCAATACTAGCGAGCTTGACGCATTACAGGAGGCAATTCAAAACGTCGATTTGGATGATGAGAGCTTTCCCAACGGGACGGCAGTTGAATACGTGGCGGTACTGGCCTTGGACCAAATCGCACGGGTTGTGAACGATTATCTGGATGATGACTACAGCGACATTCCGTCATCGATTAGGGCGGAAATACAAGAGCTACGGAAGCAGAGCGCCGCGAGCGCAGTCGTCGAGATTATGGAAACGGTATGCAGAGCCGAAACGCTTTGGGCTTTGAAAGATCAGGAAGCTAGGTTGGTTCATCGGATCGAAAGCGCACTGCCCGGAAAAGCTGACGAGCTGGCGAAAAAGAAAGTGTCGTTAGCAGCGAGGCGAGCCGCTAGCGTGCGACATCAGGATACAAACCAACAAAGGCTGGCAGCGTTAGCAGAGTGGGACGCTAGCGGAAACAACTATAGCGGGATGGCCGCTTTCGCACGGCATCGACACAAAGCGTTTGGAGTCACTGAAAACACGCTTTACCGCTGGGTTCGAGATCATCGCAAAGCGAACTCATAAAGTATGCAGTCTGCGCGCAGACTATATAGTCTGCGCGGTCGCTGGACTGCCTGCACCGCTCCGCTTTCTCGACCATTGCCTCGTCACTTCTGACCCGACGAGGCAACACCAATGCACACCACCATTGAGGCCATCAAGGCCGATATCGCTGCCGCCCTTGGCTACGATCCGAAGAACCCGCCTGTTCAAGTAGACGACAAGCAAGCCGCCGTTGCCCTGGGCATCAAGGCTTCTACCTTATCCGTCTGGCGCTCAACCGGGCGCTACAACCTCCCCTATATGAAAGTTGGCCGGCTGGTGCGTTATCGCCTCAGTGACCTTGCCGAGTTTCTGGCTCGCCGTACCTCTGAGCACACCGGGGAGGCGGCATGAATCCAATCGACAACATTCTGTCCCGTCTCGACAAGGTGAAGCCGAACGGTGCCAGCAAGTGGCTTGCCTGCTGTCCAGCTCACAATGATAAAAACCCCAGCCTCAGCGTCAAGGAAACCGACAACGGCACGGTGCTGCTGAAGTGCTGGGCCGGCTGTAGCGCCGCAGAAATCACCGGCGCGGTCGGGCTGGATCTGCGCGATCTGTTCGCCGGCGACAAGCCGCGGTCATCGCAGCCGAGCCGAGCAGCGCGCCAGTTCGAGGCAATGGTTATCACAGTTGCGGTTGAGCAAATGCGCCTAGGCAAGCAACTGTCCGCCGAGGACCAAGAGCGGCTAGAGCTGGCCAAGCGCCGGCTGGGGGTCGCGTAATGGCCGCAGCAATCGAGATTCTGAAGAAGGAATGGGCGGAAGCTGCCGCCAAGGACGCCTGGCGGGCGAATGCCATTCAGGCGACCAGCATCACACCAACCGCAATTCACTGGGCCTGGCCAGGTTGGCTGGCGCTGGGCAAGCTGACCATCCTTGCTGGTGCTGGTGGAACTGGCAAAACCACGCTGACGATTGGCCTCGCTGCAACCATCACGAGCGGGGGGCGCTGGCCAGATGGCGAACCCTGCCGTGAACGGCGCAGCGTCGTTATCTGGTCGAGCGAAGACGATGCGTCCGACACGATTGTGCCGCGTCTCATCGCCTCCGGCGCTGATCTGAGCAAGGTCTACATTCTGCAAGGCCGCGTCAACGGGCTGGGCGAGGTCGAGCCGTTCGACCCTGCCAAGGATATTGATCTGCTGGCCGCTGAGATGCAGCGAATCGGCGACGTTGGGCTGATTATGATCGACCCCATCGTTTCCGCCGTGTCTGGCGATATGCACCGCGCCAATGACGTGCGTCGAGCGCTTCAAGGCCTGGTCGATCTAGCCGAGCAACACGATTGCGCGGTGCTGGGCATCACCCACTTCTCGAAAGGATCTGCGGACAAGAACCCGGCCGAGCGAGTGCTGGGGTCGCAGGCTTTTGGAGCGCTGGCCCGTACGGTGCTGGTGGCCGCGAAGCAGGAAGACTCCGAGCTTCGTGTGCTGGCGCGAGCAAAGTCCAATATCTCGGTGGACGACGGCGGATGCTCTTACACCATCGAGGAATGCACGGTCGGCAGTGGGATCACGACCACCCGCGTTCTATGGGGCGGCAAGATCGAAGGCACCGCTCGCGAGATCCTGGCGGACGTTGAGTCGCAGAATCAGGACGAGCGCCGCACGGAGTTGGACGAGGCCTGCGACTTCCTGCGCGACCTTCTTTCCGCTGGCCCTGTACCTGTAAACCAGATCAAGAAAGATGCTGACGGAAACGGGCTGACCTGGGCGACGGTTCGCCGTGCTCAGAAAACGATTGGCGCAGTTGCGAAGAAAGAAGGAGGCAATTTTGGCGGAGGGAAACAGCAATGGGTTTGGCGCCTTTCTGCTGAAGGTGCTCAAGATCGACTGAAGGTGCTCACAGAAAACAATGAGCATCTTCAGCAAAACGTGAGCACCTTCAGCGATTCGTCCGACTTCGATGACGACGACGCGGAGGCTTTCTAATGGCCGCTATCGACTATCTCCGCGATCACGGCTTCAGCGCCAAGGTGAAAGGCAACCGACTGATCGTCTCGCCATCGAGCAAGCTGACGCCGGACATTCGCCAGTACATCAAGCTTCATCGACTGGAGCTGCTGGCAGAGGCCGCAGCGAATGACGGCGTATCACGCCGCGGCCACTGGACCATTATTGTTGACGGGCATCGGCCTTTTACGATGATCTGCCAGCCAATAACCCATGCCGAAGCGCTGGCAGATGCCCGGAAACGATGGCCCAACGCAACCGTGAAATGACCTCCAACCCCGCCACCGAGCGGGGTTTTTTATGCCCGCTACAACGTGGCGAACGTACCTGTCAACGATTAGTTGCGTTGAATACTGTATATGCGTACAGTATGCGTGCATGTCACCTAACTTTACAGGTATCAACGAATGAAGATTTCCGCCCTACGCGAGCAGCGCTCCGCCAAGGTCGCCGCCATGAAAACCCTGGTAGATGCCGCAGCCGCAGAAGGCCGCGATCTGTCTGCCGACGAAACCAAGCAGTTTGAGAGCCTGAAGGCTGAAGAACGCGCCCTGTCCGCTCAGGTTGAGCGTGCCGAGTACCTGGGTGAAGTAGAACGCCGCGCCGCTGGCACTCCGGTATCGGGCGCACCCTCTGCCGACTTCGACCGCCTGGCCGGCTCCGTGAGCGTTACCAAGGTCATTCGCGCTCAGATGGAAGGCCGCAGCCTGGACGGCGCCGAAGCCGAGTATGCGAAGGAAGCCGAGCGCCGCAGTGGCCGCAAAGCCGAGGGCGCTTTCGTACCGTTCGCCAGCCTGGAAAAGCGCGCCAACACCACCGTGTCCGCGCCTGAACTCGTGGGCACCGACCATCGCGCTCAGGACTACATTGGCCCGCTGCGCGAGGCTCTGCTGGCTCGCCAGATGGGCGTGCGCGTGATGACCGGCCTGCGTGGCAACGTCGCGATTCCGAAGTTCGGTTCGGGCGTGACGACTGGCTGGGTTACTGAAGGCGCCGCAGTACCTGAAGCCGACATGACCTTCGATCAAGTCACGCTAACCCCGAAACACGTTGGCGGCAAAACCGAGATGAGCCGCCAGCTCATTCAGCAGAGCGCCCCGGCCATCGAGCAACTGGTCCGCGAGGATCTGTCGTTCCTGATCGCCAAGCAGATCGATGCCGCGATCATCAACGGTTCGGGCCTCCTGGGGCAGCCGCTGGGCATCCTGAACACCGTTGGCATTCAGGCCGCAGGCGACGTTCCGACTACCTGGGCTGGCGTTCTGGCGATGCTGGAAAAGCTGGATGACGTGAACATCCAGAATGGCCGCTGGCTGACCACTGCCGCCATCCGCACCGCCCTGGCTGCTGCTGAGAAGGTCGCCGGATCTGGTAGCGGTTTCCTGTACGACAACGGCCTGATGGCTGGCCTGTCCCTGGCAGCGAGCAAGAACGTGCCGACCGGCAAGCTGATCCTCGGTGACTTCAGCCAAATCATGTTGGGAGTTTGGTCCGAGGTTGACCTGCTCGTGAATCCATACAGCGAACCAGCTTATTCGCGAGGCGGCATCCAGGTCCGCGCAATGGCCACCGTCGATACCGCCGTGCGCCACCCGCAAGGCTTCGTCGTAGCGACCGAGGTCTAAGCAATGGAACGGCGCGCAAGCAATGGGCTGAAGCCAGACGGACGCAAGCTGACCGGCTATGCCGCTCGGTTCAACTCTGAGACGGACCTGGGCGAGTTTGTGGAAGTCATCCGCCCCGGTGCCTTCACCCGGACGCTTGCCGCCGCTTCTGCTGGAAACATCCGGGCGATTTACGAGCATGACGGCAAGTCGCTGCTCGGTCGCCTCGGTGCCGGCACTCTGCGACTGTCCGAAGATTCCGAAGGTCTGGCGTTCGAGCTGGACCTTCCCGACACCACCCTTGGCCGGGATCTGGCCGAGCTGGTGAAGCGTGGCGACGTGGCCGGCTGTTCGTTCGGGTTTCTACCTGTCCGCGACACCTGGGCCGAAGGCGCGAAGCCCGTCCGCGAATTGCGAGACGTGGATCTATTCGAGATCACCATCACGGCCAACCCGGCCTATGACGCGACGAGTGTTCAAGTCCGGTCGAAGCTGCCGCGTTCGATTCGCCTTGCCCGTCTGTATCTGGAGGCCTGCCAGTGAAGTTTCCGCGCCTGTTCAAACGATCCAGCCCCGAGCCGACGACCCCGGCTTATGACACCTATTACGACCGCCTGACGGGCTTTCCTGGCGTGGCTGGCGTAGACGTGAACACCACGACCGCCGAAGGTATCAGCGCCGTGTATGCCTGCGTGGCGGCTATCAGTGAGACAGTGGGCAGCCTGCCGCTCGACGTGTACCGCAACACCGACAACGGACGCGAGAAGGCCAAGAGCCACCCGCTCTATCGTCTGCTGCACGATGCGCCGAACAACTACCAGACCGCACTGGAGTTCCGCGAGCAGATGCAGCGTCATGTTCTGCTGCGTGGTAACGCCTATGCGGAAATCGTGTGGAACCCGAACGGCTCGGTGAAAGCCCTGCTGCCGATGCACCCCGATAGCGTCACGGTGCTGCGTTCGAGCCTGGGCAATCTGGTCTATGACCATGTGGACGGAAAGGGCAACCAGCGCCGCCTGCTGGCCGATGAAGTCCTGCACCTGCGTTACCACTCCGACGATGGAATCCTGGGCCGCTCGCCCATCCAGGTAGCCCGCGACACTATCGGCCTGGCCCTGGCAGAGCGTACCCACGGCGCCAAGATGTTCGAGCAGGGCACCAAGCTATCGGGCGTCATCGAGACACCACCCGGCACCACGAAAGAGCAGGCCGGGCAGATCCGCGAGAGCTGGTCCGCTGGTCAAGCCGGTATCGCCAACCACGGCAAGACCGCCGTACTGCCGCAAGGCGCGACGTTCAAGACCGTGAGCATGACGCTTGAGGATGCCGAGTGGATCGAAGCCCGGCGCCTTTCCATCGTCGAGACAGCCCGTCTGTTCCGTGTACCGCCCGTGATGATTGGCGACATGGAAGCGGCCAACTATTCAAACGTGGTCGAGCTCGCCCGCTTCTTCGTGACCAACACCCTGCGCCGTCATCTCGTGATGTGGGAACAGGCGATCAACCGGGCGTGCATCAACAACCCGGCGTTCTTCGTCGAGCACAACGTGGAAGGTCTGCTGCGTGGCGACAGCCTGGCCCGGGCGAACTTCTATCAGCGCGGCATCGAAGATGGATGGATGCTCCGGTCTGAGGTGCGCCGTATTGAAAACCTGCCAGCCATCGAGGGTATCGACGATGCGCAAACTCAAGATGCAGCGCCTGCCGCTGGAGGACCGAATGCACAACCCGATGCTGCCGATCAGGATGCACAAACCAAAGGGGCAGCAGCATGAAGAAGAAACGCACGCTGAGCCTGAACAGCAGCGCGTGGAAGACCCTGCGCGCCGAGGTGCTGGCAAGTGAGCCGCTGTGCCGTATGTGTGCCGCCCGTGGTCTGGTAGTGCCTGCAACTGACGTGGATCACATCGAGGACAGCCGCGAGGACTACACCGACGACAACAGCCGGGAGAACCTTCAGAGCCTTTGTCACACCTGTCATAGCCTCAAGACAGCCGCGAGCATGAATAAAAGCGTGTTCCTGGGCTGTGACGTGAACGGCCTGCCACTCGACCCGTCGCACCCGTGGAATCGACCGGAAAAATCACCAGCAACCGCTGGCGAGAAGACCGCCCTCCCCCTGCCTGTTTATTGCTAAGTGCCATGAAAACCACCCCACGCCGCCCCCGCTCAGACAGCGCCAAAGCCGCCGTAGCAGCCGCTCAGGCCGTTGCGCTAGGACCTATAGCGCCGCCTGCGTTTGTGCGCGTAGGGAAGGCAGCCAGACCGTTTTGGGACGCCATCGTCACCGCGCGCCCGCGTGACACCTGGACCGATGCTGACTTGATCCTGGCTGGAAGCCTGGCCCGTGCCTATGCCGACATCGAGGCGCTGCAAGATGCCATCGACCATGACGGGCTGCTGGTGGACGGCAAGCCGAACCCCGCCTGCGATCTGCTCGACAAGATGACCCGCCGCGCTCTGGCAACTGGCCGGCAGTTGAAGGTGGACACCATCGCCACCGTGGGCAAGGCGCAAAACATCCCGAAAAGCGCCGCCCTGGAGCGAGACGCCCGCGCTCAGCTTGACGACGACCTGATCCCAACCCTGGCGACGATGCAATGACCAGGGCCGAGAAGATCATCAGCTTTTGCGAGAAGTACCTCGTGGTGCCGGAAGGTGCGGACGTGGGCAAACCGCTGGTACTGGCTGAGTTTCAAAAGCAGTTCATCCGCGACGTATACGACAACCCGAACGGCACCCGGCGCGCCATCTTGAGCATAGCGAGGAAGTGCGGAAAATCCGGGCTTATTGCCGGCCTGATCCTGGCCCATCTGGTCGGGCCTGAAGCCAAGCAGAACAGCCAGCTAGTGTCGGGAGCTATGAGCCGGGACCAGGCTGCGCTGGTGTTCAACCTGGCATCGAAGATGGTTCAACAGTCGCCGGCCTTGTCGAAGATCGTCCGCATCGTGCCATCGGGTAAACGCCTGCTGGGCCTGCCACTCAATACCGAGTTTCGGGCCTTGGCCGCTGACGGCAAGACAGCGCACGGCCTGTCACCTGTGCTCGCCATCCTCGACGAGATAGGCCAGATCCGCGGGCCTGAGTCTGACTTTGTTTCGGCTATCACCACATCCCAAGGAGCGCATTCCGCCCCGCTGCTGATCGCTATCAGTACCCAAGCCGCGAACGATGCCGATCTGCTGAGCCAGTGGATCGACGATGCCAAGCAGTCGAAAGACCCGCGCATCGTCTGCCACCTGTACGCCGCGCCGAAGGGCTGCGACCTGCTAGACGAGGATGCCTGGAAAGCAGCCAACCCGGCGCTGGGCCTGTTCCGCTCCGAAGACGACCTGCGCGAGCAGATGCAGCAAGCGGCGCGGATGCCGTCTATGTCCAACACCGCCCGGAACCTGCTGCTGAATCAGCGCGTGAGCCTGGACAGCCCGTTCATATCGCCTGACGTGTGGCTGGCCTGCGATGCCGAGCCGGAACCCTTCGACGGGCCTGTGTATGCCGGCCTGGACCTGTCCGCCCGCACCGACCTGACGGCGCTTGTGCTGATCGGCAAAACCGCTGGCGTCTGGCAGGTTCGCCCGTACTTCTGGACGCCCGAGCAGGGCATCTTCGACCGCGCCAAGAAGGACCGCGCCCCGTATGACCAGTGGGCCGCTGAGGGCTATCTGCGCACGACACCCGGCGCGACGGTGGACTATGAAGCCGTGGCCGCCGATATGGCTGAGATCCTGTCCGACGTGGACATTCAGGCCGTGGCGTTCGACCGCTGGCGTATCGACATTTTCAAGAAAGAACTCGACCGCCTGGGCCTCGATCTGCCGCTAGTGCCGCACGGTCAAGGCTTCAAGGATATGGCGCCCGCCCTCGACGCCCTGGAAGCCGAGCTGCTGAACGGACGTGTCGCCCACGGCAACCACCCGGTGCTGACCATGTGCGCCGCCAATGCCGTCGCCACCAAAGACCCTAGCGGGGGGCGCAAATTGGACAAGTCCCGCCGCACGGGCCGAATCGACGGCCTGCAAGCCCTGGCAATGGCAATGGGCGCCGCCCAAGCCGCAGCCGCCCCATTTGAGATTGATACCGAGGTGTTCTTCGTATGATTACCGTGGCCGAAGCCAAGCAACACTTGCGCGTGATGCACGCCCTGGAAGATCCGCTGATCCAGCTCTATCTGGACGCCGCAACCCGGCACGTCGAGAAGTACCTGGGCGCGGATCTGCCCGACCCCATGCCCGAGGCTATCCAGTGCGCCATTCTGCTGCTGACCGGGGACCTGTACGTCAACCGTGAGCGGCAACTAGATCGGCCGATTCACGAGAACACGGCTTACCAGCTCCTGCTGGCTCCGTATAAGTCCATGGCGGTGCTGTGATGAATACCGGACGCCGCCGCCATCCCGTCGAGGTGCAGGCCTATACCTCGACGCAAGATCCGCAGACCGGGGAAATTCTCAATCAGTGGACCACCATCGGCACCGAGTGGGCGAGCATCGAGGGCATCAACGGGCGCGAGTTCCTGGCCGCTGACGCTCAGCAATCGGCCACCACGATGCGCGTGACGATCGGCTACCGCGACGACCTGACCACGGCGCACCGCCTGGCCTACCACGGCAAGAAGTACAACCTGAAAGCCATCCTGCCCAACAACACACGCACCGAGCTAGTTTGTATGTGCGAGGTTGGCTTGATCTAGTTTTTCGCCGCTGCCTGGGCGGTCCTACGGGAGAGCCAGGACGGGGTATAGTCGGACAGTCACCCGTCATGAAAGAACGCCGACAAGCTGTGCGGTCCGCCCTCCTTATGCAGAAACACGGGGCCGGTGACAGCACTAGCCCCGCCTGCGTGATGCTGTGCGGGGCTTTTTCTTAGACTGATTTCGACTTAAAAATCCTGCCGTGTGATTGACCGGTGATTGACAGTCAAAACAGGAAAGCGCGGTTTTAAGGGGGGTATATCTCTGAAAGCCGCGTGGTTATTGGTGCCCGGAGCGGGGGTCGAACCCGCATACCCTTTCGGATGAGGGATTTTA
>JAEAMG010002488.1_pt1 | contig 11354 bp, 10 predicted proteins | sample 8958741 | NCBI WGS metagenome assembly JAEAMG01 (sample SAMN16933256, study PRJNA681125) | bioreactor sludge metagenome | isolation source: anaerobic bioreactor treating anionic surfactant - SDBS | place: India: Bengaluru | collected 2019-02-28
CAAGCTGGATGCCAAGTTCATCAAGGTAGAGTCGGAGCACTCGGTGATGGCCGCGGTCGTCGGCGCATCCATGGCCGGCGTGCGTGCGTTCACGGCCAGCTCTTCGCACGGCCTGGCGCTGATGCACGAGGTGTTGCACTGGTCCGCCGGTGGGCGACTGCCCATTGTCATGGCTGATGTCAACCGCACCCTGGGCCCCGGCTGGAACGTGTGGACCGAGCAGACCGACAGCCTGGCCCAGCGCGACACCGGCTGGCTGCAGTTCTACTGCGAGACCAATCAGGAAGCGCTGGATATGGTGATCCAGGGGTTCAAGATCGCCGAGACCGTGCTCCTGCCGGTCATGCTGGTCCTGGATGCCTTTGTGCTCTCGCACACGGAAGAGCCGGTGGACGTGCCAGAGCAGGCGGCGGTGGACGCCTTCCTGCCGCCCTACCAGCCCCGGTACAAGCTGGAGCCAGGGGAGGCGCATTCGTTCTACGGGCTGGTTGCTCCCGAACACTGGATGGAGCTGCGTTTTAAGCAACAGCGAGCGATGGAAGAAGCCGTAGAGGTGAGCCGGCAGGTAGGCGCCGAGTTCGGCCGGGCCTTTGGCCGCCCGTACGACGTGGTGGAAAAGTATCGCATGGAGGACGCCGAGCTGGTGCTGGTCACTTCGGGCAGCATCACCGGGACCTCACGCGAGGTGGTGGACGAGCTGCGGGCGCAGGGGCAGAAGGTCGGCCTGCTGAAGATGCGCATGTTCCGCCCCTTCCCCTTTGCCGCGGTGCGTGAGGCGCTGGCCGGCGTCAAGAAGGCGGCGATCATCGACCGCAACATCTCCTATGGCTGCGGGGGCATTTTTGCCTCCGAAATCAAGTCGGCATTGTACGGCACAGACTCGCAGCCTACGGTCTTTGCTTTCATCATCGGCCTGGGCGGGCGCGACGTGACGCCGCAATCGATCCGCGACATCGTCCGCTACACCCGGCAGCACGAGCGTCCCGAGACAGAGAGCATCTGGATGGAGGTCAAGAGATGAGCTACGACGTTCCAGAACAGGAATTGATGACTTCGGGCCATGTGGCCTGCCCCGGCTGCGGCGCGCCCATGGCGGTGCGCTATGCCCTCAAGGCCCTCGGCGAGAACACGGTGGTGATCATCGTCGCCTCGTGCTGGTCGATCATCGCCGGGCCGTTCCCCTACACGGCCATCCAGACGCCGCTCCTGCACACCCTGTTCGCCACCGGCGGGTCCGTGGCTTCGGGAGTGAAGGCGGGGTTGGAGATGCGCGGCCTGAAGGATACCTCCGTGCTGACCGTGGCTGGCGACGGTGGGACCTTTGACATCGGCCTGCAGGCGCTCTCGGCGGCAGTCGAGCGCAACGAGGACTTTATCTACATGTGCTACGATAACGAGGCGTACATGAACACCGGAATCCAGCGCAGCTCGGCCACACCATGGGGCGCCTGGACCAGCACGACGCCGGTGAAGCATCCGAAAGACCAGCCCAAGAAGGACATGGTCAAGATCATGGCCGCCCACCGCATCCCCTATACCGCTACGGCAACCGTGGCCTATCCGGAGGACCTGATCCGCAAAGTCAAAAAGGCGAACAGCATCCGCGGCAGCAAGTTCCTGCACGTGCTGGCGCCCTGCCCGTCGGGCTGGAAGTCGGAGCCAGCGCAGTCGGTCTACCTGTCGCGACTGGCCGTGGAGACCTGCATCTTTCCGCTCTACGAGGTCGAGCACGGCGAAGACTACAGGATCACCGTCTGGCCGAGGGACAAGCAGCCGGTCGAAAAGTACCTGCGGCTGCAGGGGCGCTTTGCTCACCTCAAACCCGAGGACATTGCGCAGATCCAGGAGAACGTGGATTGCGAGTGGGAAAAGCTCGTGGCGAAGAATGGAATCACTGAAAAGTGCTGATCAAGACCGATGACACTGAGAAGAGGAGCCTGCCCAGTGTCTTCGGCGGTATCTTTGATTGGAAGGCCGGGTGAAGGATGAAGCTGGGCAACGTCGAGCTCGAACTGGTCAGCGATGGCGAGATTCTGGTTGATGCAGGCGGGCACTTCGGGCTGGTGCCGAAGGTTCTGTGGAGCCAGCACTTTACCGCGGATGAGTGGAACCGCGTGCCCACCGCGTTGTACTCGCTGCTCATCATCTCCGAGGGCAAGCGCATCCTGGTGGATACGGGCTTTGGGCGCAAGCTGACGCCCAGGGAGTGGGAGATTCAGGGGCTGAAGCGACCACAGGGTGACCTGCTCGATGCACTGCAACGCCTGGGGCTGGCTCCGGAAGACATTGATATCGTGATCAATACCCACCTGCACGCCGACCACGCCAGCGGGAATACCGTACTGCACGATGGCAAGCCCGTGCCGGCCTTTCCGAACGCGCAGTACTATGTCCAACGGCTAGAGTGGGCCGATGCGATGTACCCCAACGAGCGCACGCGGAACACCTATTACGCGCATAACCTGGTGCCCATCCAGGACGCCGGGCAATTGCGCCTGCTCTCCGGCAATACGCGCGTGACCAATGAGGTGCACTGTCTGGTCACTCGCGGGCACACTCGCGCGCACCAGAGCGTCATGATCGCATCGGGCGGCGAGAGCGCCTGTTTCCTGGGGGACATGGCCTCGCTGGCCATCCGCCTTGAGCGCATCGGATGGATGTCGGCCTTTGACACTGAGCCGCTGGAGACGCTGGAGACCAAGCGCGGGATCCGCGACTGGGCGCTGGAGGCGCACGCCCTGCTCTTTTTCCAGCATGACCTGCGCCGGCCGGCCGGGTACCTGATGCGCGAGGGGGAGGGGTACAGCGTGGAGCCCGCAAGTTTCTAGCAGAGAGCGGACAGCGATTGCTGCCTGATGTGGCGCGCCGGGGCTGGAGACACCGGTGACCGTCAAAGCAAAGCGGGGGAAGTCTTGCGACCTCCCCCGCTTTTCGTTTGCTCTGGAATTGCCCGCCAGGATCAGGGCGCCGGGTAGGCGGGCGGGGTCGTGCCGGGGTAGGCGCCCGGCGTTGCCGGAGGCAATGGTGTGGGCGGAACAGATGTTGGCGGAACCGCCGTTGGCTCAACGGTTGGCGGTGCGGAAGTGGCCGACGGCTCGGTAGCGGTCGGCAGCACAGTCGTAGGTGACACCGCTGTCTCGGCGGGCGCGGTTGGCGCCGCTGAGGTCGGCACGGCCGTTGCTACCGGGGTTGCCGTTGCGGTCGGCAGCACGATGGATGGCGTTACCTGGACTACCCCCGGCGTACGCGTCGGGAAAAGCGTCGGTGTGGGTGGCGTCTCCTTGTTGCAGGCAGCTGCAATGAGCACGAGGCCCAGGATGCTAACCATCCGGAGCCACTTCTTACTGGCACAAAGCCTCATGACCTTCCTCCTTCACACGGTCAAACTGGCGGGGAGTATACCACATCTCCGGGGTTTGTACAAGCTACTCCAGATGGCAACAGAAACCGGGTTTCTTCGAGAAACCCGGTTTCTCACCTAGTAGATAAGGACCAATCCTACGGTGATTGCAGACGGCACCTTCCCTGCCTCATCCTGCATGGCATAGACCGGCCAGCCAGCGCGTGCAGTGATGGCCAGCACGTCCACGCCGATAGCCTCCATCGAGGGGCGGGCCTTGTAGGGGTGGCGGCAGTTGCCGCTCTCGAGGAACTGGCAAGGGCGGCCTCCGCACAGGTAGTCGACGCAGGATCCGCCACCAAAGCCCATGGCCAGATGATAGCCATCCTTGAAAGCCTGCGTCTCCAACACGCTGACCAGGTCGTTGCCGGCCTTGTGGAAGTTGAGGATTTCCGGCTGCTCCTCCTTGGGCTTGCCCGGCTTGGGGCGGTGGCTCTCGATGTCCACGTCGCACTTGAGCAGTATCGCCCAGGAATAGCGGGCGAAGGCGCGGCGCACCAGGTCCAGGTCGGGCGCATTGGGCGGGCAGTTGGGGCTCTGGCCGGCGCGGTTGCAGCGGGGCACGGTGCACTTTAACCTTACGCGCTCGTCGACATTGACCCAGCTCGCGGGGATGACAGCAGCGCCGGATGCGCCCTGGTCCAGGGCCATCTGGCGGTAGCGCTCCAGGTCCGCGCGCAGGGTTTCCTCATCGACCGGTCCGCCCAGGATGCGGATCGCTTTGCTCGGTGTGGTCATCCATTCGCCTCCTCTTGTTCTCTCGCCCTATCATATCATGTCGAGGGGGTGTTGGCAAACGTTACACCAAGACACCGGGGCACCAAGAACACAATGTCCTGATTTCTCATTCCTCCACCTCGACGGTAGAATGAGCTATACCTGTGCTAAGGAGGTACCCGTGACCACCCAACCACATGTCGTCCAGGTGCTGTGCGACCTGATCGCGCTGCCCAGCGTGAATATGGAGGGCCGCGGGGAGTCGACCGGAGTGCGCACGGGCGAGAGCCGTGTCGCCGGCTATGTGCAGCGCTACTTCGAGCCCTTCGGGGTGCGGATCGAGCGGCAGGAGGTGTATCTGGGCCGCGAGAACGTGCTCGTCCATGTGCCGGGCACTGACCCGGCGGCCCGGCCCGTGCTGCTGGAGGCGCACATGGACACCGTCGATGTCGAGGGCATGGATGAACCGTTCGTCCCGCGGCTGGAGGGCGGCCGGCTATACGGGCGCGGCGCCTGCGACACCAAGGGTGCTCTCGCGGCGGAGATGGCCGCCGTGCGCGAGGTACTGTCCGCAGGGGTTCCTCTCAAGCGCGGATGCGTCCTGGCGGCGACGGTGGATGAAGAGTCGGGCATGGGCGGCATCCGGCGGCTGGTGGAATCCGGTACCGGCTATGCCGCAGCCATCGTGGGCGAGCCGACGGCCGTCAAGGTCGTGGCGGCTACCGACGGGCACATGTACCTGCGCCTCACCGCCCATGGCCAAGCAGCCCACACGTCGGCCCCCCACTACGGAATCAATGCCATCTACCTGATGAACGACGTCATCCGCGTGCTGCGGCAGAGAGCGGAAGCGGAGTACCCGCTCCGCCGGCACCCGCTATGCGGCTCGCCCAAGCTGACCGTGTCGATGATCCAGGGCGGCACATCCGAGCACATTGTGCCGGATGCGTGCCAGATCGCTATCGATTGCCGGGTCATTCCCGGAGAGAGTTGCGAGGGAATGCGGCAAGAGATCGAGGGGTGGCTGGCCACGGACCTGGATGAACGTACGTTCGCACGAATCGAGTTCCACGAGCCTTCGCTCGCTATCCCGCCGCTGCAGACTGCCGTGGACCACTGGATCGTGCAAAGCCTGCACGGGGCGGCCGGCCGCGTGCTGGAGAAGGCGGAGATTGCCGGTGTGCCCTACAACACCAACGCCAGCCACCTGGCGGCGGCCGGCGTGCCCAGCGTGGTCTTTGGCCCCGGCGACGTGGCCCAGGCCCATGCCAGGGTTGAGTTTGTGGAATCCGAGCAGGTGGTGTCAGCGGCAAGGATTCTGGCCGAGTTCCTGCGCTCTCAATAACCTGCGGGTCCGCCAGACGGCAGGCTGTGGTCCGCCCGAAGCCATGAGCGGCGCGCGAGGTGAGTGTTCGAGAGCCACCCCTGAGCTGCTAGGCCAGAATATGCTCTGCACGACGCATCATCTCCAGCGCCCGGGCGGTGATGGCCTCCTCATCCAGGTGCACGAGCTGCCGGCGCCAGACCAGCGGCCGGCCGCCGACAAACACCGAGTCCACATCGCCACCGGCAGCGGCGTAGATGAGGTTGGAGAGCAGGCGCCGCTCATCGATCAGGTGCACCTGCGGGTAGTCAATCACTGTCACATCCGCCTTGCGCCCCGCTTCCAGCGCGCCGACCTGCTCGCCGAGGCCGACAGCTTGCGCGCCGTTGCGCGTCATCATGGCAAATGCCTGCTCAGCCGGGAATGCACCGGCATCACCGCTCACGGCCTTGGCCCACAGTGACGCCAGCCGCGCTTCCTTGAACATGTCATAGCTGCCGCTGCTGGACTGGCCATCACAGCCCAGGGCGATATTAACGCCGCGCCGGAAGAGGTCGAGCATGGGTGGAATGCCGTCGGTAATCTTGCAGTTGGTGGACGGGCAATGCACCACATGCGAGCCGGTCTCGGCAATGAGCTGGCGGTCGGCTCCGGTCAGCCAGACGCAGTGCACGAGCTGCACATCCCGTCCCAAAACGCTCAAGCGCTGCAGCGCCTCAACCTCGCTGCAGCCAAAGCGCTCATAGGCTCCGGCCGTCTCGGTTTCACCTTCGCAGCAGTGGGTGTGGATGCCCACACCCAGCTCGTCAGCCAGGGCGCGCGAACCGCGCATCAACTCCTCGCTGCACGCCGGCAAACCCACGGGTGATATGCGTACGGTGATGCGGCCATCGCACTGGCCATGCCATTGCCGGTGCAGGCGACGCATTTCATCCAGGGCGCCCTTGGCGTCCAGACGCGGGGGCGGATTGTCCCCCTCCTGAACGTCGCCGATGCAGGCGCTGGCCACTCCACGCAGGCCGCTGTCGGCAATGGCGCGGATGGAGGCGTCCGCCAGCACGCCCAGGCTGGTCATCTCCGCCACCGTGGTCGTGCCGCTCTTGAGCGCCTCGATGCAGCCAATCAGCGCGGCGACGTACGTTTCCTCTTCGCTGAGGTGCAGGTGGTGGGTCATGGTCACCAGCCACTGCGTCACATGCCGGTTGTCGTAGATGCCGCGGCCGAACGATTGCGCCAGATGGGTGTGCGCATCGACGAACCCGGGCACGAGCAGGCGCCCGCCCACGTCGTACACAGCCATGTCCGACGTGGCGGTGATCTCTTGCGCGCTGACCCAGGCGATGCAATCACCCTCGGCCACGATGTGCATGGGCCCCACCGTATAGTCCGCTCCCCAGAATCCAATCCCATTGCGAATCAGCGTTTTCATGTGGCATTTCCCTCAGAGTACACTAAAGTCACGAAAAGAACACGAAGGGATATCGAATCTCAGCTCTCATCTCTCGTCTCTAATCCCGCTCAGGGAGACCGCTGCTTCGAGGGCCACACGGGTTACCTGGCTGAGCAAGTCCTGCATGGCGTCGGCAAAGACGGATTTCTCGGGATACAGGTGGTGGCCGCCGACGGCGAGGATGGTTCCGCCCCGAGCGCCGCGCACCTGCGCCAGAGGGAAGAGGATCGACGACTCGTTCTCCACGCACAGGACGTTGCTCTCGATCCACGGCCTGTCGCGCGCCACATAGTCACCGCGGGCCAGCATGGACTCGATGTAAAAGGCGTCATGGCCGCGGATGATGCCCACGAACGGCTTGAGCGCCAGCTTGTCCGCCCCTGCGACCAGTGCCTCGACAATCTCGAGACTGGCAATGGCAGGATACTCCAGCGGAAAGTACTCGCGGCTGGTGCCATCACCACGGACGGCGGCGGTGGCGATGATGATGCTGCCCACCGGGATGTGAGGCTGCAGGATGCCCCCTGTACCCACCCGGATCAGGTTCCTGGCTCCAACGCGAATCAGCTCCTCCACGGCGATAGCCACCGCGGGGCAGCCGATGCCCGGTGAGAGCACGCTGACCGGGACGCCGTGGTAGGTGCCGGTGTAGGTGACAAACTGGCGGTTCGCCGCAACCAGGTGGGCCTGGTCAAAGTGGTCGGCGATAAAGCGGGCGCGGTGCGGGTCGCCGGGGAGGAGCACGGTCTCAGCGACGTCACCGGGACAGAGATGCGTAAAGGGCTGTTTGTCCATGTGGGATCACCTTTCTTGCGGCTATGGTAACGGGCGCTCAGGCCAGCCCGCGCGCGGCCAGCAGTCTGGCGGCGGAGATGCCTGCAGCAAGCAGGCGCCGGGCATCCGCATCCCCGTCGGCGGTGCCGGCATCGCGCACTTCGCCCGGATTGCCCGCCAGCAGAATCGCGCCGGCGCGGAAACCGGAGATGCTGGCAATGACAAACAGGGAGGAGGATTCCATATCTACCGCCAGCACGCCCAGGTCCTTCCATTTTTCTAGGCGCGTGCGCGTGCCCTGGGCATCGGGTGCCTCCAGGTAATAGGCGTCGTGCGTGCGAACGATGCCGCGATGGCAGGGATAGTCCAGCTCCCGGCAAGCATCCAGCAGCGCGCGGACGAGGCGATAGTCGGCCGCGGCCGGATACTCCTTGGAGATGTACTCTTCGCTGGTATGCTCGTCGCGGACCGCACCCGTGACGACAATCAGGTCGCCTGCGCGCACTTGCGATTGAAGCGGGGTGCAGGTGCCGATGCGCAGGATGTTCTTGGCACCGATGTGCCACAGCTCCTCGACACCGATGGAAGTGGGTGGGCTGCCCAGCCCGGTGCTGGTACAGGAGATGGGCACGCCATCCTTCTGGCCGGTGTAGGTCACGTACTCGCGCTTTTCGGCGACTTGGTGCGCCTCATCCATGAGTTGCGCAAAGAGCTGGACGTAGGCCGGATCCTCGGGGATGAGCACGGTCGGGGCGATGTCGCCGCTGACCATGTTAATATGATGTTCGGGATGCTTGCCGGGTTCGGGCATCTTGACCTCCTCTGGTCGTACACAAAAGACACGAACCTGCGCGAAACACACGAAGGGCTCCTGGGAGAGTGCACCTGGGCCCCTCTGGTGAATCCGCAGTGAATGGCCTGCATTATACTCGTAGAGAGAAATCTCTGTAAAACCTATCCCTGGTATCCTGGTGTCTTTGTGTCTTTGTGTCTTTGTGTCTTTGTGTCTTAGTGGTAGAATCTCTCCCATGAACAACACACTTACTCTACTCGCAGTATTTCCTCACCCCGACGACGAAGCGTTTAGTATGGGCGGCACGCTGGCAAAGTATGCCGCGGAGGGCTGTGACGTGCACCTGGTGACGGCAACGCGCGGAGAGGCCGGGGAGATCCGGGATCCGAGCCTGGCGACCAAAGCCAACTTGCCGCAGGTGCGCGAGCAGGAGCTGCGCTGCGCCTGCGAGGCCTATGGCATTCACCCGCCGCATTTGCTGGATTATGTCGACGGACAACTGGCCATCGTGCACCAGGGCCAGGCGGTGGGCAAGCTGGTGCGGATCATTCGCGAGCTGAAGCCGCAGGTGATGGTGACGTACGGCCCGGAGGGCGTCTACGGCCACTATGACCACATTGCCGTACACCGCTGGGCCACGATCGCCTTTGACCTGGCGGCCGACGCCAGCTGCTTTCCGGACCAGATTGGGGGCGCCTGCGCCCCGCACCAGGTGAGCAAGCTCTACTATGTCGTCGTGCCGGAGGAGATGGTGGCCTGGATGTCGCAGGGCGGCCGGCCTGCCGCGGTGATAATGGATGGCGTGCCGTTCCCGATGGTGGGCTACCGCCGCGAGCAGATCACCGCGGTGATTGACATCGGCGACTACCTCGGAGCCAAGCTCAGCGGCCTCTCCTGCCATGCCACACAGTTCGACGCCGGCAGCGCGGTCGAGGAGGCGCAGCAATTCCTCAGCAGCCCGCTCATGCGCCAGGAGACGTTCATCCTGGGGCGCTCCACTACCGCCCAGCCCGGCTCAGTGGAGACAGACCTGTTCACGGGATTGAGGTGATTGGTATGTTCAAGCTGGCCAGCCGTCGCGTCGTCGGGGTGGCACTCTTGTTGTGCATTCTGGCCATGGCCGGATTCACGGTCCTGGGCCGTGGCTTCCCGGCGAATAGTCCGGGGATTGTTGCTCTGCAGCTTGCCTTCCGCAAAGAGACCTTTGCTGGTATCCTCCAACAGTGGGGTCCTTCTGGCGTGCATGCCTTCCAGATGACCACGCTGTGGATTGACTCCTGGTTCCCGGTGGCCTATGCCCTGCTGCTTTCGAGCCTGATGGCAGGGCTGGTTAGCAGAGCCAGAGGGCGGCTAGCCAACCCGGGCGATACAACCCTGGCCTTGCCGTGGCTGGCCATGGGTCTGGACTGGCTGGAGAACTCGCTGCATCTCCTGCTGCTGCGCGATCCGGGAAATCTGTCCGCCGCGCTGGTGTGGGTCGCGTCGGTTGCCGCGGCGATCAAGTGGGGACTGATCGCGGTGAGCGTGCTTGCTCTGGTCCTGGGCCTCTTCAGACTGCGCGGACACTAGGTACCGGGCAGCCCTGCACGGACAGTGGCGGCGATCAGCAAACAGCAATTGCTGAACGAACGGCGAGAGCCGTGGCGGGTGGAGCTAGGCAGGTTTGCGCTCGGCGCGCGGCAGGAGGCCGACCATGGCTGCGCCCAACAGCGGGGTGGCTGCGGCGATGGTAAAGGCGGTGCGCAGGCCCCAGAGGTCGCCCATGCGCCCGACCACGACGGACATGACCGATCCGGCAAGGAAGTAAGAAGCCAGGTAGATGCCGTTGGCCAGGGCGCGGTTCTGGGGAAAGCTCTCTTGCACGAATGCCATGAGCACACCCAGGGTGGACAGGAGGAAAAAGCCGACGGCGACCAGGCTCAGCATGCGGCTCCAGCCCGTGCTGAGCAGGAACCAGGCCATGAGCGGAGTGCATATCGCCAGCGTGCCGGCGATCGTTTTGCGCCGCCCCAGCCAGTCACTGAGCGTTCCTCCAACAAGCGCGCCGACGGTGCCGGCCGCTTCAAAGACCGACAGGGATGCCCCCGCCAGAACCAGGTCCGCACCCTCCTCCTGCAGAAAAGTGGGCAGGTAGGTCGACAGCGCCGAGACGAGAACGGCCCGCACGGTGACAAGGCCGATAAGGGGTACCATCACTCGGCCCATGCCGCGGATGGCCTGGCGCCAGGGCAGGCTCTGCGTGACGCTGCGGGTGGGATGGAAGGGCACGTTGCGCAGCCGCCAGTAGAGCACCAGCGCTCCCAGCAGACCGATGATAGCCAGCCGCCAGACGCCCCTGGGCCCCCACCACTGCACGGCCGCAACGATCAGCAGTGGGCCCATCGAGCGTCCCAGCTCAGCACCGAACATCCACAGCCCCGAGCCGCGCCCAAGCCTCCTCCCGGAGAGGGAGCCGGCCATCACCGAGCCCACCGAATGGAAGAAAGCCGAGTTGGTACCAACGATGACCAGCATCACGGCCAGGGCAGTGTAGCCGGGGGCAATCCCCAACAGGCTCATGCCGACCGCCGTCACCGCGGGGCCGAGGTACACCAGCGGGCGCAGGCCAAAGCGGTCCACCAGCTGGCCGATGAATGGCTGCAGCAAGGCCGGACCCTGCAGGAAGACCATCAGCATGCCCGCCTGGGTCTTGCTGAGCGCCAGGCTGGCAATAAAAACGGGCAGGAGTGGCGCAACAAAACCAGTGAACATGTCGTGCAGCCCGTGCGCACCCGCGACGCTCAGCACGCTCGCGGTCTGGAAAGTCTGCGTGGCGTCCTGCCGCTCCGGCTGCGCCGGGACTGGTTGATCGGCGGTGGTAACGATGGCTCCTCCTGTTGTGCTCCGGTTGACGGGC
>JAEAMG010002489.1_pt1 | contig 11353 bp, 10 predicted proteins | sample 8958741 | NCBI WGS metagenome assembly JAEAMG01 (sample SAMN16933256, study PRJNA681125) | bioreactor sludge metagenome | isolation source: anaerobic bioreactor treating anionic surfactant - SDBS | place: India: Bengaluru | collected 2019-02-28
GGGTGGCCGATTCGGTCCGGACGAACTTCTTGGTGGCGCAGGCCGGGCCGGTGATGATGGCTGCCAGGAGCACGAGTCCCGCGAGTAAGACGATCTTCCTGTTCTTCATGAGAACCTCCTGTAGGTGATTCTTGGCCGGCGGCGGGACGCCGCCGACGCTCCCAAACCCCGCATGGGACAATTCTAGGCCCTTTACCGGGAAAAATAAAGTCCAGGGACCAAAATACCCCCTAAGGAGGAAATCCGCGGACCGGGGTAGGGGGGCGCCCGGGGGGCCCGCCGACCCCCTGTCCCAAGAGAGAGGCGGCAGGCGCTAGTAGCCCTGGCGGGTCCGGATCTTGTGCTTATAGCTCGGCGTCGTCACCCGGATCCAGCGGTACAGGTCGGCCGTGTCCTGATAGGACGTGTAGCCGATGATGTACTGGTGGGCCTGCTCGTTGCGGATCTCCTGGAGCACCTCGGCCAGGTCGGTCGCCCCGTTCAGGAACCAGGCCTTGCCCCCGGTGGCCCGGGAGAACTTGGTCAGGGTCTCGACGATGCCGGCCGAGGTCAGGCCGGGCACCCGCTTGTGGGCCGCCAGCTGCTCGTTGCGCGGGATCTTGTAGCCGACGATGTAGATGGGCACGTCCACCCGCCGGGCGATCTCCAGGGCCTGCTCGGGCGTCGACTGGCTGTCGTTCTCGATGCCGTCGGTGATCAACAGCAGGGCCCGCTTCTCGTTGCGGGCCCGGGTGGCGAACTCGGGCGAGACGGCCACGGCGTCGTTGAGGGCGGTCTGGCCGTAGGCCTCGGTGGCGTCGAGGACCCGCAGGAACTCTGACTTGTCGGTGGCGTGCTTGGCGGCCACCTCGACCTCGCCGTCGGCGAAGATGAGGAGGGCGATCTCGTCGCGGGGCCGGAGGAGGCGGGTGGCCAGGTCGCGCAAAACGACCTTGCACTCGGCCATCTTGTTCTCCAAGGCCATGCTGCCGCTGACGTCGAGAAGGATGGTCAGGCTCAAGGGGGCGCTGAAGTCGTGGAGAAAGTAGGTGATGCCCTTGCGCTTGTTGTTCTCGAAGATGGTGAAGTCTTTTTCGGTCAGGTTGTTGACGAACCGCCCCTTGGAGTCCTGGACCGTGACGGCTAGGGTGATGGCCCGGACGACGTACTCGTGCGCGGCTGGGTCCTGGACCTGGGCCTTGTCCTGGGCGAACGAGGCCCCGGACGGTCCGAAGGCGGCCGTCAAGGCAAAGATGAACACCACCAAGGCTCTGCGTGTTTTCATGGCTCTTGCGGGGGCTTGGTTTCCAAAATACCACGCGCCTCCCTGGAAATCAAGGCGGGCCGGGCGGCACGGATGCGCTTTCATCTCCAGTTTTGTCGGACGAGCGGGGTTATGGCGGGAATCCGGGGCGTCGACGGGGAGGAGGCCAGCGGCGGCCGGCGATCTCTCCCGGGCCCGGTCAGCTGAAGAGCTGGGTCGTGTCCGACCGCCCGGAGGCCGGGAGGTCGACGGTGCCCTCGTCATCCGTCGTGGCATTCCTGTCGCCGATCGGATGGACATTCCAGACGGCGTGGTCGACGGTGATGAGGGGGATCTGGCTATCAGGTTCCTCGAGGCCGGCCGCCGGCCGCGCCGGGCGCAGCCTCCCCTCGAGCTTGCGGCCGTCGGCCATCAAACGGAGGAAGTACAAGGGGATGAGAAGGGATAGGAAAAAGACCGCGATGACGATGTTCAGCTATGTGCCCGTCCTTTTCACGAAGCCCCGCCGATCTTTTTCACGGCCTTGACTATTCCAAATCCTGCCATTCATGTCAAGTTATTTATTATCAATATTTTGCGAAAATCTGGGGAGCGCCACAAAATGGGCCCCGGCCGCGGCAGGGCCCCAAATGTTGTAGATGTTCCGTTATCTTCCCGGGGATGCCCGCTCTCGCGCCCATGACGGGATCAGTTTCGCAGACGCGAAAGCGTGTCGAATCCCCTCAAGCGGGCATTCGCGGGGGCATCGGATCGGATCAGGCGCCGGGCTTGGCGCTGATGGCCCGGAAAAGCCCCTCGAGATCGTGCGAGATGCCGGGCCGGGACCGTTCCAGGGCCCGGATGAGCTTGTCGCCGCCGCGATAGAAGGTGACCCGGTCGAAAAGCGGACCGCCCCCGTTCACGTTCTCGGCCAGGCCGAGGAGCGACCGCATGCGGTTCTCGAGATGGCGGGCCAGGCCTTCTTTCCACTCCTGCCAGGTGAGGTACTCCCACTCGGCCGGCGTCAGGGCGTCCCGGAGCGCGCCGCGCTCCCTGGCCGCGGCCGCGTCGTCGCCGGCGTCCCAGGCCTCGAGAAGGGCCCGGTAGGCCTTGATGAAGGCCGGATTGGCGTAGCGGAAGGGGAACTGGAGCTCCCACATGTAATCCTGCCGCTTCATCGCGTCCTGGAAGATGGCCAGCCCCTCCTTGAGCTTCTGCTCGCAGCAATCCCACTCGGCGCAATGCACGAATTCGTGGAAAATGATGACGGCGCCGGCCGGCTCGTCGAAGACCTCCCCGGTCACGACGCAGGCCATGCGGTTCCCCCAGAAGGCCAGGGGCATGGCCGCCCGGACCCCGACGGGGATGTCGAACGTGTCGGGCGCCGCCGCGACCTGGCGATAGCTCCCGTCCTTGAGCGACGGCTCGAAGATGTGGAAAGTCTTGTTCTCGACAACCGCCACCGGATAGACCTTCTCGAGCGCCGGGTGCAGGGGCGCGAAGCGCTCCCGGAGCTCGAAGAGCTTGGCCAGGGGGGCGGCGTACTTCGCCGCGACGGGATCGACGGCCTCCTGCCCCCGGCCCGGGGCCGCGTTCCAGGCGGCGACCGCGAAAATGATCAGGCCAACGACTTTCTTCATGCCTCGCCTCACCCGGGGTATCCTAAGCCGATGGCCCGGGAAACGCAAATGGGTCCGGCGGGGCGCCTCGTCCCGGGCGAAGAAAGGGCTTGCCGGGAACGGCCGTAAAGCATAAAATCGAGGCAATTTACAGGTTTCCCGAGTCCCCCGTCCCGTTATGGGGCCGGGGGCGCCCGGGAGTACGGGGAGAGTCTCATGTCGGGACGCAATCGGCCGTCTCACGAGGTCCGCTGGCCGGCCCTGAAGGTCCTCTGGCACAACCCCCATCTGCTCAAGGTCCGCCCGGGCATCGGCCTGTTCTTCGTCAAGTACTTCCGCAAGTTCAGGACCCGCCGCGCCGGGCGGAACATCATCCTGCATTCCCATCTGCCGCCGCTCAACAGCCCGGCCTATGCCCGCTTCGTCCGCGAGCAGCTGGTCGAGCGCCGGATGGTCCCTTCGCACGCCCAGGTCGGGTTGACCAACGCCTGCCCGCAGCGGTGCGTCTATTGCTACAACCGCGACCGGAAGGGGGAGCCCCTGGCGACGGAGGAGATCCGGACCGTCGTCCGCGACCTGAAGCGCCTGGGCATCTGCTGGCTGGGCTGGACGGGCGGGGAGCCGCTCCTCAACAAGGACATCGTCCGCCTGACCGAGGAGGCCGCGGACGGCTGCGCCGTCAAGCTCTTCACGACGGGCAGCACGCTGACCCCTGAGCTGGCCCGGGACCTTAGAACGGCTGGCCTGTTCTCCGTCTCCGTCAGCCTGGACCATTGGACGGCCGAGGTCCACGACGCCAACCGGGGCCTGCCGGGCGCCTTCGCCACGGCCCTGAAGGCCATCGACATCTTCCTCGGCGTGGACGGTCTCGACGTCGGCGTGTCCGCGGTCCTGTCGAAGGCCATGATCCGGACGGGCCAGGCCGAGGAGTTCCTGGCCTTTGTCGAGTCGCTGGGCGTTCACGAGGCCTGGTTGAGCGAGGTCAAGCCTTCGGTGCAGGCCTTCTGGAACGACGATCTTGTCATCGCCGAAGAGGACCGCCTGCGCCTGGTCCGGCTCCAGGACGAGCGCAACGCCCGGCCCGGCCTGACCGTCAATTACCTGGGACATTTCGAGGGGCGGGAGCACTTCGGCTGCAACGCCGGCCACAAGATGATCTACGTCGACGCCTTCGGCGGGGTCAGCCCCTGCGTCTTCACTCCCATGACCCTGGGGAACGTTCGCGAAAAGCCGGTCGACGAGATCGTCCGGGACATGGTGGCGCGCTTTCCCTCGGAGGCCTCGTGCTTCGTCAACAAGAACTACAAGGCCTTCCAGGCCCGGGCGAAAGGGGAGATCCTGCTGCCCCGGGAGGCCGGCCTCGAGCTCCTCGAGAACGTGACCTTCGGCCCGCCGTCGGAATTCCTAAAAGTCTTCAACTCCTGAAGGATGAAACACATGGACGCCCGGTCCCGCGCCGCTTATAAAACCGTCAGCCTCGGCCTGGCCGTCATTTTCGCCGTCGTCGGGGCCCTCTTCCTGATCATCCCCGGCGAGACGCTGGCTTTCTTCAACGCCCTGTCGCGGCGCGCCGGGCTGGCCGAGGGGCCCGCCGGGCGGTCGTTCTTCGTCGTGCTGGCCGGGGCCTACATGTACGTCGTGACCGTCCTGGCCTGGCAGATGTTCCGGCACCCCGAAGACAAGACCTTCCCGCTGCTCCTCGGGCAGGCCAAGCTGGCCAGCGCCGTCCTGTCCTTCCTGATGTTCGCCGTCCATGCTCCTTGGCTGATCTATCTTGTCAACGGCATTGTCGACGGGGCCTTGGCCCTCGTTGTGCTGGCGTTTTACCTGCGCGTGAAGGCCGCCGGCGGAGGCGCGGGCGCTTGAGAGGCGTCCGGTGAACGCGCGGATCGTCCTGGCCCGCCTCTATCTTCCGGCGCGGCTGCGCAAGAAAAAGCTCCAGGAGCTCCTGCGCCTGACGGCCCGGGCTTTTGCTGCGCCCGCGCCGTCCGTCGAGGGGCTGTCTCTCGCCGATATGCGGCGCGCTTACGCCGAGTTCTCCCGGACGATGGCCGAGCGGGCCTTGGCCCGCCCGGCCGACCTCGAGGCGGTCCGGCGGCGCCTGTTCGACGAAGCGGAGCGTTTGGGGCGGGGGATCCGCGCCGAGCTCCGCGTCTCCACGCCGCGGGAGGCCATGACCGCGGCCAAGATCCTCTATCGGGAGCTCGAGATCCATTTCGAGGGGGACGAGGAGGGCCGCATCGTCATGCGGCGCTGTTTCTTCAGCCAGGTCTATTCGGCCGAGGTCTGCCGGTTGATCTCCCGCCTGGACGCGGGGCTGCTGGCCGGATTGTCGGGGGGCGGGGTCCTCGAATTCTCGGAACGGCTGACCGAGGGCGCCGGCTGCTGCCGGGCCCGGTTCACCTTTCCCCGGGCGGATTGATGCCGACCGCGATCGTCGTCGGAAGCGGAGCGGGCGGCGCGACGGCCGCCAGGGAGCTTCAAGGGCGGTTCGACGTGGTCGTGCTCGAAGCAGGCCGGGAATTCCGGCCCCTGACGCTCGACCTGGCCATTCCCGAACGGCTCAAGCGGCTGGGCCTGCTTTACGACGAGCGCCTGATCCGCCTGCTTTTCCCGGCCATGAAGGTCCAGAAGACGCGGGCCGGCATGGTCCTGGTGCGCGGCATCGGGACGGGCGGCACGACGACGCTGGCCACGGGCAACGCACTGCGCCTCGACCAGGACTTGAAGGCCATCGGCGTCGACCTCGACGCGGAATTTGCCGAGCTCGCCAGCGAGGTGCCGGTCTCGACCGCGCACCAGGCCCGATGGAACGAGACGACCCGGCGGCTGTACGAGGTCTTCGAGGCCATGGGGCTCGGGCCGCGGCCTTTGCCGAAGATGCGGCGCCGGGAATCGTGCGGCCCCTGCGGCCGCTGCGTCCTCGGCTGCCCGTCCGGTGCGAAATGGGACAGCCGGGAGTTCCTGCGCCAGGCCATGGACCACGGCGCCCGCCTGGTCACGGGCTGCCGGGTCGACCGGGTGCTCGTCGAGAACGGCCGGGCGACGGGGGTGACGGCCAAGGCGGGGTCGCGGCGCCGGGTTTTCGCCGCGGACGTCGTCGTCCTGGCCGCCGGGGGCTTGGGCAGCCCGGTCATCCTTCAAAACTCCGGCATCGTCTGCGAACCGGGGCTGTTCGTCGATCCGGTCCTTTGCGTCGCCGCGCCGTGGACAGGAGCCCGGCAGGACCGGGAGATCTCGATGCCCTTCGTGGCCGAATCCGGTCCCGTCATCCTCTCGCCCTATTTCGACTATTTAAGCTACTTCTTCAACCGGGATTGGCGGCCGGCGGCGGGGAACATCGTCAGCCTCATGATCAAGCTGGCGGACGCGAAGGCCGGGACGATCGCGAACCGGGCGGTCGAGAAGGACCTCAGGCCCGAGGATACGGCGGCGCTTCGGTCGGCCGTCGATCTATGCGTGGAGATCTTGAGCCGCCTGGGGATCGAGAAGAGCGAGATGTTCTTCGGGACGCTCAACGCCGGCCACCCCGGCGGGATGCTTCCCCTGACGAGCGCCGATGCGGTCACGCTCCATCCGGCCCGGCTGCCCGAGAACCTCTTCCTGGCCGACGCCACCCTCCTGCCGGAGTCCCTCGGCAAGCCCCCCATCCTGACCATCATGGCCCTGGCCAAGAAAGTCGCCAAGGCCATCTGTCGGACCCAAAGCCGCTGAGACGGACCGACTTGCGGCCGCGCGCGAAGGCCTTTACGTTCTCGGTCTTCTGACGTAGCGCAGAAGCCAGTCGTAGAGCTCCTGGCCGGGATAGACCTGCCAGTGGATCCAATGGCCGACATCGGGTTCGGCGGAGAATCTCAGGTTCTGGTTCTTCCCCTCCAGCCTCCTGACGATCCGCTCCGTTTCTTCGAAAGGCACGACCGTGTCCAGCTTCCCGTGGAAGGCCCAGATCGGCGTGTCGACGAGCTTGTCGATGTTCTCGTCGATATCGTCGAGATGGCTCGTGAACCCGCTCATCGGGGCGATGGCCGCGAACGTTTCGGGATACCGGGTAGCGATATACCAGGTGCCCGAACCGCCCAGGCTCGGCCCGGTCATATAGACCCTGTCGAGGTCGATCCTGTAGCGGGCGGTAACGTCCTTGAAGAAGTTCTCGAACCAGTCATCGGTCGACCATCGGAGATGCTCGGGGCATTGCGGGGCGAGCATAATGAACGGGAACTCCCGTCCTCGATAGACCTGATCGGGGATCCCGGATGAATACAGCTTCTTCAGATCGGTCCCTCGATCCGAACCTCCGTGCAGGTAGATGACGAGCGGCCACTTCCGAACGGCGTCCGCCTCGTAGCCCTTCGGGAGGTACGAGAGGTATCGATAGTCGACGTTCCGGCGATGCTGGTTCCGGCCGTGCTCGAACGTCGAATCGAACTGGAGCTCTCCGTGTTCGGACCAATATCTGACCCGGCCGTGCAGCTGCCCGTCGCGCCAGTTCTGCTCCGCTTCCTTCCGCCCGCTCTCGTACCAGTCGGTGCTCGGGCCGTTCAGCCTGCCCCGCACGAACCGGCCCTTGAATTTCAGGCGCCCGTTCCGGTGCCATTCCGCGTACGGCCCTTCCTTGGTGTTCGAGCGGTAGTTGCATTGATAGTCCTCCTTCACCCGTTTGTCGAAGGAGGAGTAGAAGGCGTCCATCTGGATCCGTCCGTCCTCGTAGTGGTCCCGGACGTGGAACAGGCGCTTCCGGTCGTCGAAGCGGATGGCGCGCGTGTAGACGATCGTCTGGCGATTGGAGACGGCCTGGCGCAAGACGTAGGTTTCGGCTTCCTGGGCTTGCACCTGCCCCAGGCAGAACAGGATCGAGAGAACGGCGGCGGTTCGCTTCATGTCGGGCCGGAGAACCCCACGATTATGCAACAAGTGAACGAGATGAGCAACCTGGCCGCGTCGGCCGGGGAGGCGCCTCCGCCGCTCAGGTGACGTCCCCGGACCGGTCGATGAAAACACGCGCGGTGCGGCCCATCGCCGCGCGCTTTCTCTCCTTGGAGTCCAGGATCTTCTTGCGCATGCGGAGCGATATAGGTGTGACCTCGAGCAGCTCGTCCTCGTTGATATAGTCCATCATCTGGTCGAGCGCCAGGATGGCGGGGGCGTCGATCTTGGCCGCGATATCCGACGTGGAGGACCTCATGTTCGTGAGGTGTTTCTGCTTGGTGGGATTGACCGTCAAGTCCTGGGCCAGCATGGTTTCGCCGACGATCTGCCCGGCGTAGACCATGTCCCCGGCGGACACGAAAAGACGGCCGCGGTCCTGGATGTTGGCCACGGCATATGTGGCGACGGTCCCGGCCCGGTCGGACACCAGGACGCCGTTCCGGCGCCCGCTGATCTTTCCGGCCCACTCACGGTAGCCGAGATACGTATGGGCCATGACGCCGTTGCCCCTCGTCTGGCTCAGGAACTCCATCCGGAAACCGAATAGTCCGCGCATGGGAACGGTAAAGGTCAGGCGGGTATAGGCGCCCTTCAGGTCGATGATCCTTTCCAGCACGCCCCGTTTCTCGCCCAGCATGCGGATGACCGTCCCGGCGCACTCTTTGGGCATGTCCGCGACCAGGGTCTCGTACGGTTCCAGCACGGCGCTTCCGTCCGTCTTCGTGATGACCTGGGGCATCGAGACCTGGAACTCATAGCCTTCACGGCGCATCTGTTCGATGAGGACGGCCAGCTGCAGCTCGCCGCGGCCGGCGACGGTGAACCGGTCGGGAGAATCCCCCCAATCGACGGAGATGGACACGTTCGTCCTCAGCTCCTTCTCGACGCGCTCGCGCAGCTTGCTGGAGGTGACATGCTGGCCTTCCCGGCCCCCGGCCGGGCTGTTGTTGACCAGGAAGATCATGGACACGGTCGGCGGCTCGATGGTCAGCACGTTGAGCCGGACGGGCCTCTCGGGGTCGGCGATGGAATCGCCGATGGTCACGGAAGGGACGCCGGCGAAGGCGAACAGCTCGCCCGCCTCGACGAGGGGCACCGCCGTCCGTTCCAATCCCTCGAAAACGAACAGCTTCAGGACCTCGCCGAGGACCTGCTTGTCGTCCCCGGACAGGACCGCGATCGGGTCGCCGGTCCGGACCCGGCCTCCCAATAGGCGGCCGATGCCGATGCGTCCGATATAGTCGTCATAGCCGATGTTGGTGATCAGGCCCGAGAGCGGGCTCTCGGGATCGCATTCCGGGGCCGGCACATGATCGAGAATGGACTGGAATAGAGGGGTCAGGTCCCGGGCCGGCTCGGCCAGGTCCGGGGTCGACGTGCCGTTCCTGCCCGACGCGTAGATGACCGGGAAGTCCCATTGCTCGTCGTCGGCGTCGAGCTCGATGAAGAGATCGACGGTCTCGTCGAGGACTTCTTTGATCCGGGCGTCCGGGCGGTCGATCTTGTTGATGACGACGATGGGCCGGAGGCCCAGCTCCAGGGCCTTCTTGAGCACGAAGCGGGTCTGCGGCAGCGGGCCTTCCGCCGCGTCGATGAGCAGCAGGACGCCATCGACCATCCGGAGGACGCGTTCCACTTCGCCGCCGAAGTCCGAATGGCCCGGTGTGTCGACGATGTTGATCTTGACGCCCCGCCAGACGAGCGACATGTTCTTGGCCACGATGGTGATGCCCCGCTCGCGCTCGAGATCGCCCGAATCCAGGATGCAATCGCCCATCTGGTCGATATTGCGGAAGAGCTTGCACTGCCGCATCATCGCGTCGACGAGCGTCGTTTTCCCATGATCGACATGGGCGATGATGGCGACGTTGCGGATATCTTGTCTGCGCACAGGGCTCCTTTGGGCTTTGAGTTCTCCAGCCGGGGATAGATCACCAGGGGAAAACGGAACGAACAAGCATTATACACCCGGCCCGAAGCCGGGAGACGTCAGACTTCAGGGCCGGATGCGGCGAGACCGGAACGGACGCCGAATGTTCGAATCGGTTGGATGTCCAGCTTCGTCGCTCAGGCCCTTATCCATTGTGCCAATATTTCTGGGCAATGGAATGGGGTGAGTGAGGGGAATCGAACCCTATATCCAAAATCATCATAATCCAATTAAATACAATATTATAGACAAATTCAGAACGCGATTAAACCGAGTCGGCGAAAAAGGATCCCGTCCCCAGCTATTCTGGCTGACGGCCGTCTTTCCAAATCACGTTATAGCGCTTAACGTATTGGTAGCCGTCCTCGTCTTCCTCAAGGGCATAATACTTGCCGCCGGCGATCTTCAGACCACGCGATTTGAAGGGTATTCGGGCGACCAGACGTCCCTCCTTGTCGAAGACATCATGGATAAACCGCCCGTCTGCTGTTTTTTCCCAGGTTGTAACGAATAGATGTCCAGTATCGCTCGTGAAGATGTCCCAGAATGCGGAATGGAGCTTGGCGAAATCTAGGGGCATAGAGCTGTATTCAGGCTTCTTGAATTGTCTGAGTTCTTCATCGCTTATTGGGATTTGATCGAATTCCTTGCGGATTCTCATAAATAGATCATAAACACCTGCCTTGAAGACCTGCACCTCGTAATCCTCAGAGAGGCCAACGACCAGATTGTCATTAATATCGAAGGCCCAAGTCATACTAGGGAAGCCAATTCCGATTCTTTCTTTGACTTGGCCCGGGGCACGGGCCAAAACGCTTGCTGGGCTCCCTTCTGGAGTGAGAGTCGCAATTCGGGTTTCAAAATAAGGCTTTCCTATTTCAAAGCCGCCACCTGCCGCGCAGATGCGTCCCTTTGAATCTAATCTCGCCGTGGCATAGTTCGACACCTGGAGTCGAAGGTCCCGAAGGAACATTCCTTTGTTATTGAAAAAGGTCAGGCATCTTAGGCGGAGGTTGGCCACCACGAGCTCGCCAGTTGCCCTGACAATAGAGAGCGGCCCTATCCCGTCGAACTCGCCCGGGCCCTGACCGTGGCGTCCGATGGTCCTCAGAAAGCGGCCAGTCTTATCGAAAACCCTGATTTGATCTTCGCCGAGGGCGGCGCTGATATAGAGATTGCCGTCATCATCGACGACGAACTCCCCGATGCGCTTGAAGACTGCCTGGCCTTGCGCCTCCGGCCCTCCTATCGAAAGTTCTTCTTTGAGCTCGAGGATAGGGCCCTTGTAGACCGGCTCCTTGGGATTCTTGATGATGGTGACATCGCCTTCTTTGACTATGGACCCCTTCCATTTCGGTTGTGACTGGGGTCGGGCGGGGATCGACGACATCAGGATCAGCAGGCCACAAATAGGAAGTCGGATTCTGACAATTCTCATGTCCGGCCTCCCTCCATCACAACGGGACTTTATCATAAAACGCCCAGCAGGATGAGGCCTTTTGATACCCCGAAATTCTGTGCCCAAAACTGTGCTAGTCGTTGGAAGTTCCAGATAGGGCAGGACAACTCCAGGGAGCCATTATATGGGGGGATTCTCGAGGAACAGGTGGGGTGAGTGAGGGGAATCGAACCCCCAACCTTCGGATCCACAGTCCG
>JAEAMG010002490.1_pt1 | contig 11344 bp, 6 predicted proteins | sample 8958741 | NCBI WGS metagenome assembly JAEAMG01 (sample SAMN16933256, study PRJNA681125) | bioreactor sludge metagenome | isolation source: anaerobic bioreactor treating anionic surfactant - SDBS | place: India: Bengaluru | collected 2019-02-28
CCTCTCACTGACTATCGGAAACGCCGCTTTGCACGCCTCAGAAACAGGCGATCCGTTTCTGGGCGACTGGAAAGGACTCTGGAAATCCGGTGAGGACAAACACCCGAACATTACCGCCCAGGTTATTCCCCTGGGAAATAACCAATACCAGGTGACACTGCAGGAAGCATTGTATCAGCGCGTACCGCCAGATGCCGTCATTACCGCCTCAGGAAAAGAAGGGCTCTTGCGGTTCGATGACGGCTTCTTTTTTGGTGAAATCCAGGGAGACCAGTTTATTGGCGGCCGACGGGGGGATAAACCGGGCAACTTTGTAATGGAACGCTTTATACTCACACCTCCTTCACTGGGAGCTGTTCTCCCGGAAAACGCCCTGGCGCTTTTCAACGGTTCCGGTTTTGACGCCTGGGGACGGTTCCCCAAGGGCAGCGGCTGGAACATTCTCGAAGGCGGCATCCTGCAGGCCGATCCGAGTCTGGGCACCATTGAAACACGGCGCAAATTCGGCGACTGCCGCCTTCATCTCGAGTTCCGGATACCACTGCTGCCGGAGGCGCGCGGGCAGGAACGGGGCAACAGCGGCGTCTTCCTGCAGCACTATTATGAAGTGCAGATATTGGACAGTTACGGCCTGCCCGGGTACTGGAACGAGTGCGGCGCCATTTATCGCGTTTCCGCGCCGTATATAAACATGTGTCTGCCGCCGCTGCAATGGCAGACCTATGACATTGAATTCCGCGCCGCCAGATTTGACAAAGCGGGAAAACTGCTTGAGAATGCACGGATGACCGTCCTGCATAATGGTGTGGCCGTTCAGAAGGATCAGGAAATACCTCACGGCACCTCGGGCGACGCTAAGAAACCGCCTGTGGCGCCGGTCAAAGACCCGGGCTCCATCCGGCTGCAATCCCATAAGAATCAGGTACAGTTTCGCAATATCTGGGTAGTGGATTTGACTGAGAACAAGCAGGACAAGGAAACACCCTAAAGACTTTCCTGTGGCCGGCGGTTTGTCGTGCCGCGCAAGGTGAGTAGCGATCATTTGGAGAATACATAATGAAAAAGTGGCTTAAACGCGGCATTCTTGTTTTGGTGGCGCTCCTGGCGTTGCCGATCCTGTTTCTATTGGGGATGTATGGCGTTTACTCTCACATCACCAGCCGGAAACCGGGCAACCTTACCGTAAACGTATTTCCCGGTCCGCTTGGCGCCTCGGTAAACCCCTTTATCGGTACCGGCGGCGTGTTCTATATGTGCGCCAACAATAGCCCGGCCGCCTGTGTTCCCTTCGGCATGGTGCGTCTGGGCCCGGACACGGCATCGCTGCTATTAAACAAAACGGGATTGAACTATTCGGGATATTATTACGGCGATAACAAGATTATCGGATTCAGTCACACACGGATTATTGGTGCGGGCGTGCGTGAGGGCGGCAATTTCAGGGTCTTTCCCACCCTCTCCGATACGGTACAAGCCGGCACGGAATTCCCCTATATCCGTTTTTCTCATGACCGGGAAACGGCCTTTCCGGGATATTACGCAGTACACCTGCCCAAGCCGGACATACTGGCGGAGTTCACGGCAACGGCGCATGTCGGCGTTCACCGTTATACCTTTCCCGAGGCGGGTTCCCCTTTTCTACGTTTGGATGTCACCAGCGCACTGGGAGATGGGCGGTGTGAAGACAGCGCCTTTCGCGTATTACCAAATAACAACGAAATTGAGGGAACCGTTCGTTATTTCGGGTCTTTTTCCGGTCGCTATGGCGGTCTTGACCTTTTCTTTGTTGCCCGATTCAGCCGGCCGCTCACGCAATACAGCGTATGGCATGGAGAAACCATATTGCCGGGCTCAGAGGGTGCCGCGGGCAATGATATCGGCGCCCATCTCGGGTTTGACACTGACGGGGCAAGCCACTCTTTGGAAATGTACCTTGCAGTATCGCCTGTCAGTATCGCCAATGCCCGCCTGAACCTGGAAAGGGAGGCGGGGACAAAAACCTTCGAGGAAATCTTTGCCGACGCGCGTGATGCCTGGGAGAAACGCCTTCAATGCATTCGTATACAGGGCGGTACGGACAGGCAGCGGCGCATTTTTTACACGGCCTTATATCGTTCGTTCCAGATACCCACCCGGTTTACGGATGTCAATGGAGAGTATCGCGGGTTCGACAAGGAAGTACATGCCGCGGAAGGATTTAATTATTACACCGATTTTTCCCTGTGGGATACCTTTCGCACAGTCCATCCCCTGTACAATCTGGTGGCCCGGGCGGAACAGCGGGACATGATGGTTTCGCTGGTGGAAATGTCCAAGGCCGGAGGGGGCTGCCTGCCACGATGGCCCGCCGGATGCGGCTACACCAACAGCATGTTCGGCACGCCAGCGGACATGGCCGTCAGCGAGGCCTGGCTGAAAGGCATCCGGGATTTCGACATGGAAACCGCCTATGCGGCCATGCGCCGCACCGCCCTCGAAGGGGTGCCGCCCGACTGCAGGTTCAGCGGACGCGAAGGGCTGGAAGGGTATCTTCAATTCGGCTACTGCCCCGATGACAAGATGAAAGAGTCCGTGGCCGCCACCTTTGAGTATGCCTGGGCCGACCATTCCCTTTCCCTGTTGGCAAAAGATCTGGGCAAGGAGGAAGACGCCCGAACCTTTGCGGCCCAAGCAAAATCGTATCAAAAGCTATGGAACCCAGAAAGCCGCCTTTTCCATCCCAGGCATTCCAACGGCCGCTTTGAAGCCGAAATCAAGCCTGACTTGCTGACCTACCTGGATTTTGAGGGAAAGTATACCCGCGCCTACTGTGAAGGCAGCGCCATCCAATGGCGCTGGGCAGCCCCCTTCGACCCGGAAGGGCTTATCAATACTATCGGCGGAAATGAGGTATTTGTCCGGGAACTGGAAGACTATCTAAACAATACAAAGAAACGTCTTGGCAATTGGAATCCTGGACCCTACTATTGGCAGGGGAACGAACCCTATTTTCATGCTGCCTATCTGTTCAACGATGCCGGACGGCCCGATTTGACACAGAAATGGGTGCGGTATCTGCTGGAAAACAAGCATAACGACGACTATATCGGCCTGGATGGCAACGATGACTGCGGCACCCTCTCCGCGTGGCATGTGCTCAGCGCCGTCGGCTTGTATCCAATTGCAGGCACGACCCGGTACTGGATCGGCTCCCCCCTCTTTGAGCGGGCCGACCTGCGTATGGATGCCGGAGTCACACTGACTGTGCTCGCCGAAAATAATCCCACCGACAACCCCTATATACAGCGAATCTCGCTGAATGACGTTCCCCTGGAGCGTTTCTGGCTGGACCACGGTGAAATCGCCGCCGGCGGCGTGTTGCTCTTTGAAATGGGACCAGAACCGGCGTTTCGCTGAATTACTCCTGCACTACCCAGCACAGCGGGGGCGCGGCTTGGGGATCATAGGCATACTGTTCACCGCTTTGCCATATATAAGCCGCACGAATGGCGTAATTCATTGGGTTGACCCCCTGCTGCCAGCCTGTCAGATAGGCGATAGCCTCACTCATCACCACGCGCCAGTCCACATTTAAATCCGCTTGGATGGGGATATTTTCACCCTCGCCTTCACCTTCGCCTTCACCCTCACCCTCGCTCAGGCATCCCGCGTAAGCGCTCAAGTCGCTCTCCTCGAAATCCTCGGGCAGCCCGATTCCCTGTGAAATTCCAACCAGTCCATCGGTAGCGGTGATACCGAGGTGTGTTATTGTTATCAAACCCGCATCCGGCCCGCCATCATAATACAGCTCGATTTGAAAGGTATTGCCTGCATAACCATCATATTCATAAATATTTTGAAAGGTAATGGCCACATGGTCGGCAAATTCCCGGGAATATATAGTACCTCCGTTTTCGGGATTCAAATCGTCAAACAAGGCGCTGATATGTGGCAGGGAAAAATGCGCCCCAATACTTTCCGACCATTCGCTTTCACCGCTCTCAAAAGTGATATAGCCGTTACTTCCTATATAAAAACTCGAATACGGTATCCCATATAGCGATACCTGACGTCCGCTTGAAAGGGTTACAAAAACAAAATCATCATCCATAAGATAATATGTTGACCCACCGCCAGGGTCTGACGGGAAACTTGTTGCAGGCTCACGGCAGGCTTGATAGAAATTCACCGAACCGTTCGGCATGAAGAACAGCGTCTGATTTACCAAATCATTATCCGACGCGTCAAACAACTCCGTAAAATAGTCTATCTGTTCCAGGGTGGCAAACCCATAACAGGAACCGTTATTGTTATCCACCCCGCTGTTGCCCACCGTATCGGCCGCTTCGATAAAAAGAAAATATACGCTGTTGGGCGTTAATCCAGTCAGGGTAATGTTGTGACTGGTTCCTAATCCTTTTTCAACGGCGTCAAACGTCAATGCATCACAAGCCGTCCCATATCGAACCACCCCAATGGCGGGTTCGTCGGTATCAAAGGTGACGGAGGCTTGTCTTGTCTGGATGTTGATGATATGCACATTAGTAATACCCGGAGGCGCGCAGTCTATCGCGGCGTCCGCCGTTACCGGAACATCTATGCCTCCGGCGCCGTCATCCGCGTCCACATACGTCGCGGTTACCGTGCTGCCATCCGCTACAGCAAGACTGCCCGGAGCACCTGTAGCACTTAACGCAATACTGCCCGAAAAAAAGGACGTATCAGGCCCGGATTCTGTCAATGTTACCGGCATGCCTGATGGTTCCGAGGTAGAGGAGACGGTCACGACCACTGTTTGTGCGGTTCCGGGATCCGTGTTTAAATCCGTATCTGATACCCTGATGACAACCGTACTTTCACAGGCATAGCGCGATGCGTCCAGGAAGAGACTTCCTGTAGAACCAGCGGCTACGGGAAGGGTAGTTTGGTAGGGCCTGTAATTTCGGCACGTTACGGTCAACAACACGCTGCCTGAAATCAGCGGAGGCGTAAAGGATAGCGACGCTTCGCCGCCTGACGATACGGTGACGCCGTGGATCACACCGTCTTGGGTGATGGCGACTACGGCGCCATCGGGTGCCCCATAAACGCTTAAGGACAAGGCCCCCGCCTGAACCACAGGCGCATGGGTAACTGACAGGTCCTGAACCACTTCGGTCAAGAGTTCCACGGACGGGTCCCCCATGAGATTATACATTTCGAAATAGCGTCTTATATCTCCCGTACCCCCGTAGTAAAGATAGAGGCCGTTTTTAGCGAATTCGAGCATGGCGCCAATCCATGTCAGGCTGTTTTGCCAGAACCCTTCAAATACCTTTCTCTCGAGGATATCATCCTCATCCCAAAATGAATTGACCGAAGAGCCCCAATAAGCCAGTCCGCCCGCCTCATGACGCAGCCACGTTTCCCCGAAACACTCCCCAAGGGGATAGTAACCAGTCACGCAGGCGAATCCAAACACCATGGGAAAAACGTCATTGGTTAGACTGTAGATATTGCTCTGGCCAAAGTACGGACCGTCCGCCCAGAGCGTCTCACCGCCATGGCCGGAATAAACAAGAAAGGAGCGGCCCTGATTGGCGGCGCTACTGATTTGTTGTGTGGCGCCGCCATAGCTGACCATGTAAATCTTTTCCGAAGTGAAACCGGCGGGATCAAAATAATTGGAAACTACGATATTGTGAGTTCCTTCCGTAATCCCGTAGTTATCCTGGCCTGCCATGAACGATGCTTGTTTCTCCCAGCCGGAAGCGGTAGACCAGAGCCTGCGTTCGTAGTTCAGAGTTTTGTGGACGGCATGGGCCAATTCGGTCGCTGTACGCACGGAGAGTCGGCCGTACCAGATATCAGGCGTATTCCATTCCGTACCATCCAACAGCGCATAATTCAGATCTGTCGGCGGTGAATCACTTCCCCCGCCCGTCCAGTTGGGAATTGTATCCGTATCTCCCACCAGCAGCAGAAAAGAAGGCGGAATATCCCAGGTATCGTATGCATTCTGGATGTAATCCCGAATAGCGGTCGCTGTGGCGCCCGTTTCCGCCGTCGAAACCAGGTTGGTGCGCAGGCCGCGTTGGTTCTTCCATGCAACAAAATCGGCAAGATTGGCATCATTAAAAAAAGAAGGAGCCGCGATAATGAGCAATCCCGCGGGATACGCGGCAAACCTGGCTTTGTCCGACTGCTCCGATTCAAGCAAAACAGCATCCAGTGCCCGTTCCATTGCGGGAGAAATATACCGGGATTCACGCCACTTGGGCGCGGAAGAATCACATTCCCATGACACATCGAAGGATAGGGCGGTACGAACCGTCAGGCCGTTCGAGGCGGGAGCGTATTCAAAGGGATACACCGTAACCATGTATAAATTACGGCCGCGCTGAATACCGAAAGGGGAAATTTCTACGGGAGCGATACCCACGGCGCCGGATTTGGCATAGTAGGCGCGGTCCCAAACCAATGGCGCGGGCTTGGACCCTGGTATCTTTTCTACAGGCGGTTGGACAGGATACACCGGCAAATCGCCGTCCTTTTCCTCGCTTAGTGTAGACTGCACGGACACACCAACCACCTGCACATTTGCCCCATTTAAGGGGACTTCAAGAAGTCGCCGCCACACCGGTACTTCAGGACGTCCCACGTCTCCCGAGACTGCAAGATTTGAACTTGAGATTCTGCGGAAGGGTTGGCCGTCTATTTTGGCAACCTTAACGTCCCAGTCATCAAGCGAGCATTCAACATGGACACCGCTTCCTGTTTTGGAAACGTTCCAGGAAAAAGCGGCGATGGTGGCCGGCTCGTTTCCGTCATTGTCAGGCGTATGTTCTTTCGGGGTTGCCCAGGCGCCAAAAGCCATGGCAAGACCTGTGAATGCAAGCAGGCTGGCTGTCCGGAAAAACAGCCTGCTAAAAAAGACTTGGTGCATACGGGCATTCCTTCTCTGTTCATTATTTAGTCTTCGACGATTTCCTCAGGGGAAAGAGGGATATTTTCTGCCACACGCATTTACTTTATCACAATTACCCATGCCGAACCACTTTTCAGCCAGGGTGTCCTCAGGCCGCAACACGTGGCCGTCCCCTTGACTGTGTGGCTTGAATTTCGCTATTATCCATCTCTAACTGCGGTAGATCTTCAAGATAACAAAAGCGTGGTATGTAGCTGATTTGAAGTTATCTGCTAGTTGGACTAAATGGCTATCGCCGTGGGTGATCCCTCCAGTAGGCGTACCTTCCTTGGTGCGCCCTCTTGCCACAAGCGCCGTAGGTAGTATTTCTGGCGCACCAAGGAAGGTACGCCTACTGGAGCTCCCTTGGGTTCTGATGTTACCCAATATTGCAGGGTTGTGGGAGCCAGTCGAATTAGCGTTTAGTCCAAAAAGTTTTTCAGTTGGCACGGCAACTGAAAAAGCTTATTCGTTCTTATGAAAACTAGTAAATGGATTTTGTGCAGGGAGCAAAAAGCCTCTGACAGGAAGAATCTAATTGGATTGACATGAAATCAGGAGACCGGATATGTATCGTCCTCAAATCAAGGTGGTAGACTGTACCATACGTGATGGCGGTCTGATGAATGACTGGCATTTTCCGACAGCCATGGTCAAGGATGTATTTCATGGGCTTGCGGAGGCGGGGGTGGACTATGTGGAAATGGGCTATCGGGTGGACAAGAAAATGTTTTCCCCCAAGGAATTCGGTCCCTGGCGATTTTGCGACGAAAGTGATCTGCGCGAAGTCGCTTATGAATGCGACACCAAAGTCTCGGTGATGTGCGATGTGGGCCGGACCGATTATGATGCCTTTCTGCCGGCTTCGGAATCCATCGTCAAGTTATTCCGCGTAGCCACGTATGTGAAGGACATAGACAAGGCCATCCATCTCATCAACCACATCAAGGCCCTGGGGTATAGGGTAACTTGCAATATCATGGCGGTTTCGACGAACCTGGAACCCGATTTGGACGAAGCCCTGGATCAACTGGCCACTACGGACGTGGACGTGGTGTATCTTGTAGATAGTTTCGGGTATTTTTATTCCGAGCAAATCCATTATCTTGCCGATAAGTATCACGAGCGGCTGCCCGGCAAAGAGCTGGGCATCCATTGTCACGACAACCAGCGGCTTGCTTTCGCAAATACCATCGAGGGGATCATCAAGAATATTAACTTCGTGGATGGGTCTATCTACGGCATGGGCCGCGGCGGCGGCAATTGCACCACGGAACTGTTGCTGGCTTTTCTGAAAAACCCGAAGTTCAATCTTGCCCCCGTACTATCCCTTGCGGAGAAATATTTCATTGATTTAAAGCGAAACTTGAAATGGGGGTATGAACTTCCCTTCATGTTGACCGGCAACCTGAATAAACATCCGCGCCCCGCCCTGGCGCATGTAAAAGCCGCAGTTGAGGGGAACAAAAAGAGTATCGTGGATTTCTACAATGAACTTGTGGGCGTGGATGATGCCGTTTGAGCCATTCCTGCTGCCTTGAAGGACACGTACCCCTCCGCGGGAGAAACCGCATTCTGTCACGAGGCGAAAGGGGATGATGGAAATCAATCAAGGAACTCAAAGGGAAGGAGGCTTTGAATTGTAGCCTGTACAGGGATCGGCTGTCCGGCTCGTATTACGATTTTATATTCCCTGCCAGGGGTAACGGGGAACAAGATGGTACGCTCCTGTTTTCCTTGCAAATCTTCATGATAGCGCAAATCCGAATCCTGGTAAACTTGAAAACGCAGGTCCGGGGCGGCGGATTCCGGGTGAACCGTGAATGCCACAGTAGTGGCCTGAACATCCAGCCAGGTAGAACCACTAGACTTCCAGCGGACTTTCTCCTCTATTGTGGTCGTCGCGTTCTGTAGTTTTATGGGAACCGCATCCGGCAGGGCAAGTGGTCCTGTGACTGCGGCCTGAATGGCGGGCCCTTCTAACAAAGGATTAATAAACTCCCCATATCGGCGGCATTCTACCGCCCAGAACGTGACGGCGCCGAGGGTCCACACCAACAGGAACTGGGTTATCCAAACGGCGGGCGCGAGGGGCAGATACGTTTTGAAGGTAAAAACGACGATACACAGGGAGATCACAAGTGAGCCGACAAACGCAAAAATCGGGAAGGGCATCGGTAACAGGATCAGCAACAATACTAACGATCCCACCAACAAACCGGGAATGAAGATCAGTATTTCCGGCGGTGATGGCTTTGCACGAAATAATTTCAAGGCCAGTTTTAGCGCCAGAGGCCAGAACACCAGCATGACAATACCGGTGCCCAGACGCGCCGGCACCAAAATACGGTTTCCAATTTCGGCCATGGAAAACAAGGGGGATTCCCCCGCGTGCTTGTAGGCCAGGAACAGGCGCGCACCAACCACCACAGACGCTATCAAAAGGCACCCAATCACAATAAGCGCAAGGGCGGTCATGGTTTCAGGACGTAATAGATAGGTTCCGTGCGCCTCCACCGGAGGGGCATTCAGAAAGGAGGGAGATTGCTTCCGTAGTACGGTATTACATTGCCAGCAAGTTTCAAATTCGTCGCTGTTCTGGGCGCCGCATTGCGGGCAAATGACGCCGGTAACCAGCAGTTCCTCTTCCTGGTCGGCGGTCAGGTTTGGCTGAAAAATGCCGCTGATAGGAACCTTTTTTTCTTTTTCCTCGCTGGAAATTGCATCTTCCAGTGTTACAACCGCCCGTTTGGCCACCGTGTGCTCAGGGGATAGTTCCAGCACACGCCGCCATGCGGCCAGGGATTCCTTGGGTTTGCCGTCCACCTGATATACATGGGCAAGTTGTTCGCAAGGCCCGACCTCATCGGGCCACTGCTCAATCGTTTTCGACAAATGCTCTTCCGCCTCTGCATACCGTCCCAACCGGTAATAGGTGGCGGCCAGGTAGCGCTGTACGCTTAATTTCGGCGTCCACTCCTTGCTGAGCACCTGCAGCTGTTCCAGCGCCAGAAGATACTCATGTTCGGCATATAGCCTTTTAGCGAGGCGCCATCGTTGCGGATGATCATCGGGATGGCTTTCCATATAGGCGGCCAATTCCCAGACATCAGACATGACACTAACCTTTATGTTGGCGGGCAACTCACGCCCGCGGCAGAAACTGCCTATTTCTTGCGGCGTTTATCTTTGCGGGCCGCTTTTCGTTTTGCCGTCTGGCGACGGCGTCGTATTCGAAACCATAGCTCGTTGCCGAGCCAGGATAACACTCCCGCGCCGATGGCGGCCAGAAACACTCCGGCAAGAACCCGGGTTAAAGGAGAGATTGTATCTTCATAGGTGATGGAACTTATCAGATGAATGCAGGGCCAGATCAAGGCCAGCGTCAACAGCAGCCAGATCAGCCAGCCGAGAACATCCGGATTTTTCAGCAGGGTGGATAACTTCACGTCGCCTCCTCAATACCGTTCTTTTTTATCGCGGGCAATGTCAATTGAAAACAGGCGCCCTCTGTGTTTTCCAAAAGGAGTAATTTACCGCCATGTTCAAGGGCAATCTTGGCGGAGCAGGCAAGGCCGAGTCCCGTGCCGCGCCCGCCCTTGGTGGAAAAAAAGATGTCGAATATCTGCTCGCGCAGTTCCGGGGGCACCCCGGGCCCATTGTCAACAACCGTTATCTCCACAAATTCCTCCGTGTGATTACGCATCGTGATGACAATACGTCCTGACTTTTCCGGTACGGCATCCATGGCATTACCGACCAAATTCATGATGCAGCGCAGCAGCGCATCCTGGTCGGCCCGGACCAGGGAAAGATCTTCTTCCGCCTCAACTTCCAGGACGATCTTCTTTTGCTGAAACAGATCTCCCATGGTTTCACAGGCTTCCGTAACCACCTGGGGCAGGTAGCATTCCCGCAGCATGGGACGTCCCGGCTTTGCCACGAATAACAAATCCTGCACAAAATTAGAGATACGTTTGATACTGCGCCCCAGCACCGGCCATGTCTTTTTTATGGATGTCATATCATCGTTTTGAAGCGCCATTTCGATCAACTCGGCGCTGCTGATCAAACCGGTGAGAATGTTCTTGATGTGATGCGTCAGGCCGGCGATGGCATGGCCGATGGCTGCGAGCCGCTCGGTCTTGATCTCGTTTTCGATCATGCGCGCGCTGACCACCGTGGAGGCCGCCAGGGCGGAGAACATTTCCATGACGTGCTGATCCAGGGGGGTAAAGGAATCGCCCCCGATTTTGTTGATTAGTTCGAGCACACCCACCAGCCGGCCTCGGTCAAACATAGGTGTTGCCAGTATGTTTCGTGTATGGAAGCGGGTGGCAACATCCGCGCCCCGGAAGAAACGGCCATCCTGCTCCACATCCGGCACGTGGATTGTCATTCACTACAGAGCGGCCGCTC
>JAEAMG010002492.1_pt1 | contig 11329 bp, 7 predicted proteins | sample 8958741 | NCBI WGS metagenome assembly JAEAMG01 (sample SAMN16933256, study PRJNA681125) | bioreactor sludge metagenome | isolation source: anaerobic bioreactor treating anionic surfactant - SDBS | place: India: Bengaluru | collected 2019-02-28
CGTGGATCGTTACGATATCCGCTCCGTTCATAATAAAATTCTCAACAAACTTGTCGGGAGCCTTAATCATGAGATGGACGTCAAGAGGTTTTGTGGCTATTCTTTTGATGGCCTCCACAATGAGAGGGCCTATGGTAATATTGGGAACAAAATGACCGTCCATGACATCGATATGGATGAGGTCCGCTCCCGCTTTCTCAACGGCTTTTATCTCTTTTCCGAGTTCAAGAAAATTACAGGAGAGAACCGAAGGGGCTATCTGGATTTTTTTCATCACTGTCCTCCGTGATCAGTATATATTTATGACCAGTTCATCAGAACTGTTGAATACGGTCCTTCTCGGTACGGAAAGACTGAACCCGCTGTCATGCGATGTCTCATCATTCCTTACGTAATTTATTTTATATTTTATCTCCTTTTCTTCCATCTCTTCGGCAAGCTCTGTAACACTCAAGCCTCTGACATTCGGTATGAAGAAATATATTGTCTGCTTGCCGCCGATAATGAAGGTGACCTGGCTATTCTGGAGGATTTCGGTGCCTTCGGGAGGTATCTGAGCGATTATTTTTCCCGCTTTAGTGCCTGGTACGGTAATGATTCTATCGAGAATCAGCTGCTCTGCTTCTAAGATTTTCTTAGCTTCGTCAAGCGTTTTACCGATGACGCCGGGTGCTTTGATAAGCTCGGGTCCTTCAGAGACGATGACGTATACAGTTCTCCCTAATCGCGTATTGATATTCGCGTCAGGCTTCTGGATAGTAATGTGGTTGTACGGTATATCATTTCTTCTCTCATGCCTGAGAACTGAGAAAGAAAGCCCCTTGCTTTCCACAAGCTGCTTCGCTTCCTCTACTGTCTTGCCCCGTATATCAGGGCAAATGGTCGTTTTCTGCCCCTTGAGAGTTATGCTGATCGTGAGATATGTCGCGAGTATGAAAACGACAATCGGTGTCAATACGCAAAATAAAATAAGCTTAAGAAATTTCATATTTTTTTCATCTTCGCGATAAAGAAACCGTCAGCATCTGTCTCGTGAGGAAGCGATAGAAAATATTCCTTATTAAACAGAAATGACAGGGGATTTTCAAGTATAATGTTTTTTTCCTTTTTGAATTTCTCAATCACCGCGATTGTCTCCTCGGTTTCAAAGGAACAGACACTGTAAACCATGTGTCCCCCTTTCTTGAGATTATCCCATAACGCGTTCAGTAATGCGAACTGAAAATTACCGAAGGAGATAATATCCTGTTTGCGTCTTCGCCATTTGATTTCAGGATGTTTTCTGAGGATGCCCAGCGATGAACAGGGAGCGTCGATGAGGATTGTGTCAAAGGTATCCTTCTTAAAAGGGCTGCACGCAGCATCGCCGAGGACGGTCATGCCCGTATTGGTAACATATTGCAGCCTCTTTATTTCATTGTCCATAGAGATGAGCGTTGCCTCGGGGTAGAGTTCCTGTATCTGATGTGTTTTTGTGCCCAGCCCGGCACAGGCATCAAGTACACGGGCGCTCTTTTGTGCGCCTATGGCCGCTCCCGTAAGCTGAGACATTTCGTCCTGAATACTGATGAAACCCCCATCAAAGAGCGCGCTTTTCAATACCGGCCCCAGCTTTTGAACGTGAAGGGCGGATTCCGAGAGCAGCCCTTCTTTTGTTTTAATGCCCTCTTTAAGAAGCCGGGCCGCGGCATCGGAACGGGATATTTTTTTAAGGTTAACCCGCAGCGTGAATCGGGGATTTTCATTGAGGCCGGTAAGCAGTTTATTCGTATCGGCTGTGCCAAATCTGTCCTGCCACCTTTTTACAAGCCACGCAGGATAGGATTGATTGATTGCCTCAGCTGGAATACCCGACTCATTGCCCTTTTCCCTGAGGTACTTCCTGAGGATGGCATTGACAAAATTGGCAGGTGCTTTGCCCTTTTCTTTTTTTACATAGTCAACGACTTCATTGACAACATGGTAATCCGCCTTTTTCATGAAGGCGATCTGGTAGAGTCCGGTCCATAAGAGGTATCGCAGGTCTTTTTTTATTTCACGATGCGCGTATGAGGAGAGGACCCAATCAAGGTAACCTTTCCAGCGTATGACGCCGGAGGAGATTTGATAGATTAACCCCTTCTCTTTTTCTGAAAGATTATGATTTGAGAAATAGCTGTCTATGGCCTCGTCGAGAAAAGCCCCTTCTTCAACTTTCGCGATGATTTTGCATGAGAGGTGTCGTATGGCACGGCCGGATTTATCGTCTATAGGCCATATCCTCCAGTCTTTTAATCCTTTCTTCCATAGGAGGATGGGTGCTGAACAGCGCAGTTACCCCGCGGGCGCTGAATGGATTGGCGATGAATATGGGCGCGGCCGACGGATTGACATTATTCATGGGGGCCCTGGCGATGCCCATGTGCAGTTTTTTCAAAGCGTTAGCGAGAGAAAGCGGGTTTCCCGAGAGGTTTGCCCCGCCTTCGTCGGCGAGATATTCCCGTGATCGTGAGATGGCCAACTGGATAAGCATGGCCGCGAATGCGGCGAGCATGGAGAAGATAATGACGCTGAATATATTCCCGCCCCCGTTGTCATCGTCGCTGCTCCCACCTCCAAAAAAAGCGGCAAATCTTGCGATGTTTGCAATCCAGGTGATCGCGCCTGCGAGAGTGGCGGCGACACTCTGAATAAGAATATCTCTATGCTTGATGTGAGATAACTCGTGGGCGATGACACCTTCCAGTTCCTCACGGCTGAGCAACCGCATGATACCCGTCGTGACTGCAACGACACCATGTTCCGGATTTCTCCCGGTCGCGAAGGCGTTTGGGCTTTCATTTTCGATCATGTACACCTTCGGCATGGGGATTGAAGCCTTCTGAGCCAGAGAAGCGACAATGGCATACAACTCAGGCGCTTCGCTCTCGGAAACCGGCTGCGCACGGGACATTTTCAGGACGATCTTGTCTGAAAACCAGTAGCTTATGAAATTCATGACAAAAGCAATGACAAAGGCCATCGTAGCGCCGGACCTTCCACCGATAAGACTTCCCAGAGCGACGAGAATGATCGTAAGAACAACCATTAGAAAAAATGTTTTAGTCTGGTTCATGGTACCTCCAACTCAATAATTATGTATATAGTATAAACATTTTAAGGGTTTTAGCAAGGGGACAGATCGTGGTGATACCTGTCGCCTCCAAAATTAAAAGAGAATTCAAAAGGTTGAATTGACGTTGAAGAAAGTATCCAAAGAAGGTAAGATTGATAAATAGAGGTTTATGTAAATGGTGGATGAAAAAGAAACGCAGAGACTTCAAGGCCTTGAGCGACAATTAGCTGAAAGCGAAGCCTGGTACAGAATCCTTGTTGAAAAACAGATGGAAGCCATATGTCGATGGCTTCCGGACACCACCCTGACCTATGTGAGTGAAGGGTACTGCCGGCTGAGTGGACGGCAACGCACTGAACTGATCGGACGAAAGTGGATTGAGGTTGTCCCTGAGAGTTCGCGAGATACGGCAATGCGTTGCATAGAGTCATTGGGGAGAAAACCCGGGCCGATTACCTACGAACACGAGTTGACGGGGCCCGATAATCGGACTGTCTGGCTATCATGGAATACGTATCCTCTGATAAATGAAGAAGGAGAAATTGTTGAATACCAGTCGGTGGGTAGAGCCATCACCGAGCACAAAGAGGCCGAAGAAGCCCTTCGAGAGAGTGAACAAAGATTTCGCGACCTGGCGGATAAAGCCCCTGTCGGTATTTATATTCTGGAGGGCACAACAGCAGTGTACGTAAATCAGTGTTTTGCCGAGATGCATGGTTATACCGTCGATGAACTTGTTGGAAAAGACAAGCTCAAGGAACTGACGCATCCCGATGATTGGGAAAAAGCTGAAGAACGTGTGAAAAGAAGACTCTCGGCAGGTCCGGGGTATAAGGAAAAATTGAGTTTTCGCGGTATCACCAGGACCGGGAAAACTCTCTATGTGGAGGGCCATAGCGCGGTGACAACTTATCAGGGACGCCCGGCCATTATAGGCATCGGTGTTGACGTGACCGATCAAAAAAAAATCGAAGAAGAATTGGAGAAGCATCGGAATCACCTTGAGAAACTTGTTGCGGAAAAGACGGCCGAACTGAATCAAGCGAACGAAGAATTGCGCCAAGATATCATCAGGAGAAAACAGATTGAACAGGAACTGGAGGTTAAAACAACAAACCTGCAAGAGGCAAATGTGGCTCTGAAGGTATTGCTCAAACAAGGTGAAGGGTATAAGGAAGAGCTTGAAGAAAAGGTCTATTCGAATGTTAACGAGTTAGTCCTCCGTCATGTGACGCTCCTGAGAAACACCCATCTTGATGAGGGACAAAAAACGCTCATTGACGTCATAGAAGCAAATCTCAAGAACATTATTTCTCCATTTTCTAAACGGATTGGTGTTTTTAACTTTACTCCCAAGGAGATGGAGGTGATCGCCCTCATTAAGGAAGGCAAGACAACCAAACAAATAGCAAACCTCCTAAACGTATCTCTGGATGCTGTCAGTCAACACAGATATCAGATCAGGAGGAAACTGGACCTGAACCGGAAAAAGACCGGATTAAGGTCCTATCTCTCAACCCTCGAATAGACATAACACCTTTACATTAAAATAGTTTTGCAGTTTCAAGAGCCGGCAGGACCCCCAGAGCATAGCCGATATATTATGGTCTTCTTCATACTTCATTCATACTTTTGTCATATTACTAAGAAACCAGATTTGTTATAGCATTATACAAACAGATTATTTATGTCCAGAAGTATTTGATATCTTTATATTTGTTGAGAAAACATTGGTGATAAAGGGCTTACTCACTGGATTCCAGGCGTTGGATCTGACAAATCATACAGGCCTTACCTGTGGATACGTCCTTGCCGCTCTCGGGGTCGAGACCATTGTTGTGGAAAACCCCCTTGGGAACCCCTCCCGGAAAATCCCTCTTCTTGTTAAAGGAACCGGACGCAAAAGGACTTCCTGGAACCAGGTATTATGAGGATGTTCGTCGGTTGATTGCCGAGATGAGTAGAAAAAAATGATGGTCAGGAGATAATTCAGATTTTAGTATGATGTTTTTCTTCAGGCTAGATTCATACTTTTATAGTATTTGAGTGACCATGATTTTATTTTATGATTTCTTCAGGTGTAATTGATATGAAGCAGGGAAGTTCGAAGACAGATTTATGTCTTCGAACAGGAGTGGAAAGCAAAAAAATAGAAGGAGGAGTGTTATGAAAAACAAAGAGTGGTTTGGGGCATTATTGATTAGTACTGTGGTGTTATTATCGGTGATGATGATATCAAACGCATTCTCAGCCTCGCCGGCTCAACCTATACAGCTGACCTACGCAACCATATGGCCGGCCCAACATCCATATGCCGTAGGAGATCAGCGGTGGATCGATTACATCGAAAAAGAAACGAAAGGCGCGGTTAAGATCAAACCCTATTTTGGAGGAAGCCTTATCAGTCCACGGGAAAGTATGCTGGAAGCTACGAGAGGCGTTGCTGATATTGTTTGTATTAATGTAGTTTATGAAAAATCCGGTGTAGATCTTACGAAAGCCCAGACAGCTTTCTATCAGGGTTCTCCAGATTATCAGACAAAACTAAAAGTATTCTGGTCTCTCTGGAGCAAATTCCCCGAGTTAAGAAACGAATTTAAAGGAATGAAAATTCTTGGTGTTGCACCGGTTACCTCTTTGCGGCTCATGTCCAAAGTACCGATAAACAGTCTGACCGATCTGAAAGGTCTGAGAATGAAGGCACCGGTCGAGACCCTCAATGTCCTGAAACATTATGGCGCGGAGGGGATAATAATTCCTACTCCCGAGGCATTTGAGCAGTTATCGAAAGGTATTATTAAAGCCGCGTTCTCAACTGCCGAGAGTTACAAAGCGGCGAGGCTTGCGGAAGTTGTCAAATATGATATGAACCTCACCACCATGATGGGTCCTTTTCCGGAAAAAGCTATGCCACTGGCAAGCTGGGAAAAATTACCAAAAGACATTCAGAAAATCTTTGAACAGAGTGGAGACAAATGGACGATGTTCCAGCTCGAAGAGGTTGAGAAGACAGCACAGGCTGGTCTCGAATTTGCGAAGCAGTCAGGTATAACGTTTATCGAAATGTCGCCTAAAGATATTCAGGCATTTAGTGCTGTTTTTGATGAGGAAGCATCAAAGGCCGCAAAAGAACTCGATGCCAAAGGATTACCGGGAACAAAGATGTTCCAGGAAGCAAAAAGGATTATTAAAGAAAGCCAGAAAAAGTAATTTTTAGTTCTTTTAATTAGTAAGAGAAGCAAAGAGTAAAAAATGTAATAAAGGAGTTTGTTATGAAAAAATACCAGATGTATGTCGGCGGGCAGTGGGTCGATGCACTATCCGGTGCAACTTTTGACGATTTGAATCCGTATTCAGGGGAGATTTACGCGCGTGTTCCAAAGAGTGATGCCAAGGATGCTGAGCGTGTCATGGCGGCCGCGTATGAAGCCCGGAAAGAATGGGCTGCGACGCCGGCTCTGGCACGCGCTCAGATCATCAATAAAGCGGCGCAGATCCTTGAAGCAAACAGGCAGGATTTCGCGGATGTGCTCATTCAAGAAGGAGGCGGCACATTCGGCAAAGCCATGTTCGAGATTTCGCAAACGGTGGACCTCCTTGAAACGGCCGCCGCTGATGGGAAACGTATTCTCGGTGAGACATTTCATAACGATCCTGGGAAACTGTCAATGACCATCCGCAGACCAAGAGGCACGATTGTAGCCATTTCCCCGTGGAACTTCCCTCTCATCCTTTCTATGTACAAGGTTGCATACTCCCTGGCCACAGGGAATACGGTGGTTTTAAAACCAGCCAGTGAAACGCCGGTCATTGGACTTAAGATAGGAGAGCTATTCGAAAAGGCAGGACTTCCCGCCGGAGTGTTGAACGTGATCACCGGTCCCGGAAGTGTACTGGGGGATGCCCTGATTGATGACGATCGCTGTTCATTTGTAACGATCACAGGTGAGACAGTGACAGGTCGGCACGTTGCCCAGAGGGCAGCGGCGAAACTGAAAGAATATACCCTTGAACTGGGCGGGAAAAATCCTCTGATCATTCTTGCTGACGCGGACATGGAGTATGCAGTGAAATCGACCATATTCAGCGCATTTCTTCATCAGGGTGAAATCTGCATGTCCACAGACCGCGTTATCGTTGAAAAACCGATCGCTGAAGAATTCGCTAAAAGACTCGCTGAGTTCGCTTCCCATCTGCCCGTCGGAGACCCTGCTCTTCCGGAGACATTTATTGGCCCCGTCATCAGTGATGAGCAGATCCAGAAGATCGATGCTCATGTGAAAGACGCAGTCGCCAAAGGCGCAAAGCTTCTGACCGGAGGAACATACAAGGACCGTCTATATCAACCTACCGTGCTCACAAATATCACCCCTGATATGCGAATCTATTACGAGGAAACATTTGGCCCTGTTACCTCCGTCATACCCGCAAATGATGAGAAAGAAGCCCTTGAAATTGCCAATGATACAACGTACGGGCTTTCTTCAGGTGTTATCACCAAAGATCTTCAGAAGGCGATTTTTCTCGCGGAAGGCTTGGAGGCAGGTATGGTACATGTCAACGACGGCTCCGTCGATGCCGATGCGTGTTGTCCCTTTGGAGGATGTAAGGGAAGCGGTCAGGGGCGTGAAGGAGGTCAATATTCGATAGACGAATTGACTGAGGTAAAGTGGGTTACAATCCAGAAAAAGGGCAGGATGCTGCCATTTTGACGGGTTTGACAAGAAAGACTTGAGGAGGGGAACATGAAAATAAAAGCCGCTGTAGTTCGTGAGAAGGCCGGTCCTTTTCTGATTGAAGATATAGAGCTCGATGATCCCAGAGATAATGAAGTACTGGTACGTATAACTGCATCCGGATTGTGCCATACGGACCTCGTGGCCAGAGACCAGTACATGCCCATTCCACTACCCGGTGTATTCGGTCATGAAGGCGCCGGTGTGGTGGAAAAGGTCGGATCTCGGGTAACAAAGGTTGTACCCGGTGATCATATTGTATCAACCTATCTCTCCTGCGGGACGTGCAACTCGTGCTTACGGGGATTGCCCGCAAACTGCCTCAACTTCTTTCCGTGTAACTTCTCCGGTTCCCGGCCTGACGGATCGCAGACGATGAAGAAAAACGGTGAGGTCATATTCGGCTCATTTTTCGGACAGTCCTCTTTTGCCTCTCACGCACTCATAGCCGAGCGCAACCTTGTAAAAGTGAGCAAGGACTTGCCCCTCGAAAAACTGGCCCCTATGGGATGTGGTATTCAGACGGGTGCGGGCGGAGTTATGAATTCGCTCCAGGTGAGACCTGGCTCCTCTATAGCTGTTTTCGGAATGGGGTCCGTGGGTTTAAGCGCAATAATGGCGGCTTATGCTGTGGGTGCCACCACTATCATTGCTGTCGATGTGGTGGAAGAAAGATTGAACCTGGCCAAAGAACTCGGAGCGACCCACATAATAAACGGTAAGAAAACAAATCCGGTTGAAGAGATACAGAAGATCACCGGAGGGGGAGCTCTCTATTCTCTGGAATGTACTGGCATACCGGATGTACTCAGCCAAGCACTCGATTGTCTCGCGTACACTGGTGTTGCTGGGCTGATCGGTGTGGCGCCCTTCGGGAGCCGGGTCAGCCTCGACTGCCAGAATATCCTCAACGGGCGCACGATTAAAGGCATCGTGGAAGGTGATTCCAATCCGGACATCTTTATCCCACGGTTGCTGGAGCTTTATACGCAGGGGCGTTTCCCTTTTGATCGCTTGATTACCTTCTATACACTGGATCAGATAAACCAGGCTGCCGAGGATTCAGAAAAAGGAAAAACATTGAAAGCAGTGCTGAGACCGTAAGGTTTTAGCCAAGGTATTAACACTGAAACTGCAGGGAGAAATAGATGAATGAAAGAGTTCGCAAGCTGAGAGAGAGGGTCGGTCCAGGAGAATACTACATCTGCTCTGAAAAGTGCCGGCTTATCACTGAATCGTTTCAGAAGACGGAAAGACAGCCGGAGATACTTCGGAATGCCACTGCCTTTGCACATGTGCTCGATCGTATTCCAATTTTCATCGAAGAGGATGAGCTTATTGTGGGTAATACCGCGAGCAAACCGCGAGGTATTGAATTCGGTGATCTCTTTGGAGTGTGGAGCGATGCTGAGATAGATGGCCTCAAGGAAGATGAGGGTTTTGTCATTTCCGAGGAAGACGAAGCAGAATTGCGGCGTCTCCAGACCTATTGGACAGGCAGGACATTCAGCGCACGGATGTCTCAGATATTCGATGACGAAAGAATCTGGCCTTACATTACCCTTGGGGTCACGCTGCCGGCGGCTCCGAGAGATGAAGAACTGTTTGAGAAAGGGAGTGCCATCGCGGGTAATGGCATGGGAGTATCTCCCGAACATGGCGCTATTCTCTATTGCCCCGACTATAAGAAAGTCCTATATGGCGGTCTTACGAGTATCATTGAGGAAGCAGAGACTGAACTCAGGAACACTCGGTTTTCCGATGAGGACGCTTTCGAGAAGATCGACTTCCTCCGTGCTGTCATAACTGCAAACAAGGCAATCATTCGATTTGCCGGGCGATTTGCAAATCTGGCCACAGAGCTGGCCGCGAAGGAAAAGGACTCTCAGCGCAAGAAAGAACTGGAAAGAATTGCCGATACGTGCCGTTGGGTGCCGGCACATCCGGCACGCTCATTCTATGAAGCGATGCAATCTTTCTGGTTTGCCTACCTCATGCTAAATCCCAACGGAACGGTATCGCTCGGAAGATTCGACCAGTACATGTATCCGTTCTACGAGAAAGACATCACAGAAGGAAAGACCACTGATGAAGATGCGCTGGAGTTGCTTGAGTTGCTCCGAATCAAGGATATGCAGATCATCAGTACAGGAAGCCGGGCGCACAGGCAAAAATGGTCAGGACTCGGGAAGTGGCATAACATGATTCTCGGGGGACAAACGCCTGATGGAAGGGACGCCACAAACGCTCTGACGTACCTCATCCTTGAAGCGGCAAGGGATTGCCAGACACCTCATCACACGCTCACCGTAAGGGTCCATGAAAGAACACCTGAGAAACTTATGCTCAAGGCCCTGGAGGTCGTTAAAACTGGTATCGGCATGCCGGCTTTTATCGGGGACAAAGGACATGTTGAGTTTCTTCTTGCGAGAGGGATACCGATCAGCATGGCACGGGACTATATACTTGCCGGCTGTCTCGACATAAACCTCACGGGCAATTCTCTCATCGTTTCTGAACCTATGTTTATCATACCCCGCGTATTTGACATTTTTATGTACAATGGTATTGATCCGAAAACAGGGGGAAAGGTTGGCCTGGAAACAGGTGAATTGACGGCATTTCAATCCTTCGAAGACCTTCTCGCGGCGTTCAAGAAACAAATGGTCTATTTCATGGAAAGACACGCCGAGTTTAATAATGTCTTTCATGAGACATTTGCAGAACTGTACCCGCTGCCCTTTGCCTCATCACTTATGCAGAACGGGATCAAGGCAGGAAAGGATATGCTGAAACGAAGATTTCTCTTTCCGAACGGAAGCGTTATGAACGCTGTGGGCATGATAAACGTCGCAGATTCACTTGCGGCAGTTAAAAAACTTGTCTTTGATGAAAAGAAAATAACCATGACAGAGTTGAAGTCGTGCCTTGATGGGAACTGGCAGGGCAACGGATATGCGGAATTGCGAAAGATGTTCCTCGCCGCGCCGAAATACGGAAACCATGACGAATACGTTGATCTTATCGCGAGAGATTTGTACACCTTCTGGTGCGAAACTGTAAACAGCCTTGACGCGCTACACTGTTCCAAACAGGTACCTTCGGCGATTTCCATATCCGCCCAGTGGCCCGGCGGAGAGGAAACAGGTGCCACACCCGATGGAAGATGTGCCGGTGACTGTCTTGCCGATGGGACTATGTCAGCTATGCGTGGAATGGACAGACAAGGCCCGACCGCTCTCATTTTGAGCGCTGCCACTATCGATCAGCTACCTATATCGACAACGCTCATGAATATGAAATTTCATCCAACGGCCCTCAACAGCTCTGATGATATGCATAAGGTATCCGATCTTATAAAAACATATTTCAGCTTGGGAGGCAAACACATCCAGTTCAACGTCGTGGGGAAAGAGATCCTGCGTAAGGCACAGGAAGCCCCGGATGAACACAGAGATCTCATCGTGCGTGTTGCTGGATACAGCGCTTATTTTGTCCA
>JAEAMG010002476.1_pt1 | contig 11318 bp, 13 predicted proteins | sample 8958741 | NCBI WGS metagenome assembly JAEAMG01 (sample SAMN16933256, study PRJNA681125) | bioreactor sludge metagenome | isolation source: anaerobic bioreactor treating anionic surfactant - SDBS | place: India: Bengaluru | collected 2019-02-28
CCGCAAACTCACACTCAGGATCAAATAACACACTTGAATACTGGAGCACAGACCACTTATACAACGAAGAGTACCCCCACAAAATATTGAACAACATTAAACTCGACTTTGAACCTCCAACAGGGAACATTATGATAAATGGCGGGATCTCGACAAGCGCTTCAAACAATGTCATCTTAACTTTAACTGCCCAAGATAGTGACTCGGGAATCAACAGCATAAGATTAAGCAACGAAAAAATCGAGTCCAACTCAACTATTCCCTGGCAAACTTTTACCTCACAAGTGTACTGGACGCTAAAGTCGGGAAATGGCCAAAGAACAGTGTACTGCCAAATTAAAGATAATGTCGGCTTAACTTCACCAGTTTATTACCAATCAATAATCGTCTCTTTGCCTATATCTACGACACCTTCACCGTCTCCGACGCCTCTGCCGACGCCCTCTTCGCCAACATCAACCCCGACAAGCACCCCTACCACTAACCCTACAATCAATCCGACAACTAACCCAACAACCAATCCCACTACTAACCCTACAACCAACCCAACTGCTACCCCAACAACCTATCCAACAACAAACTCACCCACCCAAAAACCAACCACAAACCCCACACCCACACCAACAGTCCCAGAACTATTCTGGCCAACCATCATCTTAGCCTCTATACCTCTAATCCTAATAGCCATAGCAATCAAGAAACAAAAAATCCACAAAAAAACTCAACAATAACCTCCGGCAATACCCAGAATATATAGCCCAAATAGGCTACACCTAAAATTAAAGAGACTTACCCATACACACAAAATCAAAAGCCATCATTTTACTCTTACTTAACCACTCAACAGAGATATCTTCGGTTAAACCATAAAGCCAAAATTTAGTAAACCCAACTCCCCTACTAGACAAGATCGACAACAAATCCTCAAGCACGGGCTGCGGAGCAACACCCGGCTCAAAGTATAATTCGACAATATCTCGAAGCGGTAATACTTGATTAAAAAGCAACGCAAAAGAATCATTACCTCTACCCACTAATGCTTTGACGAAACGAGGTTGCCAAACATTTCTTGACCCATACTTTAGATTATCTGCGGTTAATTGAAAAAAACCAACCCAAGCATCACCCATACAAGACTTAAAAATTCCAAAACAAATCTTCCTAAAATAAACATTCATAGACGAGGCAAACAACACATTATTTAGCGGATCACTTTTTAACCCAGCTCGCCTAAAAAGGACACGCCAAATAGCCTTAGAAGCAGAAAACCCAGGCAAGACCCCCTGAACAAGCGTGGTTCTACCAAGTTCTCTAAACCCATATCGCTTATAGAGTTCAATAGCGCTCCTAGAGGTTAGATAAACAACGAGATTAAGTTTTTCGGCGCCTTTCTTCTTGGCAACCGCAATTGCTTCCTCTAACAGTCGCGTTCCTATACCCATCTTTCTATACTTAGGATTAACAAAAAGAAATTGAATAGAAAAAACAGTCTTCACAGTCTCCTCTACGCCAATAAAACCAATCGGTGCCTTATCCTGAGTATGGTATGCAATAAGCCTAGTTATAGGAGGAAGATAACCCAAGGATTTGAGTGCACTATACTTTAAGCCATGATTTAGAATGGTGGTGTCCTCAGAATTTGAGCGAAACAGCGCTTTTAATTCAGAAGCAAACTCGCTCTTGAAAGGCTCAATACTCACCATGTCTTGGACATTCTGCATGACAAAATCCACTCTTCCTTTATTTGAATTAAAATAATTAAAGATAATGCAAGCACATAAGAAAACCGAGAAATAAATCGACTATTTACCCGATAAAATTTTACTCTACTTAAACGCTGCAACCTCGAAACAAATAAAAACAAGACAAACACACACATGCAGAAAAACAGAATTTCAACCATATCTCATGCTCATCTTATCCCCCTCAACATAACCCCGTCTACAGATTAGGCAAAGACACCCAATCCTATCCTAACAGGAACAGGAAAAAAGCCTAAAGCAAAAAAACAAAACAAAAACAGCAAAAACATGAGGAGGAGGAACCCTAAATATTCTTATCCTCACAAAAAAATCAAGTGCTATACTTAAAGATCGCCTTTATCATTTTCTCCCCAAAACTCGGAGCAAAATAACTCAAGTGCCTTGGCCCCATGTCAACGTACCTATCAAACTCTTCCCTGCTCATCTTTAGGTTATTGAGGAATAATTTTAATGCATCCTCAGGGCTCTCTCTTTCTTCTGGCTTTAATTTCTCTAAGGCTTTATTTCTACTCATTTGTCCCGCCATTATCAAACGAGCAAACCTAAGCCGATCAAAATCTAAATCAGGAAAACGTTTAGCCTGAATATATTTCTGAACAGGATGAATGAGGCAATCCATATGCTCCCCCTCTTTTGGCGCTTCCCATTCCAGCTCCCTTCTTATTGTCTGCTCAATAAAATCATAATCCCACTCAAAAAAATCAGGAAGCTTCAACCAAGCATAGCTGCTCAAGGACTGTCTTTTCCTTAAGCCAAATAGAACGTGACCGATTTTTCTCCTCAATGCATACGTATGCAGGAGCCTTCTACATTCAAGCTCAATAGCCTCATTTTTCAATACTGCCCGAGCATGAGCAACAGATCCATGCTCAGACATCGCAGAAGTACCTAACAACTCCGTTCTTGACGAGGTACCGTGAATTATCAAAGGAGTATCATACAAATCAGCAACTACTGTGATGCCAGCAGCCATCGCTCTCATACAAACCGAACAAAAATAACCCGTTTTTCTAATAAACAAAGCATAAAGACGATTAAGAAGCTCTGGATTAAAACGATAAAAAACATGCTCAACTCCAAGTTTCCTACAGGTTTTATCAATATTTCTTTTTGCATACTCAGATAGATAACCATTATCGAATGTAACAGCTAAACAGTTGAGGTCTAACTCCTTTTTTGCAGTATAGAGAACAAATGTGCTGTCTTTACCTCCAGAAAAGGGAATCGTAGCGTCAAATTCTTTATGTTTCTTTTTTGCCTGGTTACAGATTTTCCTTAATATCTTCTCTTGGTTAGGCAGGTTTGACTTCCAGAGTTTTATAGAATGATCGTAGGATCTACATTCTGAACACACACCCTGCTCATCGAAAGCTAAGCCTGGATAAGAACTTGGTAGAACGCAACGGCTACAAAGTCTATGAAGCAACCACTTAACCCCTTTCCTCTCTGATAATTAAACGATTATGTTGAAAAATAAAAAGATTGTTTCTAAATAAAAACTCACGTTAAATACTGGCAATTGATGTATTAAATTTTGTTTTCTTTAGTCTCTGACACACTCAGTTTCTGCCATTACTATCCCCAATGAAACGGGGGTAACGACTCCATAACCCCAACTACTTGTAAATTAGTTTAAAGACTAAAATCACCAGACCCTGCAAAACCGAAAAAATGTTGGCAACTATCAGCGGAATATCCCCAGTAAGGATGCCATAGATTAACCACACTGCAAACGCGGTGCTAAGCAGGATCATCATGCCTGTGGATATGTCTTTGGTTGAGCGGGTTTTTATGACTTTTATGAGTTGAGGAAATAGGGAGAGGGTGGTTAGCGCTGCCCCGAAGAGTCCGAGAACGATTATTGGATCCATAGTACTTTCTTGTATGGAGAATCACATATTACTCTTTTCACTACAAGCATAGGTCAACTTGGCTGGTAACGGTAAGTTATAATGAATTAAAGTGAAGATCGTACCAGAACCTACTGCAACACCAATCACTGAAAAAGTATCTTATACTACGTGGCGAACAACCCATATCCATCAGTGTCTCCAATCTTCTTAGCAGGATTCCCAGCAACAATAGTATTCGCAGCTACATCATGGGTAACAACCGAGCCAAACCCCACTATCGCATTATCACCCACAGACACCCCCTTGAGCAAAGTGGCCCCAGCACAAACCCAAACATGCTTACCTACCACAACCGGCTCAATTTTACCCCTCTCAGATCTCCGGGACCCATGCCAATCCGTATCTATTATGTTTGCTTGACCAGAAATTAAGGCTTCATCACCCACTTCAATGGAGCCCAACGCCGCCAAAGTACAGCTGGAGAGATAACAATTGTTACCCACCACAATTTTTGCACCATGCCCAGCAGAGAAAGTTGCCTTAATTACCGTTACGTTATCGCCAAGAATAATCTTGCCTTTTCCAATGATTTTGCTTTTACCATAAAACTTGCAGTTTTTGCCGATTTTAGCAAACTTGCGCCTATACAATAGCGACCTAAAGAATCTCTCCATTTCATTGATCATGAAGTTAACTCCTCACCATGTACTGTTTAGCGGCTTAGGGATAAAATTTTAGGTTTCTAACAAAGAAAAACACGATAAAAAAAGAAAGACTCCCATTTTGGCTATTTAGGTGTTAAGCCAACCTTGAGGTCAGTTACTTCTTGGAGGCACACTTACCGCTTAACTGTAAGCATTAGAATAGTCGGTTGCCTGAAAATGCGCTCGATAATGCCAGCGACTACAAACCAGCCAGCTAAACCAAAGACAAAACTATAACTCAAAATCAAAGAATAGGTTTAAACAAGCAAGCAAAAATGTCGATATGTAATGCCGATAAAGAACTGGGCTTGGGTCTTCTGACCGTTTTCTTTTATTTAATTTTTGTGCTTATTGAATAAAGAAGAGGTAGCCAAAGTAGCCAATGACAGTGAATACTGCGCCGATTCCGATTAGTCCTATAGCAATTTTTATTGATTCACACATACAATTAAACCTCCCTTCTTGGTATAATTCTGGGTGCGGGGATGTTCATTCCCCATCTTTGTTCAAGAGCCAAGCGACATTTCTTTCCAAACTCGCTCTCTTCGGTGCTGGCTGACTGCTTGCTTATCATCTGTCCTTCTCCTTGAGAGAACAAGGCGGCTTTTGTTTAAAAGCGATATTTCCATCAGCTAATATATCGTAAATCGGAAGACGTAACTTGAACTACTTCGCTTCAAAAATACCCGAACATACACACAAAAATCCCTAAAAATCGACAACAGCCCCACTCCAAAAAAATGCCAAATATCATTAAATCGAGTATAGAAAATTGTTGCCTAAAATCTAAACGATAGCTAAAAACAATCCTCAAAAAATTAACTTACATTAAAACTACCAGAAATACACGAGCAATCAGCTATATCATTTTCATTTTTCAGATTCTGCAATTCCGTTTTTTAGGCCTTTAATCGTTCAACTATATATGTGCTTGAATTTCCCGCTTGTTTGAAATTACCATAAGACACGCCTTCCATCCATCTGGAAGCGTGCTGGTACTAAGGTTTTTCTGTTATTGTTTCATTAGTTTTAAGGCGTTAGTTGCTGTGTAAACGTTTTGTTCCCAAACTCCTTCCCAGTGATCATGCCAGCTATAGTAAATTCTGTTGCGAATGTAGTTTTCCACGTTCCCTCGATATCTCTTGTAGGCGTAAGCTTTCCACCATCAGAAAATGCACCATCATCGAACTCGTTGAAGCTCTGATCTGAGTTAGATTCTCCAAGAAAACCACCAAAATATAATACTCCGATGAACGACCCAATAATAATCACTACGGGTATTATTTGGGTAACTTTAAGTGGGCTTTTAGGTTTAGTTGAAGTCAAGGACATTTTTTTTACCTTACATATAGTTTTTTATGTAACTGGAGGATGGTTTGGACTGGATAAAAGAATTGTGTATTACTGATACACAAACTCTGGCAAATTTGAGGCAACCATTAAAATGACAGTTGCGCCAGGAATGACAAAAAAACATCTCTGCTCGGGCACGGTTAATATGTTGTACAAGTAAATATAGTATTTAGTGATTCGCAATATTTAATAGTGATTGGTTTCTTTAACGAACCAAACTAAAAATTACACGTATACTTCCCAAAAGGTTATCTTAATGCGATCTGATAAATCAAACAAAAAAAGCACATTTGAAATTAAGGTTCTTATAGAGAAAGCTAACATGGAATTTGAATCAGTAGTTAATGAAGCACTAAATAATTATCTCCCCACAATATTTGTCAGTTGCCCCTTTACAGACGAGGTTTGCACAAAAAGTCAATGTATGGAATGTGACGTAGCAAAATCAAGACAAACGCACTTTTCAGAAGAGATAGTATAAGCCGAAGCAGGGTCTTTGATTCGAGTTGGGGCTGCTGAGCTCTCCGGATCAAACTTAGAAAAATGGGGAAGATTCAACCACAAACACAAACCCTTTATTTTAACCAGACGTCATCTCAGCACCAGTCTCAATTTTCAGCGCCAATTTAGTTCCTAGCCCTGCTGGCTTGTTAGGGTTAAGCTACAAAAACAATTTAAAAAGCATGATTCGAATTATGACTCATTTAACAAAGACGGGTGATGTACTTTCAATAAATGATCCATAGCCCAACAAACCCGTTTAGAAGACTCGCAGTTTTCACATTCTGAGTCAACAGTTAAATCAACTTGGAAGCTTATTTAAGATGAGTTCACTCTAGTATAGAATGGGTTAACAATGTTTTGCTCCAGACGCAAACTCGGTCTATTTCTTTCTTTAACCCTTACCCTACTAGCTTCATTTATGGTCCTCGTAGAAGCACAAACTGAAGACTTCAACCTCGAAGCTGAGCAAAACTGGGACACCTACGGCGTCGGCGGCACCTGCATCTTTGGTACACACAACATATTCGTTGCGGATGTAGATGGAGATGGTCCCATTGAGATATTAACCGGCGGCTTTACCTACAATGCAGAAGACGGAGTTAGGTTAGCCAGCCAAGCACCGCTAAAGATCTGGAGTTGGAACGGCACCAACGTTATACTTGAGGAATCCGTCAAATGGGACGGAATGATCCGAAGCATTTACGCCGCTGACGTTGACTCTGACAAATTCTTAGAAATTATCACCTTTGGCTCCACTTGGAATCAAACAGGCAACTATGGGTCACTTAGAATCTGGCACTTAAATTCCGGAGAATTGAGCCTTCAAGCATCAAGCGAAGGTAATGTATGGGGAAACTCGCTATTCGTATCTGACATAGATCTGGATGGAGTATTGGAAATTCTTTCTGTCGGACGAATCCAGACTGAAACATCGAACAGTACCCAGCTTTGCATCTGGAGGTTCCAAGATAATCACCTTACTTTAGACGAGACGACAAATTTAGACGTAGCTAACGTTACTAGCGCCAATTCAGTTTATGCCTCGGACTTAGACAATGATGGACTTGTAGAAGTTTTGATCGGGGGCTACTCAGACACCTTATCAAACAGCCAAGGCCAATTAACAGTCTGGCAATGGAACAGCACTACTTTCGAGCTGATAGAAAATAAAAATTGGCAGAGTAGCGGAGGAACTGCAAAAACCATCGCAGGTGGCACTATGGGGAATACCGCTGTCAATAATGTAAAAGCAGCGGATCTCGACGGTGACGGATTAAAAGAAGTAGTTACTGCCGGATTCACCTACGATGGCGAAAACGTAAACGGGCAAATAAAAGTGTGGAGCTGGGACAAAAACTTTCTCACAGAGACGGCCACCCAGCAGTGGGCAACCGACTATCTTACCGAAGCAAAGTGCATTACATTAAACGATGTTGACGGCGACCAAAAAACAGAGATCGTGCAAAGCGGTATAGCTGCAGCTCAAAACAGCTTCAACAATAGTGAGGCAGCACATGATAGAGCACAACTGCGCGTTTGGGGTCTTTCCGACGGAGTTTTAGAGTTAGAATTGAGTAATGATTGGACGTTTGATGATGGTGCTTGCGCGTGGAATGTTGCGAGCGGCGATGTTGACCAAGACGGCGTAGTTGAGATTATTACGGTCGGCTGTTCTGCCCTGGGTAGCTTATGCGATCCTGACATGCGAATATGGTCCATTTCAAACGATAAACTCGGGGGTGAGTATCTTAAATATCTTCCATACGTAGGTTTGATTGCGTTGTTCGCAATTGGAACTTTTCTGGCAGTCTATTTTGCGAAGAAAAAAACACTCAACTTAAGTGTCGCCGAGTTTTCCCATTTTACGGCTTAGTAAGGAGAGCCTGCCGAATTACCAACTCAGTTGTTTCATACAACTTAGTTGATTTATCAAAAAACAGCAACTGAACCTGTTTTATGGGGTTTTGAATATGCCATAGGTGCACGTAATTGAATCCAGAAACATGTCTATATGCGGCGGATAGAAGGTGAACACAACAAACATGGTCCCAAGAATAACTAACGTTGCGATTGCAGCGTATTGTTGAAGTTTAGATTTTTTGGTTCGGTTAAACAAGAAATAGCTGACTGTTTGCCCAATAATTACTGCAGCAAAAAATGAACCAATGTCAACTATGAGGTTGCCATCTTTGAATGCAGTGTAGGTGTAGTGTATTAGAGGAATCAGAAAAACCATTATGTAGGTTCCGACATTTTTGGATACAAAGTAGTTGTTTATGGTTTTTCTAATCTGAGTCATCTCTATTAGTGTCCAAAGGATTGAGGGGAAAAAAGCCATTTTCAGATGCTCCCAAATCGACTCATTAATTGGAGAAAAAGAACCTACAAAATAATTGTAGCCAGAAGCTTCGTAAACAAAATGCATCAGAGTCCCAAGAAAAATAATAAAAAACGCTCCAACTATAGTTAATGTCAGGCTTTTCATCATGACCGCAACCAATAATTGATTAACAAGGTGACTTGCATAAAAAGTTAAAGTAAGCTGGAAGTCTCAGCTAAAAAAATTTACTAAACACTGGAAACATTATGTAATAAGCAACGATTGAAATTGTGAACTATGAGCTTACAACTTAACGAGTTATAAGTAGAGTGAGAAAGTCATGCCCTATCCTAATTAACTTTTAACTTCAATCCTGCAATTATAAGCCTCGTGAAGATAGACCACTAACACACAATCAATATGTGAAATTTATTCTACTTGCAGAGTCCAGAACCTATGACAAAAATTTTCCTCATGAACTTAGCAAACCAAGATAATAGTACACGACTACCAGCCTTAGGGTTTCATTTGTGCAGCTACTATGACTTGAATTGCATAATCACAATCGGAGCTGGAAATGATTTCAGTAAAGATTTCTTCAAACATACTTCCTTTCTCCACATTCTATGATTGTTTTTCGGAGTTCTCCTTTCTCCTCATACAATAGTATATTATCGTAAGGCTTAAGAATAATATTATTGAAACTGTAATATTTCAAAAGATAACAATCCAATCCTCCATAAAGGCTATGTAAAAAAAGACCCGAGATAGCGAATTCTTTTAAACCTAACACTCCAATAAGGACTGGAGGAATAACTGTGCACAAGGCGTTTGTACTCATAAATAGTGACATCGGCTCCGAATTAGAAGTTTTAAAGCAACTCAAACAGATAGACGGAGTAGAACAGGCGTATGCCCTCTATGGCGCCTATGACATTATGGCAAAAGTAGCCTCAGACTCCATGGAGGAACTCAAGCAGATCATTACCTGGAAAATCAGAAAACTGGACGGCATCAGAGCAACCCTTACACTGATGGCACAGCAAACTGAATGCGATGTATGATCAAGCACGCCCACGCACTATTATAGATGGTGTAACCTAAAAGTAATTTATTATTGACAAGAAAATTTCCAAGTTTTATATCAATAGATGCGTTTTCTATATTTGTGTTGTACAATTGCTTTTTGAGCACTTCTAAAACTGAAATTAGTGTTGTTGTGTGCTATTTCATGGACTTTACTGTAGGTCTGCTCTACAAGTGGTTTATTCATATGCTTGGGTTATGTCAAAGCCTTTATTACCTGATATAGTAATAAAGAAGACATAAGACACAAAGGAAGATTAGAAATTGAACACCAAAAACCAAAAAGAAGCCCAAGTTAAACTCGCAAAAGGCCTACTAGACATGATCATTCTACAGTACCTACAAAAAGAAGGCATGCACGGATACCAGATCATCACAAACATACGCAAAGGCTTTGGTGTATATTTCGGTCCAAGCACCGTCTACCCGCTACTCAGTGCTCTCGAAAAGAAAGGCTATGTAAACAGCACATGGAACATGAACTTCGAGCGTCCACGTAAAGTCTACACGCTTACAGAACAAGGCAAAAGCGTCTTGAACTTCACAGAAAACTCGCTAATTATGATCTGCCACAAAATAATTCCAGTGGCGACCGAAAAACCTGAAGTATCGTTTTTAATAGCGCCACAAAAGCTTACTCATTAATCCCCAATTAATTTTTATGCTTTTTCTTAGTTAACTGTCGCATAATACAATGTTTTATCACATAATCTTCTTTTGAATCTTATTTGCGTCAAATGATTATTGAAAAGAAAGAAATGCATCTATAATGGACTCAAAAAATTTGTATCTTCAAATAGTTTTTATTGGTAGACTGCATATATATCTATAGGAAGTTTTTGATTGGTACACGATCTTGACATAGACGATTTTAATATGCTCGATATGAAAGCCAAAAAAGATTTAACGACTCTGTCAGGATTTGAAAATTGTCTATTAACTAAAGGAGAACTAATACACAAAAACACATGTCTGCTGCCAGAAGAAATAAGTGATGCCATCAAATGTCTAAATGAATCTCTGGTGAACTTAACAGACCGCTTAACAAATCTGTCGCCATATAATTTTTGCGCGGTTGAAAGCAGATTTAGGAAGACAAGTACTAAAAAAATACGGTTAAACAGTTACTTTAAAGATGATTTCAGGAGGTGAAGACTGTATTTGAGAATATTTGATGCAATGATGCTAAAAAGGGAATTGTTAGAAAATTATAAAATCAAAAATATTGAAATCCTAGAGACCTTAAACGATGGACTCGTCTTGAGATTCCTGGAGAGTATAATTAACCATGAGAGCCTCAATAGTCTTGTAGATTTTGTGAAAAAACATGAATTAAATATACTGTTTGATAATGGTGTTTATTTTATTTCAGAAAAAAACCTTACTGCATATCAACCAATTTACGCTTCAGAATAGTTTTCCCAAAAAAGAATTACCAATAACCCAAACTTTAGCAATTATCACTAAAACGAATATAAAAAAACATTCTCCAGAGAAAACTGTGTTTTGCTACTCATATGTAATATAACATACACAAATAATATACCAATACAAACAGAATAATACTGGCGATAAAATGAAACTGTGGACTATACTGATTGGAGAGTTTATACTTCTTTTCGCCTCAATATTTATTTTTAGAAGCATATGGATGTTGCTTGATGAATACTTTGGTTACTCATATCTAGTGCTTTTTTTGGGCATAGGCCTAGTATTAACCGCAGTTGGATTATTC
>JAEAMG010002495.1_pt1 | contig 11318 bp, 6 predicted proteins | sample 8958741 | NCBI WGS metagenome assembly JAEAMG01 (sample SAMN16933256, study PRJNA681125) | bioreactor sludge metagenome | isolation source: anaerobic bioreactor treating anionic surfactant - SDBS | place: India: Bengaluru | collected 2019-02-28
AATATTGTTCGTCCACAGGTTGATTGCATTGGGTGGACTGACCGTGATCGTGCCGGGTGCGAATAGCGTGTTGCCCATGAACGAGCAACGCCGCGAGCGCGCAAACGACAGCGACATGTTTGTTTCCGCGACAAACACATTGTCGCGGATGATCAGATCGCTCGCGATATGGTTGTGTGTCGGGCGCTCCACGCCGATCGACACGTTACGTTCTACGATGCAGTCCTGAGAACCCTCATCGAGATAATAGGACGAAACACCGTAGCCCTCGCCCATCTTCACTACGTCTCGCACCACATTTCCGCGCAGAATGCAGCGCTTAACTCCGCCGTAAATCGCCCCGCCGTCCTGCAGTTCGCGCATCACGCGTGAAATCAGGTTTTCCTCCACCAGGTGTCCTCCACCTCCCAGTATGATCCCACAGTAAGGCGCGTCGTGGACCTCGTTGCGGTAAATGTGGAACCCTTTGGGATCGGCTTCCGTCAACGTGTGTTGCGCATGCAACGCCACCGCGCTCGGATGATAAAGGCCCACGTGGTGAATATGATTGCCGACGATCAGACTGTCTCTGCCACTGGACCTGATGCCGCAGGCGCCGATGTCATGAACAAGGCAGCTTTCGATGCGACACTCAGAGAGATTCGACGACTGAATACCCTGACCACCCACGTTGCGGATTTCGAGGTGTTCGATGGCACACTGTCGCGCATGTACGATGTTGAGTGCCCCGTCATACGCCCCAGCACCGAACCCTGCCGGTTTGAGCGGTGTGGTTGTAGCCTGCACGGAGAAACCCCGCAGCTTGATCTTTTCTACGGGCACTTTATCACTTCCCAAGATCCGGATGACACGTTCAAGAACCGGGGCGACAACCTTAGCTTTGGCCATGTCCTCACCCGGCAGCGGCCAGTAGACCACCTTTCCTGCGGCGCGATCAAGATACCACTGGCCCGGCTTGGTCATGCCCTCGCGCGTGTTGAAAGCAACATACTTCTTCACGCCGAACGAGCCCGCCGGCGATTTGGCGGGCGTGGAGAAGGTCAACACCTGACGAGCCATGTCGTTGCTGACCACGCCAACGAGCGATTCGTCCCACATGTGGTAGACGCGCACCTCGACATTTTGCACCTCCAAAGTCGCAGGCAGATCCTTTGGATCATAAACAAGCGTGGTTAGTTCCACTTGCGTCGGCTTACGCTCCCAGCCGCCTCCGACCGAGGAGAGCCATTTGACGTCAAACACGCTCTTGTGCATAAAGGTGCCGGTCTCTGGTAGACGCGCGCGTTCAGGCATGCGGCCATTCACGACCAGCGCGCGGAAGTCCCACCTACCCTCCTTGATTCCCGGAAGATCCGCACACCAGAAAGTCTCGCCGTCGCGCCGCCAGCCGGTTACCATCTTGCCGCCATACACGACCACACTGTTGGTCACTACGGCCTCGACCGTCAAACCATTGTCTTTTGCCGTCAGCTCAAACGGCTTCTCCAAATAATAATCTCCAGGAAGCACCACAATCCTGTGAGGTCCCGGACCGGCCTTGCGAGCCGAATCCCGTGCCGCTTCCCATGTCGCAAACGGCTGCTCCTTTGTTCCCGGGCACGAGTCGCTCCCCTTCGGCGCGACATAGAAATCCATTCCGCACGCGCACTGAAAAACAAACCCGACGCCCACCAAGATCCGACTGATGTCCCTCATTGTTCCCCCTTACCCACTTCTGGTTGATTCTCTAAACCAACCTGCTGTTTCATTTTTCGATGAAGTCTACGCATCCTTCCCGCCATGATCAAGACGCATCTTTTTTACTGTCCACGAAAAGCAACTCAAGGAGATTGCAGCCGAAAGAAACCGCAGCCGCCCGGCAGCACTGGGAGCGTCAGGTTCCACCAAGGCTCAATAAAGGCCGGCCGATTCGTTAGCAAGGACCACGTCACCGGGCGCATCAGATTGGTCGCCATATAGACCGAGAAGGCCCCGGCATCGTTGGCCGCCCAGTTCAGCGACAGCCCGGCCCCCCCCGCAGTCGCACGCAAGACCGGCTCCTCCGGCAGAGAAACAGTCACTCCGAGTTCGAAGTCAAACGAGATGTCGGTGCTTGTCAGGCTTTGCTGATGAATCTCCACGGCAAGCAGATTGGTGCCTACGACAAGCAGACTGGAAGCCAGGACATTCGTCAGCCAGATACTTTCCGCCACCCCACCTATGCTGGTACTCGCCGGCGTCGCATTGCTGATGATTCCGGCCGGAAGATTATCGCGCCAGACTTCGGTACCATTCAGATAGACAACCGCCCCGTCATCGCGCAGAAGTCGCATATGTACCCTATCGATCGAAGAAGTACAAGTTACAAGGAACGTTCGCCTGAAATAGGTCGTCCACTGACGGTTATTGTCTACGGTTGTCGTGGGTAAAACGCCATTGGCGTCGCCGAAGCCCAGCATGGCTGAGCCGCTGCTCCAGCCGCTATCATCGAACGAGGTCCCGCGCCAAACCGTGCCGAGGTCGTTGGTGCGATCAAAGTAGCGCCATTCGGCACCGCTGGAAACGAGCGTCGGCACCAAAAGTGGAAGATAATTGTTGAAAATCGACGGTACAGAGGTCACAACGGCACCCGTCGTGTCGTGCGCCACAGCAACCACCGCATGCCGACCGTATCTCAGATTCGTCCAGTTCCGCGCGAAGGGCCACACAACGGATTTAGCCAACACCTGACCGTCCGCATAAAGATCAATTCCGACTAGCGCGCCGTCAGGATCGTCGACGGCAGCAGAGACCAGAACCGAGGCAGCATTCGTTATGTCGTATCGCGGGCTCGTGACCGTGACGGAGCGCAGCGCATCGCCGCCCACCGGCATAACTGTCAGTTGAAACGAGTTCGTGGAATAAAACCGGCCGTTATCCGCGATGACCCAGATAGTCGCGACACCGGTTTCATCCGATGCCGGCGTAACGGTGAGCGTCCTGTTCGTGCCGCTTCCGTCAAGCGTCAATCCACCTTCCGGAACCAAACGCATATTGGAACAGCTCACGCTGAGCGCTAGCAGGTCCGCAGCCGTATCGGCGTCTGCCACCGTAAAGGGGATCGGTCCTGTGGAGGAGTCTTCGTTGATTGTCCGGTCGGCGAGTCCTGAAATCACCGGTGCCGGTGGCGTTGGTGCCTGGAGGTAGACCGGCGGGTTGGTCATCGTAAGATTGTCCAAATAGAAGGTCGTGGTGTTGGTCGCTTCACTCACCCATCCCAGCCAGTCCAGCTTTGACCAATTGGCGTTGCCTGTATGTAGGTTGTCAAACCATTGCGTGGACTGGTCCGGGAGGGTCAAACCCAATTTCCAGCCCTGAGAGGCATAGCTTGTGGTGCTACACGAAATCTCAAGGCGCAGCCATTGATTGAAAGGAATATCAGCCAGCTTTTGCGCCCCCACTTTGAGCTGACACCGGTCAATGATCACTTGCGGCCCGGCGAGGTAGCCACCTCCCGTATAATCACGCCATTCATGGTACATTCTCGTATCGGCAGCTAACCGGATAGCGAACGCGACATTCAAATTTCCGATCAGGTCCGAAAGCGTATAGTTGAAAAACGGATAGAACGTCTGCGCGAGTCCGGGCGCATCGGTTATAGCCAGACAGCGCGCGCCGAATGCCGGAACGTTGGAAACCACCCCGATGCTAGCGCCGCCGATCGTACTTCCGTTGAGATTCGCATATGGCGGCGGGGCGCCGATGCCCACTTCTTCAAAGTCCTCGTTATAATCGAATGGCGCATATGAGACGGGCTGCGGCAGCCTGTCCGGCTCGCTCGGCATACGGGCCTTGGCCCGCCAGGCGGCATCTCCATACACACCGGCGCTGAAGTAATCAAACGGCCGAAAACCAACCACCGCAGTCACATTCGTTGAGGACAGGCGGAAATCACGGTTCATGCCATCTTCAAAACATGGATCAGCGATGTTTGAGCCGAGGTCCTGCCCGATAGCCTGCCACTGGGCAAAAGTGTTGCCGACGAAACTGATATTCGTGCCGCTAACCTGACAGTAGAGGTTGCTGCGCATCATGAAATTTGCGGTATCTGACCACTGCGAGTACAGCAGCGTGCCACTGTACCAATAAACAATGTTGTTCTCAAAAACAAACGAAACATGGTTGGTTTCCAACCGCGAGCGCTGGAGCTGCGCGGTGACCCCGTGTGCAAAAATATTGTTCCTCACCGTGTTCGTTTCGCCGTAGTGCTGGTGATAACCGCCCGTCTTGGTATCGTGAACCACATTACTCGCAAGCAGAACGCCGCTGCTGCCCTCGTCGTTGTAGAGTCCCCAGCCACCGTAGGAATAGCTGTAAATGTGGTGCACATAATTCCCATTCACCGTTGTTCCCGGAGAAAGGCCAAGCGTATAGACCGCGCCCATATCGCTCAACACACCCCAACCCAAGTGGTGAATATGGTTTTCATCGACATGATTGCGCGCGGCGAGCGATGAGCCATATCCCCACGTCCAACCGACGGAGACGCCTGTGTAGTAAAAATCCGAGATCTCGTTGTGCGTGACCCGATTGTCGAAGCTCTGACCGATCCACACGCCGATGGCCCCCGCATGTATGCGCCCTCCCGCACGAATGATGGTGTTGTCGACCGTGATGAAACCGGTGCGGTCATTCTCTCCCGCACGCTGCACCGTCTCGCCGATGTAGACTCCGCCGGCACCTAGATCGCTCAGGTAGCAACGGAGGACTAAACAGTCACGGCAGCCGCGCTGGACTCGGATAGCGTGCCGCCCGATGTGAGAAATCTCGCAGTCGACGAACGAGACGTTGCGTGCACCGTTCAGGGTGATGGCGGCAGGCAGGTCCGACTCCGCCTGATTGGACGCATGGCCCGATGCAGGCAACACATACTGCCCGTGTTGAAAATTCAGGCCTTGGAAGGTGATGTGCTGAACGAACTGACCGTTGGCCGGATCGCCGCCGACCTCAATAAAGCTCTCGGCCAGCGGAACGATCACCTCCGCGGTGTTCATGTCCTCCCCCGGCTGCGGCCAATAGTCCAGCATGCCGTCGCGGGACAAAAACCACTCGCCCGGCTCATCCAAGGCCGCGGCTAGGTTCTCGATGTGGTAGCGCTGACCGCCGCTGAAGGCCCAAGGTGCCTTGTTGGTGAAGGTCAAGATCTCGCCATCATCCAATGAAACCGGACGGTGGCGACTCGTTTCCCAGTTGTGGTACACGACGACCGTCGCGTCGCTGAACGCCTGCCCGATGAGCGCGTGCAGCGGTAACACATCGGCAGAGGCTGCGACAAAGGCCCGATTACTGATGGCCGGGACCATGGCGGCGGTATAGAAATAGCCGTGGTTCGGCGAACAAGCGCGCCTGGCACGGCGACCGTCGATGAACATTTGCTCGAAATACTCCCTCCCGCTAGCCACGCCGGGAAGAAAGGCCCTCCAGCGTCCGTCCGTACCGCGCGTCCATCCGTGAATACGCCTTCCACCGCTAAAGAGCGGTCGTGCTCCGGGTGCCGCTTGATAGACGATGGGGTTCGTCGGCCCCCCCGTGTCCGAGAGCCCGAGCAACAGAGGCGCTGTCAACGCATACGTTCCGTCGCCGACCTCGACGCGCACAGGCCATTGGGAAGCCGCTTGGCCCCGGAGTCTGCGGATGGCATCGCGCGCGCCCTGTAGCGAGGCCAGCGGGCCATCCGTACCCGAACCGTTAGGACGCTCCAGTGTGCCGGACCAGGCGTCGCTCCCATTCGTGGCGACAAAAAAACAGTTCGTCTCCCCCTGCGCGCTGACAAGCGGAGCAGATATAACCGTCGCGATCACGAGACCAAACAGGAGTATGAGGAGACAACGGGACATGGCCTGTCATTCCGAAAGTGATCACTTGTTTACGGGGAACCTTTCAATACATCTGAGACGCCACCAGGCAGACTCGACCGCAAAGAACTGTGACAGGTAAAGGCGGTCAAACCGATAGTGCGTGAGCACCTCGCAGATCGCGGCGCGGTGTTGCGCCACGAACTCAGGATCCGGACAAAGCGACACGACCCAGGCGGCAAAACACGGTTCGCGCATGAACTCCTTCTCAACGCCAAGCCGAGGCGATGTGCGGTGCTGCACCTTCAAGCCAGCATTTGCCACAGCGATGGTTTCCTCCTCGCTATTTTGAGGCCGCCATGCCTCATTCATCACACGCCAGTCCGGATTAAAACGCTCCGTGCCGTTGACATCGAAACGCCGACACAGCGGCAGACTTTTGGCGGACAGCTCGGCGCTGGCCAGCAGGCCACGCGCGTAAGCCTTTCGCACTTGGCTATTTTCTTCCATTTCCCATAGAGCGCGCAGGCACACAACGCCTTCGGAACCGGTCCATGAGTGCCGACGGCCTTGCCCCGGATCGAAAACCATACCCGTTTCACAGATCTCGAGCCGAGACCGCGGCTCCTTTCCAACCTTTTCGTTCAAGGCCGCGCGATATTTCTGCTGCCACGCCTCGTCGCCAGTAAATCCGTACATAGCCTTCATCACGAATAGCAGCCGCGGGACGCTTTCCCACGTCGGCCGCTTGAAATCGCCGCGATACTTCGACGGGCCGCCATCGCACGGCATGCGCCATTCCGAGCGTTCCAGTTCGCCCACCTGCTTGATGAAAGCCTCAATCAACTTGACGCGCTCCGACGGCTCAGCCAAGCCGTCCTGCACATATCGCCAGAGGCCGTAAAGCCAAGGCGTGGTCTGGTCGTTCGAGCCCATCGGGTAGGTCGTTCGGCCATCCGTCGCGACACCGCGCGCGATGAACCCGGGCGTATCGCCTAACGACGAGAGAAAAAGCAGGCCATCCACAAGACGCCGCGCTTTCTCGCGGTCAGACTCGCTTCGCGTCACTCTCCAACGGCAGCATATACCGTCGAGGTACAGACCGTTGAACATCGGCCCGTCCTCCACCGGCACGCCCCACGAGAGCGCGCTCGGCTTGTGTTGGCGGCACTCCTCGGGCGTCGGGCGGCTGTAAGTCCCGTCTAGCGCAGTATAATCGAGAATGACGTTGTGACCGTCAACAAACCGCCGCCACAACTCATCATGCGCGCGCTCTACAGCCTTGGCGGACACATCGTCCCCCGCAGCCGCTCCCGAATTCGATGCGCACAGCGACAGCGCAAGCACAAGAACCGGATAGGTCGACCATTTCATCACATCACCTCATTATCAACCTGGCAGGGAAAAGCTCTTGCTTTTGCGTCACGACCTGCATGTCTGCGACCTCGCCCATCAGAAGCGCCTCCTCAATCGTGTGGGCCATCGGCTTCTCGACATAGACGTGTTTACCGAGCCGTATGGCAGCAATGTAAATCGGCGCGTGCAAGTGATCCACTCGCTCCGGCTCCCCAATCTTACGATTTGATTTCATACTAGTAATTCATGAGACGCAACGTAAAGGATGATCATTTTCGAAGAAGGAAACAGGCGTAAGAAGTTAGGAAGGGAGATATATGAGTCAAGCTGAGGACGGAAGAAAAGGAAGAGGGATGAACTGCTCATCACGGCAGTAGCATGGCGACGCGAAAACCGTAGTAGTAGTACCGGTGGCTCGGATCGTAGAAGTAGCGATTCGCGGAACGGCAGTATCCCGCATAGTCGAACCAGCTTCCACCCCGTTTTACGCGGCTTGACCCCGATGCGATCCCCACCGGATCCTGCACGCTTCCCGGATAATCCCCGAGCCAGTCCAAACACCATTCCAACACGTTGCCATGCATGTCGTACAAACCCCAAGCGTTCGGCAAATAACTGCCAACTTTCGCCGTGCCCGTGCCCGTGTCACTCTTCAAAGTGGCCTCCCCAGTATTGGCTCTGTAACGGCCCACCTCTGCCATGTTCGGGCAAATCTCCAGCGTGGTCAAGTTCTTACCCGAGTTCAACGCGGTGACTGTCCCCGCACGGCAGGCATACTCCCACTGCGCCTCCGTCGGCAGGTCCAATACCAAGCCAGTTCTCATTCGGAGTTTGCCAATAAACGAAGCCATGTCCACGCTGTTGGTAGCCGGCCATTTCGAGCCGTATCCTGCGCCCCTGATGTCGTTATATGTCAACCTCTCGACCGGGCGAGCGTCTCGGCAAGTTTCATTACAGAAGAAGCTCGGCCAAGCTCCCATCACCCGTTCCCACTGCTTTTGCGTCACCTCGAACACTCCGATATAAAAGGCCTTGGTCAGCCTCACCTCGTGCTGCGTCTCTTCGTTGTTACGACCCACTTCATTTGTAGGGCTACCCATCATGAAAACGCCAGGTTCAATCCTCCGCATTACCAGTTTGACGGTCTTATAATCATCGCTCCAACCGCCCCGTGGCACCTCTGCGAGATAGCTCACCGGGTACTCTTTCACCGCCATCCCTCCCGACAGGTCAACCACCATGTAGAGTTCCTTGCTGGCGGAGCCCCCCACCCTCACGGCTGCCGTGTTTGTCGAGACCGCCGCAGGGGTCGTGCCTGCCGTGGCCGAACTATTCTGTGCCTTCAAATCCAGCACCTGTCCGTACACCGCCACGAACGCCACCACCGGCCACGCAACCCATATCCGCAAACCTGATGCTATTCTCATGTTAAACCTCCGCATCCCCTCAATTATACAATAATGAACGAACGTACTCGTGTACTTGTCCTCAAACTCCGGCCGCAAACAAGCCATGCAACGTTCCGACATTCATAAACATTGAAAGTATGCAAAAAAACCGAGACAAAAACCAGCACGTTTTCAGACATGAACGAACGTGGGTGGCTGATTCACTCAAAGTACCACAGCAGTTTGACCGGCCCGCGCTTGCCCTTCGCTGCGAAGTACCAAGTCACACTATTTCACAAAGGAAAACTGTCGGGATTAGTCTCAGAGGTCACGACCTTAGCCGCGTACGGCGCACCGGGATCGAGCGCATACCAGGCTGGATCGGCATTGTGGAACCATCATGGCGCCCAGTGCGCAGCGGCCATAATCGAACCAGCCGAGCCACTTTCGCGGCACATAATCGGGATGATACGCATGTTCCGGGGCGGGCTCCTGCCACAGGTTCCCGTTGAGCGTCGTCGGCACCGGTTGTGCGTCGGCAGTACGGTGTCTGCCCTGCGTGTTCCAAAAGGTGCCGGGACGGTCCGACCACACGTGGACCTCCTTGACCGTGCCAATCGCCCCGCATCGCTCCACGCTTTGGTCAGCCGCAGCCCTTTGCCGCCGTGACCGTTGTTTCCCATCTGCGTCACGACCTTCATGTCGGGCGTCGGCATTCGCACGCACACCGCAACTTGATGAGCCCCTTTGAAGCCCAACTTGAATCCTAAAAAGAAATCGATTCTGAAAAAGCGGCGGGGGGGGCCACCCGCCACTCCGTAGTCCATCAACGACTCATTTCAAGGCGTTTTCTGAGCTTCTTCATCAAGCAGCACATTCAACGCCTGCAGGTAGGCCAAAATGCTACCTTCAATAACGTCGGTCGAAATGCCGCGCCCATGAAAGACACGCGCACCGTCCCGCACGCGCACCGTAGCCTCACACTGCGCATCCGTACCGCCCGTGATGGCGTTCAACTGGAAGCTCTCCAACGTCACCTTCAAGCCGAGTATCTGGTTAATGGCCTTGAACGAGGCATTGATCGGTCCGTCACTCGCTGCCACCTGCTCGACCAGTTTACCGTCGCGCACAAGGCGGATCGTGCTCACAGGAGTAATGGCGTTACTGGCTGTCACGTTGTAACGGTCCAGTTTGACACGCTCAGAAACCATGGTCTGGATACCATGTGCCAGCGCCTCAAGATCTGCGTCGCTCACTGTTTTCTTGCGGTCAGCCAAATCTTTGAATTTGGCGAAAAGCTCGTTGACTCGCGTCGCCTCCAGGTGGAAGCCCAACTCCTGCAGGCGGCTCTCGAAAGCATGACGTCCCGAATGTTTGCCTAGCACCATTTTGTTGCGAGGCAAACCGATCGATTCGGGCGTCATAATCTCGTAAGTCAATGGGTTGGCCATCACGCCGTGCTGGTGGATCCCCGCCTCATGCGCAAAGGCGTTCTCGCCTACAATCGCTTTGTTCGCCTGGACCTTACTACCCGTGACGTTGACGACGCACCGGCTGGTCGAATAGATCTTCGTGGTATCGATGTTCGTTTCCGCCTGGAAGAATTCTCGACGCGTGTGCAGCGCCATGACGACCTCTTCCAGCGCGGTGTTGCCAGCGCGTTCACCGATGCCGTTGATCGTACACTCCACCTGATCGGCACCCGCATAAACGGCCGCCAGCGAGTTGGCGACAGCCAGCCCCAAATCATTGTGGCAGTGAACCGAAAGACGTGCCTGCGCGATGTTGGGCACGTGCTTTCGGATGTCGGCGATCAACGACCCGTACTGTTCAGGTACGGCATAGCCCACGGTATCGGGAATGTTCACTGTTTTCGCGCCCGCCGCGATCACGCCCTCGACGACACGATAGATAAACCCACGCTCACTGCGCGAACAGTCTTCCAGCGAGAACTCCACATCTTCGCAGAGATTACGGGCATATTTGACCATCGCCACCGCCTGCTCATACACCGCATCCGGCGTCATCTTGAGTTTATACTCCATATGGATCGGCGAGGTTGCGATGAACGTGTGTACGCGCGGATGCGCGGCACCACGCACCGCCTCCCATGCGCAATCAATGTCCTTGGGCAGAGCGCGGCAGAGACTGGCTACCGAGGCGTTTTTAACCACGCCCGCGATCGCTTTCACCGATTCGAAGTCACCAGAAGACGCAATAGCGAAACCGGCCTCGATGACATCTACGCGCAACGCCTCAAGGTGCTCCGCCACCAACAGCTTGTCGCGCAGGTTCATGGTGCAGCCGGGGGACTGCTCGCCGTCGCGCAGGGTGGTGTCGAACACATAGATGCGTCGCATGTTAGGGGTCTCGTTCATCGCTTGTACCTCGTTGTGCATGCCCGTCCGGGCTGCGTTGTTCTCGTTTATAGGGCCGTCTGCGCCGGTACACCCGTATCTCATCGCGTCAACTCCGCTAAAACAAAAACTCCCGCGGAATCTGCTACGATGTTCCACGGGAGTTCTGGCCTTGCGTTTATTCTTCAACAACTACACGGCAAAAATCCCGTGGCTGCTAAGCAGCCAAAGGCCGGTAAGTCGAAGTTCGAACGCTGACATGACGCCATTCATGTTTTTCATTATTTCATAACCTTGTCACGGGGCGCAACTGGTTTTTTCAACGAGAGTCAAACAAAAGGTTCAATTGAGGGCGCAACCACGTTGCATTGACTTGGGTCAGGCGGCGGATGCCAGCCACAGGG
>JAEAMG010002498.1_pt1 | contig 11317 bp, 6 predicted proteins | sample 8958741 | NCBI WGS metagenome assembly JAEAMG01 (sample SAMN16933256, study PRJNA681125) | bioreactor sludge metagenome | isolation source: anaerobic bioreactor treating anionic surfactant - SDBS | place: India: Bengaluru | collected 2019-02-28
TTTCCGGTCCGTATTGGTCCCATTTAGCAATATCTTGCAAAGAAGCCCGGTCGTAGGCAGCCACACGGATGGCCGGCAGTATGATCCTTGCGCCGGGACCGAGTAGCGGAACGCCGAAGTTGGTGTGATAGATCAGTTCCATCTCCCCCGGCTCGCCCGAGAGGTTTGTGACCGTGTCGGAAATCGTGATTTCCGAGCGGCCGAGTTGCGTGCTGATCGTCGAAGTTAACCGCAGCTTGCTGCCGAACAATCGTGCCTCATCCACGACACCGCTAACCGCAATCTGACCACTTTGTTTGTCCACCGCAATCCGAACATGATGGGCGGGCATGTTGGCGATCTTGCCATGCAAGCTATAGCGAACGGTCCCGTTGGGATTGAACTCGGGGCCGCCGTTGAATTCCAAGCCGCATCGCACTACCAGTTCATCAAAACCTTCGAGCCAGCCCAAACCGCTTGGATCGTTCAGGTGAACAAACTTGGGATTGGCCGGCCCTTGGACCGGTGATTTCCAGCCGAAGCGGAAGTCGCCCTGCCAAGCGTCCCAGATGCCCATGCCGCGGGTCGGCAGCACGGAGAAGTGAAAATCCCCGTTCCGCACATCAATCACATCTACGCCATCGGCCAATCCGCCGCGGAGAATCTGCTTGGTGATCGACCAGCCGCTGGGCGTTCCATCGACCATGTCGGGCGTTACGCGAAAGGACTCCACGAACCTCCTTGCTACGCCATCGGTCAGCGTCCATGTGTTCTCAGTCGTCATTTTTGTATTGTGTGTAGATGGCGTACTCGCTCGCGACTTGGCTGCCTGAGCCGTGTCGAAGGTGACAATGCCCGCCGCGCCAAGTGCCAGCACCTCACGCCTGGTTATTCTCATTAAGTCATTTGGCGATGTCAAAGCAAGGCTCCGTGCGAAAAAGCCAATATCGGCCTATCGTAGTCGGAATCTCAGGAACGTATCAAGACGCGGGACTTCATTGGACACGGTCGACTGCCGTATCTGCGGAGTCAACGCCCTACTCTGGACCGACATGTTTGAGCCTCCTACGCCTTCACGGCGAACCCGGGGTTACAAATCTCTCCAACGGCTTCGACCATAGCGAGGAAGTTTCCCGGCTTGATCGGTGGATTGATCTCGCTCGACGTGTCGATCAGCACACCGCCGTGTTGTAAGACATCGGTTTCTTCGACGATGCGGCGGACTTCTCGCCGAACCTGTTCGGGCGTGCCTCGCTCCGACAAGATCATGAAATGGGCGATCGACGATCATGGAATGCCAGTTATCCTGCTGAATGATAAAGCCATCGCGGTCGGTGACGCGATCCCTGCCCAGCGGGGCGACTGGTGGAAAACACGCATCGAGCGTTTTGCGAATTGCCGCGCAGATATCATCATAGGTGTAGTCAAAGCCTGCAATCGTTCGTCCCGTATAGAGAGCGATGACGCCGGGGTTGAAGCTGAGTTGCTCGTGCAGCGCCGCCCGATCGACGGGCTGGACGTTGAGCGTCCGTTCTACCCTCTCACGCTTGGTCAACACATTTCGAGAAAACAATCGTTCTGTAGTCAGTTCCGAGCTTGATCGATAAACCATGGTGGCAGGATGCCTACTTTCCGTTGGCCGAAGCGACCGGCAGTTGGTGCTCCCGCACGAGGATTGGCTGCCCAAGCGGTGAGCCGACACGGTTAGCATGCTCTCGCACTTCATATCTTCCGTCGTTGACCTCGATATCGAGAACGTGGTTGCGGAGACGAAGTCCTGTCAGCTTGATCCGCGGCGCGAACGTGGGCGGTTGCGGGTTGATGAAGATGTCGCCGTTTGGTTCGGCATGAATCCCGAACATGCCAAAAATAACGCACTGTGCGAGAGTCGCTCCGTCGATCGTGCATTGCAGCGGCGTGTCGTGGCGGTAGTCGATCTTGTCCGCCACAATCGAATCCCCCCAGTACGGCATTCGTTCGCCCCACCAGAGGATTCGCTTCAGGATTTCCTCGGCGGCACCTGGTTTGCCTGCCTTGTAGAGCCGCTCGGCGATTTGTGGCGGAAAGCACGTGCAGGCGCCGGGCCCACCGTTGTCGATGTCGGCCTGGTCATAGGCCGTATCCGTTTTCGCCAGGCTGTGCATCCCGAATTCCGACAGGAATTCCTTTCCACTCAACAGATGGCTGAGTAGCCCCGCTTCTTCTTCTCCATCCAAAACCTTGCTGCCAAGCAGCTTGAATATCTGCAACGTATATCGAACGTCTTTTTCGCCGTTGTCGTCCTCAAAATTGAACCACTGGATATCCTTGTTCCATAAGCGGTTTTTCAGGACGGTTTTCAGTTCCTCGGCGCGTCGACGGAGCATCGGCTCGGGCTTGCCCGCCATCTCGGCTAATTCGGCAGCAAAAACGTAGTTGTTATAGCGTCGGCCGTTCAGATCGGGCATAACGTGGTTGTAGGGTATTCCTCGCCGTAGTTCGAGATGGCTGTTTGACGGACCGTAGTCGATCATCGTCACTGGCTTCAACGGGGCGTCGAGGTGCATGGCGTTGAGGATAGCGTGTTCCAAAACAGTCTTGCCGTCGACTTTTTCACTCAAAAATGCTCTGTCGCCGGTATTTTTCACGTAGTAATAGATCATGCCGATGATCTTTTCTTGATTGACCATGTACCATGGTCCAAAAGCCTTGCCGGTGGTCGGCTCAAACGCAAAATGCCTGGTCATGTCGAGTGACAGGAAATGTTTGATATGTGCCTTGGCGGCGTCGGGGTCATACAGAGGAAATATTTCCCAGTTCTCTCCGAAGTTGTATAGATAATTACCGACGCATCCGCCGTTGACGCTGCCCGTGCTGTAATAAGGATGCAGCACGAATTCAGGTACGTCCCAGCGGTTCATCAGCAAATGGACTAGCGACCGATTGTAGAGTTGCACAAGAGCCGGATTGTTCGATCCCAACGCGGGGAGCTTTTGGAAGAGGTCGCGTACTCGCTCCACATAGACGGCTCGGGAATCCGCCATTGCCTTCTCGGGGGCGTCGGCGATTCTCTTGCAGGTGGCGTCGGCCTCCGCGACGGGGCCAATCGCAAACACGACGAACATCTTCGCACTGCCGGAAGGTGGAACATCCATCGATGCTTGGCCACTTGGCTGCGAATCTTCCCAGCGAATATCCTTGCTGCCGCGCAGGACGACCGCCATATTGCCTTGCTCCAACCGCAACGCCCCATCGGCAATTCTTCTCTTGGTGCGTGTCGCGCTTGTGGAAGCGATGAATTCCCACCACCCCGACCGATCCAACGTGCCGGCGGCACGAATAGTCACGGGGACAGTGCGTGGTTCTGTTGCCGTGTTCTTCAGCAACACTTCGATCAGCCCAGCACGGCTGCCGTGAATGAGCATCGTAACGGTTTCGACCGCGATCCCTTCGATAGCACCTGCCCGACCTACACAAAATGGGTGCCATACATAGTGCTGCGTGGCGACGGGTTTTCCCAACACTGAAATCTCTAAGTGAAAGTCGGAACTTACATACGGAGGCGCCCAAAGACCCTTAATTGCCAAAACATGTCGATAAGGTATGCCGGAAGTCAGTTCTCCGTTGATGATGCCGAAGTGAGCTTCTTGAACGATGTTTTGTGCGCCGTCGAGCGCGAATGGGTCCGTGGATTGGCTGTTTTGTTCGGCGGCAGGCGATATTACGGCAAGGTTGAGAAGCCAGATAACGGCCCATGACAATACGAGAGTTCGACAGAGCATCGGTGGTCTTTCCTGCAGTTGCAGGTTGGAAGGTGAACCGCGTAAGGGCCAATTGAAAGCGTAGCCAGCGAATCGCCAATCTGACCGCATGTGAACCTCCTCCGTAATAACAGTACGTGGCCTTGTTGACTATTTCCACGCGAACTCAGGGAGTCCGAGTTTAGAAAACGTATTGAGGATTTTGCTTTGTAGTCGCGTTTCAGTTCGTTGATTGGGCATTTCACGGTTTTTCAAATGATGGTTAAAGCAACACATCGCTGTCTCTGCAAGGCTTTTCCGATGGTAGCCGATTTGCTCTTTCCTTCGGCGGCGGCCACGGCGGCGAATTTCACGAACGGCCGCATCACGCGACAACAGACGCTCGCCGGAATTCCCGTGCCGCCATATTTTCGCGTTCCGACGCGGCGGAATTATCGCTCGGATACGCCGACTCTCCAAGGTTTCATAGGTTTTGCGCTGGTCAAAAGCACCGTCGCCATAAAATCCATCCACATCACCCGCAACTTGATCCAACAGATCGTCCACTTGTTCGTGGCAGTCCAGACGCCCGCGTGGAACTTGATGTTTCATTCCACGAGGGACGCCAACACTTGCCAATTGTCACGTTGAGGCGCGGGATAGCGATAAGACGCGCTTCGCAGCGAGAGTCGACGCTCAGCGTCTGCGCTGGGGGTTACAGCGAGCCGACTTGTCAATCGAATTTTCAAACAGCAACACAGTCGCCTCGTCTTGCGACCGTCCGATGGGCTCGAAGTCATTGGTCCTCAAGCATCATCCACCACATTATCGAGGGCGAGATTCTCCGTCAAATAGATTGTCAGAATTCACTGGTCTAGGACAACGCTGAGCGTTTTCAACAAAGCCAGATGTATTGCCACCCAATTGGTTTCAACAGGCTGCTAGGCGACCTCCCAACCGGCACGATATAATTTATGGATGTACTTATCAGCCTCGGGGCAATTGGTTGCCCGCAGGTTCTCACCATCCCAATCAAGCTTTTTGCCAATGCGGAAAGCAACGCTGCCCAGGAGGACCGTTTCGGTCAATGCACCAGTGTAGTCGAAGTTACATGTCGTGGCAGAGCCGTCCTTGCACGCCTTGATCCATTCAGCGTAGTGGCCAATGGAATTTGGGATTGTCGGCATGGGGGGCTTGAAGTCGGCAAACTTCTCGACAGGAAAGAGCCGATAGCTCCCGTAATCGGCAAACATCTTTCCCTCGGTCCCGACAAACATGATGCCCATACTTGGAATACGTTCTCCGGCTATGGTTTTTGGCGTCAAGCTATTATCGTACCAAGTCAATTTCACCGCGTTGAGATTACCGCGGCTTGGAAACACGTATCGCACGATGAGTCCATTCGGGCATCCATCGGAATCGACATCGGGCCCCTCAGCCTCGCACTGCGTCGGGTACCGAAGTTTGAGAGCCCAGAATGGCAGATCCATCAGGTGACATCCCATATCACCCAGCGTTCCATGACCGAAATCCCAAAATCGACGCCATTGAGCGGGATGATAGGCACCGGACACAAAAGGACGCACCGGCGCCGGCCCTAGCCATAGATCCCAATTGAGCGATTCAGGCGGTTTCTGGTCACCCTTGGGACGTCCTGCGGTGCCTCCCCAACCCTTGCTGCACCAAACGTGGACGTCGGCTATGTCGCCGATCGCGCCAGACTGAATGATTTCGACCACGCGGCGGTAGTTGTTCTCTGAATGAATCTGGTTACCCATCTGAGTGGCAACGCCTTTTTGTTTAGCGGCCCGCGAGATCACTCTTGCCTCGTGAACAGAGTGGGCCAGCGGTTTTTCGCAATAGACGTGCAAGCCAGAGCGAATGGCCCGGATGGTTGCCGGGGCATGATGATGATCGGCCGTGCTGACGACCACGGCATCGATTCTTCCAGCCTCTTTGTCAAGTAATTCGCGGTAGTCGGTATAACAACGCGATTTAGGAAATTGCGTGGCAATACGGTCGAGGTAATTCTTGTCGACGTCACACAAGGCAACGATGTTTTCACCCGTGACACCATCGATATTCGCGGAGGCTCGATTGGCCGTGCCAATGATAGCGATGTTGAGCTTTGTGCTGGATGATTTTGAATCGGCTGCGGTAAGCTGGCTTAGCACGCCTGAAGAGAACACTACTGTCCCCGTCCCGGCTGCTTTAAGAAAAATACGTCGATTGAAGTCTGTTTTTTTTCGCACGATTGTCGCTCCTTGAGAAAAAGTGATATTTCTTTTTGACGGCTATTTTGCATCATGGTAGGGACACAGTCCAAACCAACACTGGCTGCCGGTTCCCAGTGACCGAACATAGGTTAAAAAATAGAAAAGCATGCCGGTCAATAGACGTTGGACCACAATGTGATTTCCTTGGTAAAGCTGGTGCAAGTATTTTTATGTCCGGTAATGCCGCCACTTTAGACTTCTAGTTTCCACGGTGCGCGGTATGCGCGATGCACGCGCGCGTTGGCTTCAACATCGTCAACAACTCGATCGTACTCGCCGTCCCAACGGATGGTGCGGCCGACCTCGTAGGCAACGTTCATTAAGTGGCCCACTTTCGTGGCGTTGTTGCCGACTTCGGCATCCGCTTCTGGCTTCTTATGATTACGCACGTTATCAAGGAATATCTGGGTGTGACGCGATTCGTCGCCGCTAGCAAGCACCTCCTCAGTCTTGCCGCCCTTACCCTCGCCGACAATTGTATAGCGGCCGCGATCGATCCATAGCGAAGCCTCGGTGCCTAAAAATATCTTCGAATGCGAACGATGCTCAAAGCGGTTGCCGATTCGCATCGAGTACTGAAGAAGGAATCCATTCTTCGCCACCGGTCCCGGACCATACTCGACGATGCTGGAAAAAGTGTCGGGCCATTGGCGATTGTCGTCGAACGCGAACTTTCCACCCCGGGCCGTAACTGCCTTGGGCGATTGAACGCCCATGGCCATGTGGATGATGTCGAAGTGATGGACGCCCCAGGCCACTTGGTGGCCGCCGCCGGAAATCTTGAACCAATCGTAGCCGTAGTTGTCATAGCAACTCGGGTTGTACGGCATCATAGGCGACGGACCAACGTAGAAATCCCAATCCAACTCCTTGGGCGGAGTACAGTCGGCCGGACGGCCGACGCTTTCGTATCGGTCACAGTCGCACGCCCGCACTTCCACGATATTGCCAAGTCGGCCCGACCGAACAATTTCGACGGCTTTCCGATAGTGTTCCATACTGTGTTGCTGTGTGCCGATCTGCACGATGCGATCGTACTTTCGAGCGGCCTCGACGGCGAATCGTCCTTCGCCCACAAAATTGCTCAGCGGTTTCTCGACGTACACGTCCTTGCCGGCCTGGCAGGCATTGATCGTGCAGAGTACGTGCCAATGGGCATTTGTAGCCACGATGACCGCATGAACGTCCTTGTCATCAAGGAGCTTTCGGTAATCGTGATAGGCTCGCACTTTCTCACCGCCGGCCATTTGGCGAATTGCGGCCATGTGCCCGGCATGAACGTCGCAAACGGCCACGACCCGCGTGCCGGGCGCGTGCATGAAGCTGCCCAGGATAGTCTGAAGGCGACCCCCGCAGCCGATGATACCGATGTTAATGGTTTCGTTTGGTCCGGGAGAGGCCGATGCGCCGGCTGCGAACAGGCTAGCGCCTGCCCAGCCCGATGCTGCTGCTGCGGCCGTGATTCCAAGAAATTCTCGTCTTGTTGTTGAAAATGTCATGATGTTACAAGCGTAAGAACAGTTTAGTGGAGTAAGAACGCCGCCGGCCATTGAGCCTTAGGTTGAGGGAATTGGGCGGCATATTCGAGCAACCGGGCCAGCAACCATTGGTTCTCCGGCCGCCCTTGCGCCCGTTGATGATTCAAACCGCTGACAATGAGACAGCCTTTCCCGACCGCCACTTCAAACAGCATTGCCTCGTCGGTGACTTTTTCCAAGGTGGGCAGCGCACGGATGATGACGCGTGGGCGAGCCGGCGTGCCCTCCAACGAATACTTGCGGCCGCCTTCCACCAGATAGAGCCATCCGTCATCGCACCAGCCGTCCGGCGCCATCGCATGCGTGGCCGGATGGTCGTAGACAAACGTGCCTGTATGGTTGGCCTGGTCGTCGGTTGTACCTTTCCACCAACTCGACCGGAACGTCAGAATGCAAGAACCCAAAGCGGGTTTTATTTCGCCGAGGAGTATGACGCACGCGCCTCGGTCCAACGCATCGATCATGCGGCGGTCGGCGAGATGACTGGCCACGTATACCGCACGGTCACTCAGCACGCCATCGGCGGGAATCGGTTTCACCCCACAATTCTGCAGCTGCCCGATCTCCGTCTGGTCGGCGAATAGGGGGACCGAAATCGCCTTGGGCTTGATTTCGGTGGGATAGAGCCACGACGACCATTCGTTGCTAAAACGTCGTTGTCCTGCACTAAGCGTGACGGCGATTTTCAGTTTAGTGGGCGAATCCACACCGGGTAACTCGAAGGCGACCTTCGCGATTTCGGCCACCTCGCCTTGCGGCGTTGCAGACGCCGCCAACTGCCGCTTGGCGATCGACCGATCGGCGGCCGTCACCTCCCATGCAACCTCTCCCTGGAGCGGCCCAGGTGAATAATTAGAAGCCAACAGTTTTACGTCCAGATGGCTCTTGCTGCGATAGGTTCGCCCCACTCCATCCTGAAGTAACACGACGTCATCGTTGATCTTCAGGATTTCCTTCTTGGTGATCGACTTGGGGCGAAAGTAGAGGTCGACGATTCCGTTAGAAGTGGTCCAATAGTCCTGGAAAAGCCACCATTGATAGCCTGAGATGAAGGGATTGTGTCGCATCGCCTCGGTATTGTATTTGTGACACAAGGCATAGAGTCGCTCGGACTTATCTGCCCACCGATCGGCCTCGCCGAGCAGGCCCAGCTCTTCGAGCTTTGCCTTGCCGGTATTGAGCCAGAACGGTTTGATATTATGCTGAAACTGATCGACCAAACTCGGACGTGAGAAGGTAATATAATTGCCCGATTCATGTGAGATCACCGGCTTCTTCGGCCGCGACATCTTGAACTTAGCCGGATTGTCCAGCGGATTCGTGTATTCGTCAAAGGGGACTGAGTAGAAGTCCAGCGTGTCTCGATCATTTTTCGGATCCAATATCTCAAACGCCGCGCAATCCGAGTCAATATAGAGCCGGCCGGGATCGAGTTCTCTTGCGATGCGTTGGAACTCCACCCGTTGCGGGTGAGGCTCATACAATTCGTTGCCCCTGACCCAAGCCAGGATTGAAGGATGATTTCTATATTGCTTGATAGTCGCCGTCCATTCGCGGCTGAATGTGGCAAGCGCTGGACGCGGATCCGCAGACAGCGAATTGGATTGCCACCTACATCCGACGCCTGGGAGGAACCTGTGGTAACCAATCGGGAACTCTGCCGTAGAGATCATGCCGACCTCATCGCAAGCATCGTAATACTCAGGCGGCATAATCGCGCTGTGATGGCGAACGAAATTGAAACCGTACGACTTGATCAGACGCAACTGCGCCAAGTGGAGTTCTTTATCTGAGGGCATTGCCATCTGCTTGGGATAAATATGGTCGTCGCCGTAGCCGCGGAGCATGAGCCGACGGCCGTTCAAGAGGATGTAGGGACCATCGACCGTAAACTGCCGCAATCCAAAACGACTTTCAACCACGTCGAGAACGTCGTTTCCGCGCATCAGGCTCAACCGGGCCTTGTAGAGGGTTGGACTCTCAGGCGTCCAAATCGCTGCGCCGGGCAAGGATGCCTTAACGTTCACTGGCTGACCGGCTGCGAGTTTCGTTTCGATCTTGACCGTCGTATCCGCCACGTGCCGGCCATCCTTGTCGAACACTTCCAACATGACGCCATCCGGCAGACCGGCGTTGCCATTGAGTATGGCGGCGGCGGCACAACTCGATTCGGACACGTTCGGCTGCACGAAAAGATCGCTCAACCAGCAATCCGTTCTGGCTTCAAGAAACACGTGTCCCCAAATGCCGCCCCAGGCAACGTCCATGTAGTCGTTAAGCGAGGAACAGCCGTATATCGAGTCGACCTCCCACCGCTGCCTGGAATCGACTTGAATCGTAATCGTCGCCGTCTTGCCAGGAGCAACGTGTTTGGTAAGCTCGAATTCCTGAATCGATAGACATCCGACGTGTTCGCCCAACAATTGATCGTCGATCCACACTTTGGCATAGCGGTTGACGCCGGTGATGACGAGGAACACGCGGCGTCCCGCCCAATCGCGCGGAATCTCGATCTGCCGCTTGTACCAGCCCTTTCCCACGAAATTGTGATGCACCTTGTCGGTCGCTGTGCCATAGCCTTGGTTGTCCCAGATGCCGGGGACTCGGATTTTGCCGTTGGCTTCCGGAGCATAACCCGGCAACGGCATGGCTGGTAGCTTCGCGCCAGGCTGGAACCATTTCTCCATCTCTCCCCGGCTATCGAGATCGGTGGCGAAATCCCAAGTCCCGTCAAGATTCAAAGTTTTCCGGGGCTGTGCCCAACCGATGGAAACAAGCAGACTGCATAGCAGCAACGTTGCTAACAGCGCCTGCAATAATCCAAATATCTTTCGCATTTCATACTCCAACATGGAACTAGTGATTTCGCGAATACCTATCTCACGCCTGTGGAATTTCCTGCCGCTTTTCCAGCAGCATCCCGATGAAGTTCACCCAACAGCCGTGCGGCCGTCGCGACCAATGGCTCTCCGGCGCCTTCGGCATAGCGGGTGTTGACCACTTCATACTGGCCTTCCGCGAATGCAGAGCGGTGTGGAATATAGGAACCGCAACTGTTGGCCAACTCGATGACGTTCGTTTGCCGAAATGGCGAGACGGACTTGATGTTCATTCCGAGTTCCACGAAAGGCTCGTCCGGCAATGCGACCCACGCGATTTGCGAACCCAGCGCGAACACTTGAACATCCACTTCGATCGGCTTTCCCTCGCGTGCGGCGACGTCGACGATCCGGTAAGCCTTGACTTGTGCCAGAAATGGCTTGTTGCCGCCATTTTTAACAACAATGTCGCGAGCTTCGCAGAGTTCGTCGTCTGTGAACTTGGCCAACGGCAGCAAAAGCACTTCGCGACGAACGCGCAACGTCGCATCTTCGACGGCGGTCAAATGCGAATAAGTTTTCAACACGGCCGCGGCAAGGATCGTGCCGATGCGTTTGGCTTCCTCGGGGCTTGTTTGCGGCGCGGCCCAATTCACGTCGAAATGGTTGATGTTTCCGCATGTGCCGTTCGCAAAAATCGTTAGCATCTTGGGCCCCATATAGTCAGCGAGTCGCTGGGCAAGCGTGCCTGGAAAATCGGCCGAAACAAGCGCGCCGCCCGTGGTGTCGAGATGGTTGGCGAAGTTGACGTAGGTCAGAAGCGGCTTTTGGTCGAATGCCTCCGTGTGGTGACTGCCATCCGTCGCCATTTTGTCGGGCATGGACTTCGAATTCGTGCCGACCGTCTCGGCATAAACAATGTTGACTTGTGGGTCGATCTCTCCGATGGGCCTGATGATATTGGGATTCAGTTTGCCTGGGTTCCA
>JAEAMG010002505.1_pt1 | contig 11295 bp, 10 predicted proteins | sample 8958741 | NCBI WGS metagenome assembly JAEAMG01 (sample SAMN16933256, study PRJNA681125) | bioreactor sludge metagenome | isolation source: anaerobic bioreactor treating anionic surfactant - SDBS | place: India: Bengaluru | collected 2019-02-28
ATGCAGACCCTATATGAAGTGTACTGCAGCCACGATTGTGATTGATATAACTCCCCTACTTTCAGATCATTTCGGGCAACACAGGTTTTTCAGGAATGCTAAAAGCAAAAGTCTTTAGCTGATTTGCTCATAGATTCCCCTTGCTTTCTGTTTCACAGGGCGGCCTTTAACGCAGACTCCCGCCATTAAAATGTTAGGTGCAGCATAAAGCCTGCATCTGCAACATAACCCTATTCGACACCTTCCAACTGTGCTGGAGTCGGTCGGTTTTCTTTACATCAATTCGACAGTATTTATCCAGCTGAACCAAGCGAATTGCATCACAGGCATCTGATTTAGGCTTGAATCTTGGCATCAGTGGACGGAATTGAACCGCTGTACCATCAGCTCATTTAAAGAATTAGGCTTTTTTAGGTTTGTGCTTATTTTCTTTTAGTCGTGCATGTTGTTTGGTATTAAAAAATTTGGATCATGCAGTAAGATGGCAAAGCTGTTGTTGTAGCGACATGTGTTTGGGCTAGCTACAATCGATGAGGTATTTTTAGATTTTATTGAGTAACAGGGTGATCCAAATGCATCAAGAATGGGACAAACGTTATCGGGAAACACACCATTTATATGGCTCAGAAGCAAATGTATTTATTCAGGACATCAGCCAGCGTTATGTGATTTCTGGCCGTACCTTGGCTATTGCAGAGGGTGAAGGTCGTAATATCCTGTATTTAGCACGTACAGCGCGAGAGAAGCATTTAGCATTTAGTGCCGAGGCGTGGGATTATTCGCAAGTTGCTGTTGAAAATGCCCAGGTATATGCGCAAGAACAAGGAATTGAATTGCAAACCCGGCAGGTCGATTTGACTACAGTGAAATGGCCAGAAGATCAATATGACAACATTCTGTGTGTATTTGGTCATGTCGATCCAGCAACCCGATTAAAAACCTTGCAGGGTGTACGTCGGGCACTAAAAAATCACGGTCATTTTATTGGTGAGGTCTATTCCAAAGCCCAATTTGCTTATAAAACCGGTGGTCCTGGCAACCCTGATTTTCTGTATGATCCTCAGGAGATTTTAGAAGTGTTTCAGGACGATCATATTGTTCACTTTTTTGTCGGAGATGTAGAACGTTATGAAGGGCAATTGCATCAGGGCAAAAGCCACGTGATTCAATTTATGATTGAAGTGCTCAAAAAGTGAAGCTGACAATTAAATTATGAGCTGAGTCACTCTCTCATTTATTTATAAAAAATGAGAACCATCTGTTTTTGCAACAGATGGTTCGCTTGATTGATAAGCTTGCGGAAATATCTACCGGTTTGAGAGCAGTAGATTGTTACTCTTCTAACAGGCTTCTTAACATCCAGGCTGTTTTTTCATGGACTTCAAGTCGTTGTGTGATCAGATCCGCGGTTGGCTGGTCATTCACTTCATCCACGATGGAAAAGAGGCTTCGAGCAGTGCGTGCAACAGTTTCATGTGCATTGACCAGCAGGCTGACCATTTCCTCGGCTTTAGGAACACCTTCTACTTCTTTAATTGCAGTTAATTTTACAAATTGTTTATAGGTTCCTGGAGCAGGAAATCCCAATGCCCGAATTCGCTCCGCAATAATATCCAGGGCATTCCATTGTTCGGTATATTGAGTCATGAACATATTATGTAAACTATTGAATTGTGGCCCAGTCACGTTCCAATGAAAGTTATGGGTCATCAAATACAAGGTATAGCTATCCGCTAGCAGTTTAGATAACCCTTCCACGATTTTGGCACGATCACTATGAGAGATACCAATATCAATTTTCACTGCTTTAGATTCTTTTTTAGAACTCGCCATTTTTGAGACTCCTTGTATTTTAAAGGTATATTTATATTAATTTAGCTCGATCTACTCTCTAAGACCTGAGCAATAGAGACTACGTGTTTTAGCCCTGATAAAGAAATTTTTGAACCGTCGACCCATATTCAAATATTCTGCAGGATATCAGCAAAGCTGCAAACATTAGTATTCTGTTGAGTTATATAAATAACATACATCTTACCAAGATGTATTGAGAATTAACGAGAGTTAATTACGCTCGCACAAATATAAATTATGGCAGCAAAACTTGAGTATGTTTTATAGCTAAGTATGGCTATACGTTTGAATTATTTTCAATTTAAAAAAGTAATTTTCGATAAAATATCGCCATTGATACATACAATGATCAGATATACGCTGAACTTTATACAGTTAGCTTTGGGAAGCATTACTGCTTTTACGCCATGATGATCAAATTCCTTCAATAACTAATTTAGTATGTGTACTGCTATGTATACAATCTGTGACTTTACCGAGGCAGAGTTGTTCCATTTTCGCCCATTGAGCATCTGTAAGCATGTATCTATCCATGATGAAACTATAAACGAAATAGTCTTATTGGCCCAATTCTCAACACACCATAAAAATCAAGTTATGCTTTTTAATAAAATTTATGCCGATTTTCACTGTCATATTGCAGCCTCTTATCTAAGTGTAGGATCGCGAGCTTATTTGACCTCTGTCACCACACGTAGTGGTGACAACCTAATTTAAAATTTTAAAAATTACTCTTGGGTACTATCTTAGTACAGTTATTTATTTTTGATTTTAAACTCAATCCTAATCACCAGACCGCCAATGGCATCTGCCCGGCGGGACTCAATTTTTCCGTGGTATAGATCGACAATTTGCTTAACAATCGATAAGCCTAGACCACTGCCAATAACTGTACTGTTCTGATTCACTCGATAAAATCTTTGAAAAATCAGAGGTATTTGTGCTTCATCCAAACCGATTCCATTGTCCTCAATCTGCACAAAACTATAATTTTCAACACAGCCACAACTAATTTTAATGAGACACGGACGTTCCTGGCTACGATAGATAATGGCATTTTCTAAAAGATTACGGAGCATAATTTCCAATTGATCCATTTGTGCCATGACCAGGGCTGACTCCAGTTGTAGCTGTAAGTCAATCTTTGCCTGACGAAGCTGAAAATCCATCATCGCAAGGGTACTTTGAATCATATTAACCAGATCAACCGGGCCTTGAATTTGTTGACCATTGGGTTCTATCCGGGCCAAGGTCAGTAACTGCGTGATCATTCGTGAGGCCTTATCAATGCCAATGATAATGTCCTCTGCTGCTTCTCGTGCCTCCTCAGTAGAACGTGCACTCTGCAAAACTTGTGCATGCAAACGGATCGCCGCCAAAGGTGTACGTAACTCATGGGCTGCATTTGAGGTAAAACGTTTTTCACGTTGCATGCTTTCTGCAACTTCACTCAATAATGTATTTAATGACTTCACCAAAGGTTCGATTTCTTTGGGCACGACAGGGTTGATGGGTTTTAAATGTTCAATCGACTGCTTTTCCAGATTTTGACTGATACTGAATACAGTGGACAAATTGCTACGTACGGTCTGCAAAATCAGCCAGGACAATAATGGTAAAAAAAATGCTGAAACCACTATTAAAAATAGTAGCATATCTCTCTGGATATCCTGACGGATGGTCCAGACCTGTGCAATTTGTACTTGTATAGTGTGAGTGCTGTCCCAAACCGAATAACTGCGATAGGTTTGATTGTGAATTTTAATCCAGCCAAAGTTGGCTTGCTGAACAAAGGGGTGTGTGTCCACGCCAACCGAACGATAAATCAACTTGCCATTACGATGCCAAATCTGAAATATAATCTGATTATAATGCTCACCTTGAGCTTTCTCGATGACAGTATGGTCAGGGATTCGCCCTTCCAGTGAACTTGAAGTGGTCGAGAGTAAAGCATGGGCGGTTTCGACCAGTGATTTATCAAAGATATTGTTCGCCGTGCGCTGCATTCCCCAGTAGATACAGCCTAGACTACCCACCCAGACAGTGGCGGTGATAACCAGTAAAATCAATGAGAGACGCCGGGTCAATGAATAACTGCGGATGAAATTGGCCATCAATAATTTTCATCCATAATATAGCCAAAACCCTGTACTGTACGGACAATGTTTTTTCCAAGCTTGCGCCGTAAATTATGAATATAGACCTGGATCACATTGCTGCTTACATCCGCATCATAGGCATAAAATGAGTTTTCTATGCTCTCCCGTGAAATAATCCGGCCACGGTTAAGAATAAAGAGTTCCAGCAAGTGAAATTCTTTCTGAGTTAATTCAACTTCAGTTTGATCTCTCAGTACCTGTTTGGTCGCTTTATTAACTGCAATATTGCCAATCTGAATCAAATCACTCACTTCACCTGAAATACGGCGCAATACCGCTTGAATCCGTGCAATGACTTCATACAAATCATATGGCTTAACTACAAAATCATCTGCTCCTGCATCCAAACCTGAAATACGCTCCTGAATTTTATCCTGAGCAGTCAGAATAATAACGCCTACTTTATTCTTTTTACGGCGCAGTGACTTTAAAACTTCCAATCCATTCCGGTCTGGCAAACCTAAATCAAGCAAAATAAACTGATAATCATAACTCGCCAAAAAATGATAGGCTTGCTCTGCTGTGGTGGCGATATCGACCACAAAATTTGCATGATCTAAGCCCCGTGCTGTCGCCTTAGCCAGTAAGGCATCGTCTTCAACTAACAATATTCTCACGTCTGAGCTACCTTCTCATTCTGCTACTTATAAGCCTATATTTATTTCTGTGAAAGCGGCAGGTACTCTGGCCCAAGAAAGACAGAACACCAACCGAATAATGATCATACAAGGCATTGATATATCAGCACTCTACTATTTTACTCTGCCTGATGATCCTCATGTAAAGGCCATAACTGATGCGAATTCAGCAATAGTAAACTCAAGCTTTCTGCATAATCAATTTTGGCTTGATCAATTCGACCGCGCGCATCAACCAGTTGCTGTGAATGAAGTAACAGTTCATTTAAACTCAATTCACCAAGCTTATATGCTTTTTGCATCAATCCATGTTGTTGCTGTAACTGTGCCAAATTCTGTTGAGCCTGCTCACTCCGTACAGTTGCCGACTCCATCTGCGTAAACCAGTATTGCGTTTCCTGACGCAAACGGTTTTCTACTCGTCCGATCTCAAAATTGGCCTTTTGAGCTTCCGCCATGGCCATACCAGAAGCTATACGCACTTGCCGACTGGCGAGTGGAATTGAAACGCTCACACTCATCAAGTTTTCAACGCCAGACTGTTCACGACTATAGCCCACTCCGACCGTAGGATTAGGTACCCGATTGAGTTGCTCTCTTTTGACTAATGCATCTTGCTGTGCTGCCTGTGTTTTAACCAGCTCAAGCTCATGGTTGGCAGACAAAACCTGCTGTATCCATTCAGTCTGTGTATATTCGAGTGGTCGAATTTTGATGACATCACTGCTCCAGTGTTCTGGAATATTTCCCTGATAATCACGTGACAATAACTGCTGTGCTTGATAGTAAGCTGTTTTAGCCTGCATATATTGCTCTTCGATTTGCCGCGATTCATTGCTAAGTAGCATCAGTTCCAGTCGTGGGGCATCTCCAGCACGAATACGCTGCTGGGTCATTTGCATATAGTGCTGTATTCTTGCTTGCTGTTCCTCTAAACGCGTCAATTGCAAAGCACTGCGCATATATGCAAACCACTGATTTAGCAAATTTTTGGCAACTTCATGTTTGGCATCTTCATATTTTAATTCCGCAATACTCATCCCTCGTTGCGCCAAATCCTGATCCAGCTCGTATTTGCCAGGCAAACGAATCTGCTTTTCAATACCAAAGCTCGGCTCATAACTATTGGACTTTGTTTGACCATCCTGGGCGTTGCTGTTACGAAGCTGCATGCCTGCACGCACGGTCCAGGGATGGCCCAGTTTTAGCCCCTGTCCTGCAAAATTGGCATAGTCCTGGTCCGAAACTGCCGATCGAACAGTTGGATGCTGTAACAAGCTCTGTTTGACCGCATCGAGTTGCGGCAAGACTTGATCCAAAGCGGGTTCCGCGGATACGACAGAAGTCATCATCACACAACAGCCCAAGCCCAGTAAACGTAAGGCTTTACCCAGCAAACGGGGTTGAGTCGCTATCTCTGGTTTCATTCGTTCACTTCTCCTTGACCAGCATAACCCGATGTTATGGTTGGTAATACCCAATAGAAACAGTCACTTGATTTAAATTTCTTTTGGATATGGGCTAAAACTAAAGGTACAGTTGCGAGGGGTAAAATCAACAGAATCAAATTACGCTCAGTTGCACCCCGAATTTTTTCTTGAATGTTGCGATAATGTTGGCGGCTGCCGAAACCTTGTGCCGGGATACAGGTACATCCTGTCACAATCTCGGGAATAAGCCATAAATGGCTCATTAATTCTTCCGCAATATCACTGGAGATGTTGATAGAGAGTTGGCACATTTCAGACATGAGTATCTCGCACTAAACCAAATTGTTTGAACAAGTTAGGAAGTAAAATCAGCGTCAGTAAGGTGCAGGAAATTAATCCCCCAATCACCACGATCGCCAATGGACGCTGAATTTCAGCACCTGGCCCAGTGGTAAAGAGCAAGGGAATTAAACCCAAAGCCGCGATACTTGCAGTCATCATTACTGGACGTAAACGTCGCATCGCCCCCTCACGAACCACTTCTTCAATTGCAACGCCGCGTGAAATGAGCTGGTTAAAATAACCGATCATCACCAAACCATTCAGTACGGCAATCCCCATTAATGCAATAAACCCAACAGAAGCAGGTACCGATAAATATTCACCGGTAATGGCTAAGGCTACGACTCCCCCAATTAAAGCAAAGGGAATATTCACAAAAACCAGTACTGCCTGACGAACAGACCCTAAAGTTGTAAAGAGCAGGAAGAAAATCATGGTCAACGCTGCAGGGACAACCAGCATCAGACGCGCTGCTGCACGTTGTTGATTTTCAAACTGTCCACCCCATTTCAATGAATAGCCGGCCGGTAATTTAACTTTCTGGGCAACCTGCTGTTTTGCTTCCTCGACAAAACCAACTAGATCCCGGTCACGCACATTGGCACGGACAACGGACATTCTTGAAGCATTTTCCCTGTCAATTTTGACGACGCCTTCAGTCTTGACCATTTCTGCTAAAGAGGACAACGGTACAGCCGCTGAGTTTGCAACAGGTAAATTCATGTTCGCGAGGGCAAAACTGGATTGTCCCAGACGTGGATCACCTTTCATCATCAATGGAACTGGTCGCCCCTGTTCAATAATCGAACTAATCTGCTGCCCTTCAATGAGCATTTTGAGTTGTGCCTGTATGCTCTGACTATCTAACTGATTGCGGACAGCCATATCACGACGAATACGTAATTCCTGATATTGCACCCCAGAATTTTCCAAAGTCATGACATCTTCACTGCCTTTGATCCCTTGTAGAACGGTAGAGATTTGCTTAGACAGCTGATTCAGCTGATCTAAATCGGTACCAAAAATTTTGACGGCCAAATCTCCACGTACACCCGATAACATTTCTGAAGTCCGCATTTCAATCGGCTGACTAAAGGTGAGATTGACCCCAGGAACATCGGCCAATACATGGCGAATTTTGGCTAAAATCTGCTCCTTACTTTGTCCCTGCCACTGATCTTGCGGTTTCAAAATGACAAAGCTATCGGTTTCATTTAAGCCCATAGGGTCAAGGCCCAGTTCATCCGAACCGGTTCTTGCCACAATGCGGGCCACTTCTGGAACTTGTTTTAGAATTCTTCTTTGAATGTCCAGATCAAGTGCAATCGAATTTTGCAGGCTGATCGATGGCATTTTTTCCAGCTGCAATATGGTGTCACCTTCATCCATGGTTGGCATAAAGGACTTACCAATGAGTGGAAAAATGAGTGCAGCAACCACCAAAGCACCTCCGGCCAAAGCATAAACACGTTTCGGATGGGCCAAACTTGCATTTAACACCTTGCTATATGCCTGTTCCAGCTTAGCAACAATATACGGCGTGTGATGTGCTTGAGATTTTAAAAAATAGGAACACAGCACCGGAATAATCGTTAATGAAAAAATCAGTGAGCTCGACAATGCAAAGACAATGGTCAGTGCCACTGGAGAGAAAAGCTTCCCTTCCAGACCTTGCAACGTCATTAACGGAATGAAGACCAGCATAATAATGATCATTCCTGCAGTCACCGGCACCGCCACCTCACAAACCGCGCGATAAATGACATTCAGCGGGGGTAAAAACGAACGGTGTTTGGACTCGTGTGCATCTGCCAGTTGCATTTCGATATTTTCAACCACCACAACCGCCGCATCGACCAGCAAACCAATGGCAATGGTTAAACCACCCAATGACATCAGGTTGGCACTTAATCCAAACTGACGCATCATTAAGAAAGTACTCAACGCAGATAAAGGTAAAATCGCGGCAACCACCAAAGCGGCTCTTAAATTGCCTAAAAACAACAGCAATAAAATCAGGACCAATACAATCGCCTCGACCAAGGTTTTACTCACGGTATGAATGGCACGATTCACCAGTTCACCACGGTCATAAAAAGGCTTGATCGTAACGCCCGGGGGTAAGTTTTTCTCAATGTCATGCAAATGTTCACGCACACTTTGCACAACCTGACGTGCATTGGCGCCTTTTAAGGTGAGGACAATCCCTTCAACAGCTTCACCCTGACCATTTTCGGTTACCGCTCCGTAACGGGTAAGGGCACCGGTATGAACATCGGCGACATCCTTCACTTGCACCAGCGTCCCCTGATGATTGGAAACAATAATCTCACCCAGCTCTTGTAAATTGGTGACACGACTATCGCTACGAATCAGTAATGATTCTCCATTTTCATTCAGACGCCCCGCACCGTCACTTGCATTATTTAATTCAATTGCTTGTTTTAACTGATCAAGAGATAGACCTCTCGATGCCAGAGCATCCAGGTTGGGTGTCACTTCAAAGGTACGTGCCAAACCACCCAGGACATTGACATCCGCTACCCCTTCAATTTTTCTGAGCTGTGGACGGACGACCCGATCGAGCAAGGTTCGTTTTTCCATATCACTCATAGGACCATGTAAAGTGAACATAAAAGATTCACCTAATGGCGTCGTCATAGGCGCAATCCCGCCAGAGGCATTGCCAGGCAAAGCTGACATGACTCCAGTCAAACGCTCATTGACCTGTTGTCGGGCCCAATAAGGATCTGTCCCTTCTGCAAAATCCAGGGTAATGATTGCAATAGCATATTTAGATTGTGAACGTAGTACAGTTTGATGAGGGATTCCCAACATTTCCTGTTCTATCGGTACCACAATACGGCTTTCCACCTCTTCTGGCGTCATGCCAGGAGATTTCATCACAATTTGAACCTGTGTGCTTGATACATCGGGAAAGGCATCAATCGGCAATTTGGTAAATGCCAAATAACCCGCAACACTGATTGCCATACCCAATAACAGCATTAGGATTCGTTGACTCAGTGAAAATGCAATAATACGTTTTAACATGTGCCTAACCTCAATTCACCGCAGTGCTACTGCTGGCAGGTGGTGCCTGCTCTGCACCGAAACCTGACCAAACGGCTTTTAGACGTTCGACACCCCGCACAGCAACTTGAATTCCAGGTTTTAATGCATTTCCAATCACATGACTTTGCTGCTGGTTCGCCCCCACCAGTTCCACAGGCGTTGCCACAAAACCATTTTGGTTCTTGATAAAAATGAAGTGCTTGTTATCTTTTAAAGTTAAGGCAGCACTCGGTATTACCCATGCGGTTTTTGTTGTCGGGTTATGGCTTTGAATATTCGCTTTAACAAACTGTTGTACTTTTAAACAGTTATCCTTGGCCTGCATTTGGACTAGAACATTTTGAGATTGCGTATTGCCTGAAAGTGCTGGTGCAATTTGTTGTACCTGCCCGGTAATTTCACACCCCTCAACTTTGACCAAATCGCCAATCTGGATATATTTGCTATCCGCTAAAGGGGCTTGCAGCATTAATTGCAAAGGTAGATCACTATTCACCAACTGGCCCAGTACTGCACCGGTTTCTACATACTGACCTGCAGATACCTGTAAACTTTCTACACTGCCTCTGGCTGGACTTTTGACATACACCACGGGATTCAATCCCTGACTGCTACTTCCGCCCATAAACTGCAACATGCGTTGCTTGGCATTCAGATCAATATTCAGTCGTTGCACTACATTCTGGGCTTCCTGTACACGTTTTTCAGCAATAATCCCTTCTGCATATAAACTGCGTTCACGTGCCAAATTTTGGCTGGCTAATTGCAGTTGTGCACGAATTTGTAAAATTTCATTTTGAATCTGAATTAAATCGGGACTGTGAATAGCCAGTACAGGACTATGGAGACCAACTTCGGCTAAAGGTTGCACTAGTACCTGTTGCACTATACCCGCTACAGGACTCGTTAAGACCACTTTACTTTGAGGTGACCACTGCGCTTGCCCCTGCAAAGTCAGGGCGAGTTGTACATCTCTTGTCGCTTGTCCTAAAGTTTGTAATTGAATACCTGCTTGTTGAATCTGTGTGGGCGAAATTAAAATCTGATTACCAGACACATCTATTGTCTCTGTTTCATTGGCGACTACATTTTGTGTCTTTGATTTTTCCGCTTTATTTTTATTTAGTAGTAAACTGCTGCCCCACCAAATTCCTAAAATCACCAAGACCAATGTGCAAATACTGATAAATAGTTTTTTATTTCGTAATACACTCACTTGCTGACTCACTGATCTACCCTCAAAAATATTTTCCCTCAGGGTAAAATCAAGTTCTTAAGATCTGATTAAATTTGAAAATTCAATTTTTTCGAGGCTTAAGCAAATGCTGGGTCGTAAAACTGTAGAAGTAAAAATTATCAAAGATGCCTTAGAGATTGCCCAGGCAAAAAGTACATATCGCAGATGCCCTTATTGCTACCCGGCGATACCCCACAGAACAATTGACATACTCGCCCCACCTACGCAAAAGGTGAGCTAGTACAACTCTAGTCCTTCTCTTTTTCAAGTCAATTGCTTATCCGCTATTCAGGTTAGTAAAAGATATTTAAATAAAATCCCTACAATGTAGGAAAAATTCTTCCATATACTTTACTTTCTGAACTTTAATCATTATTTTTTAAAAGCAAAATTAATCATGCACGATTTTAATCTGAATTAATTCAGATTAAAATCAACTACTTATATAGATATTTTTTATTTTTACTTTATTATAAAAATTATTAGGCTAAATTAAAATCAAAACTCAGGGTTAAGTATATCTAGTGAATAGAATTTTTGGTCTCTAAGCACTTTTTAAA
>JAEAMG010002511.1_pt1 | contig 11274 bp, 9 predicted proteins | sample 8958741 | NCBI WGS metagenome assembly JAEAMG01 (sample SAMN16933256, study PRJNA681125) | bioreactor sludge metagenome | isolation source: anaerobic bioreactor treating anionic surfactant - SDBS | place: India: Bengaluru | collected 2019-02-28
AAGCCCCATGGCAAAAGAAACAGGCATACCGCTGAAGAGCGTGGCAACAAAAAGCACAAGCAATCCCAGAGGTACATTTATTGTGAGCAGATAACATCCGGCCGCAATACCAACAACAAAAGAGAGCATCGGTACATAATACTTGAAACCGGAGACATCCGCAGATGCCCGAAATTCTTCCTTATGCCTGTTAACAAAAATATCATCTTTCAGGAATTTGAGAACAACGAGCAACATGAGAAAAGCAGAGAGGGGCAGGCAGCTTTGAAACACCCAGAGAGGCAGAAGCAGCACAGGGGAACTTTCACCCATCATGCGAGAGCTGCCCACCATATCTATACCGGTCCAGACAAGAGCACCACAGAATATGAGACAAAGAACATTTGTAAAGATGGTAAGAATAAAGTCAGACCGTTTTGAGAGGTGGGCGCTGATAAAATCCACCCGTACGTGGCCTTTTTCCAGGAGGGTGTAGGCAAACAAGAAGAAGGCTGCTACGATAGTCGTATACATTGCCGTCTCCTCGGTCCACATCTGTGACTTACCGAGAGGCCTCGCAATAACCTCAATAACAACAACAATAGCGACAGCAACAAAGAGCCAGCTTCCGAAATAGCCCATAGCGGTAACAAGGCTCGTTAAAGGGGCGCGTAAAGATTTTGCTAAACCACTTCTGCCAGCGCTTGTTTTAGCTACGTCATTTGCCATCTGCACCTCCCTGCCATTAATCTTTATTATGTCCTAACTATTTTTTTATTTTGTGTATAACTTATTTATCCGGCAGCACTTTTCATCATCACACTGGGCAACCAAAGCGTGATTGCAGGGATGAAGAGAAAGAGAGGCATTGTGATCAGTTCCATATAGATGAAGGGCATAACACCCTTGTATACACCCTGGAGAGAGATCTCATCCTTGAGCATACCAGCAACAACAAAACAGACCATACCAACCGGCGGCGCGATAAGACCAATTTCAAGGAGGCGGACCTGTATAATGCCAAACCATATCGGATCATACCCGAGAGTGTTGACAACGAGAGGATAAAAAATAGGGATCGTAAGTACCTGAATCGACGGTTCATCCATAAGGGCGCCCATAATTATATATATAATTGTAATAACGCATATGATTACCCATGAAGGCACAGGCAGACCGCCGGCCCAGGCACCCACCACCTGTGGCAGTGTTGATTTCGCGCAGAAGTAGTTAAATATAAAGGCACCGATACAGATTCCGTAAATGAGACCTGTCGTTTTCATACTGCTGGTAAAGGCCTCCACAAATTTTGCAAAGGTGAGCCTTCTGCGTATAATGCCAAGAAAGATGGCGCCACAAGCGCCTACAGCGCCCGCCTCTGTCGCTGTAAACCAGCCGATCACCATTCCCCCGAAGACAAAGACCGCAAGAAAAAGAACTTCCCAGCAGTCTTTCAAAGAGATGATCTTTTCCAGAAAAGGTGTTTTCTCCAGCTTGGGACCAAGTGCGGGATTGTAGAGACATTTCAAATATATCGTCAGGAGATAGGAAACCGCCGTTAAAATAGCGGGTATAAGAGATGCGATAAAGAGCGTACCGATGGAGTTTTCTGTAAGAATACCGTACATGATAAACGCGGCCGAGGGCGGCAACAACATACCTATGGTACCGCCAGCGCAGACAGACCCGGTGGCAAATACCGGTTCGTATCCGCGCTTTAGCATCTCGGGCCTGGCCACAAGTGTCATCGTCGCAGACGTGGCAAGGGCTGATCCTGTGCAGGCCGCAAAACCGGAGGCGGCAAGAATAGTTGCCATGGCAAGACCGCCCCTGAATTGACCGAGCCATTTGGCGGCTACTTTGAAGAGATCTTCACCAAACCGCGCTGAAAGGATAATATTTGCCATGAGAAGAAAGAGAGGGAGAACGGCCAGCGCGTAGTTGGACATGAGATCGTACGGTACCGTTGCCATCTTGATCATGGCCGCAGGAAAGGGGAAAAGGAAACACATACCTAAAAAACCGACGAGACCCATACAGAATCCGATGGGCATACCGAGGACAAGGAGGGCAAAGAGAACGATAAAACCGATTATTCCAATTTCTATAGGAGTCATTTCGCGTCTCCTCCCTTTATAAGCATTTTAACATGTTGTATGAGTTTTATAGACAGCAGTATTACCATAAGAATGAGGGCAAAAATCCATACAGCCCGAAACGGTGTAACAGGTACTTCGAGCAGTTCCGTTGTTTCTCCGCCGACATATCTGTCAATACCCAGTTGAATACCCGTATAGAGGAGCACTACCCAATAGAAAACATTGAGCACGGAGAGAAAAGTCTCAAGCCCCCATTTTAGCCTCCCTTTTATGCGTTCAAGGGCTATCTCTGTTCTCGCGTGATTGTTCTTCAACTGGGTAAAGACTATGGCAAAGGCAATTCCCGGCACAACCATGGTCTCTACCAGATCAAATGTTCCCGGAAATGCTATATGAAAAGCGCGGCCTATAACAGTGAATGTAACCAGCATAGCCATAGCCAGCAAAGAGGCGGCGCCTACCACTGTTCCCCAATTACCTATCTTATGAATCATCTTCTCAAATACTCCCATGCCAAGGACCTCCTAACCATTTCAATACCGTCTTTAAAAAACAGTTTGTCGCTCTTTGCTCTTCATCGGCGCTCAGGAAACTTTGTTAACGGACATTTTTCTATTAACCACCAATAAAAACTTTCTTCAAGCCCCTGGCTTCGACAATCTCCTTGAGCGATTGCATATGCGCTTCATCGGGCGGGTCAGTCGCCAAACGTGAGCCCGGTCTTTCCAGTTGCTGCACTTTTGATTCACCCAGCCTGTGATAGGGAAGGAGATGAAGTTGAAGGAATGGACTTAATTCGTGCACAACAAATTTCGCAAGGGCGTCGATATTTTCAGGGGAATCATTATATCCGGGCACAACAGGGACCCTTATCCAGAGCGGGATATGTCGTTCATGCCATATTCTCTTCGCGTTTTCCAGAATAAGTTCATTTGAAACACCTGTTAATTTTGTATGTTCCGTCGGGTCCATATGTTTTAAATCATAGAGAACAAGGTCTGTGTAATCTAAAACAGTCTCCATTTTCTCCCATGGCGCATAACCGCACGTCTCTATTGCGGTATGGGCACCCCTCTCTTTACAATGTTTGAGAATATTAGCAGAAAATTTCCATTGTGTAAAGGGTTCTCCGCCTGAAATGGTCACGCCGCCGCCTGATCTCTGATAGAAAATATCATCCTTCATTACCTCTTCCACTACTTCGTCCACGGTCATATATTTTCCCATGAGTTCCCGCGCCTCTTCCGGACAGGCATCAACACAGGTACCACATGCTGCGCAGATATTCCTGTCTGTTATCACTTTGGCATCACCCATTTCTATAGCTTTTACCGGGCAGACGGTGATACATTTCCCACACCCGATACACCGCTCAGCGTTATAGAATATCTCGGGCTTCATCGATTGTGATTCTGGATTTTGACACCACAGGCACGCAAGGGGACACCCTTTGAGAAAAACAGTCGTCCTTATTCCTGGACCATCATGAATCGAATAGCGCTGTATGTTGAAAACAACGCCTTTTTCACCTTTGATCATATCGGTTGTTATGACATTTTCTGTTTGATTGTTTTCCATGATGTAGACCACCTGAGCTTTTGTAAGCTAAATGTATACTATTATACGCTATAAACGATAGTCAAGGATTTTATGAAGGTCCATTCTCATGATAAGACGTCATAATATGTATTGACAAGGGGTTAGGTTTATGATTATTTGTGTTGCAGCAGCAACTAAATTGACCATGAATGACAAAATGGAAGAAACATTTTCACAGAAAGAATTACAGGATAAGATAGACTTCCTGTCAAAGAAGATTATATCGCTTTCTGATGACCTGAAAGCCAGTACCCTCGTCTCAATCATTTCCACGGCCGAAGTAGTTCTCGAATATACACGTCTTGAGTTAAAACGGTCCCAATCCAGCAGGACGCGGTTTGGTGTTCTGAACGCTTTAATAACTCACAAAGGCAGTTTAACCCTCACTGAAATCAGTAAAAGGGTTTTTCGATCAAAATACAGTACCACCAGGGTGATAGATAAGCTCATAGAAGAAGGCCTGGTAACAAGAGAAGCCGTAAAAGACGATCAACGGGCTAAAAATATAACAATAACAAAAAAGGGTATTGCATTTATCGAGGAGACAATGCCCAATCGTCAGAAACTGACCGATGAAGTGGTATCGTGCTTAACCAAAAATCAGATGGTTACATTAATGGCATTGCTGAAAAAACTGAAAAAACATCTTCTTGGCAGTATTGCAGTAAAAAGTCCTGATTTCAGAAGCGGGGTGGAAACATGCTAAAAGGTTATCGAGTATTAGATCTCACTGATGAGAAAGGTTCCGCCTGCGGAAAGATCCTGGGTGATCTCGGCGCCGACGTGATAAAGATTGAAAAACCGGGAGGCGATCCGGCACGAAGGATCGGTCCATTTTTTAAAAATATTGCCGATCCTGAAAAGAGCCTTCACTGGTGGGCATACAATAGCAGTAAAAGAGGGATTACTCTCAACCTTAACGACCCGGAAGGCCGTGAAATTTTCAAAAAAATGAGCGCTACGGCAAATATTATTATTGAATCGTTTCCGCCCGGTTACATGGATAAACTCGGGCTTGGTTATGCCAGCTTGAGCGCGTCTAATCCCGGACTCATCATGACGTCTATAACATCTTTCGGACAGACCGGACCATATAAAGACCGTAGGGCTTCAGATATCGCACTGCTTGCTATGAGCGGACTTATGAGCATCACCGGAGACAATGACCGGCCTCCTATCAGGATGTGTCTTGATCAGACGTACCTGCTCGGCTCCATACACAGCGCTGCAGGCATTCTCATCGCACTCTACCATCTTCGACAGACCGGCGAAGGTCAACATGTCGATGTATCAATATACGAAGCCGCGGTTCGAGGCAACTACTGGGAACCGGCCCGATGGGAATTCCTCCATGAGCTGATTAAAAGAGCAGGCAACCGGTTTCCACGGGCAGCGGCAAAAGGTTTACAACTCTGGAAATGCAAAGACGGGTATGTCACCTGGCTGCTTACCGGCGGTGTTACCGGCGCAAAACAAATGAACGCCCTTGTCGGGTGGATGGATGAACTTGGACAAGCCGACATCCTGAAAGACATTGATTGGGGCACCCTCCATCTCTCAAGAATATCTCAGGAGGAAATGGGTTCCTGGGAAGCAATAATAGAGAAATTTTTCATGAATTTCACCCTCGACGAACTCGAACACGAGGCAATTGCAAGAGGTGTCCCCATGGCACGTTTAAACAGAATAGACCACGTGGTGCGGGATGAGCAGCTTGCCGCCAGGGATTTTTGGGAACGGCTTCCTGTGCCGGGTACAAAAGAATATATCGGATATCCGGCTTTCCCCTACGTGACAAGCGAAGGCAATCCCCGGGTCAAGAAAAGAGCACCCCTTATCGGTGAACATAATGAAGAGATCTATGAAAAAGAACTGGGTTTTTCCAAACAGACCATGTCATCCCTGAAAGAACGGGGCATTCTTTGATATGACGAGAGAGGTATTATAATGACAGCACAGAAAGGTCCATTAGACGGCATAAGGGTGTGTGATTTCAGCTGGGTAGGCGCGGGACCCCTGGCCACCAAGTATCTGGCTGATTTCGGCGCCCAGGTAATAAAAATAGAATCAACGAAGCATCCTGATATCGGACGGTTAAGCGCGCCTTTCAAAGATAATATCATTCATCCGGACAGGAGTGCTTTTTTTCTTCACTCCAATACGAGCAAACTGAGCATCACTCTCAATATCAGGCATCCAAAAGGAGTTGAAATAGCGAAAAAAATAGTGAAGATCTCCGATATAGTCATGGAGAATTTTACTCCCGGAGTATTGGATAAGCTGGGGCTCGGATATAATGAGCTGAAAAAGATAAAACCTGATATTATTATGGCCAGCTCCAGCATCTACGGACAAACAGGCCCAAAAACCCGTTTCAGCGGCTTTGGGAATTCAGGGGCGGCTATTTCAGGTCATTACATGCTCACCGGCTGGCCCGATAGAGATCCCGTAACCCCCGGTATAGCATATGCCGACGTCGTACAGCCTCTCTTTACCGCCACAGCCCTTCTTGCTGCCCTCGATTACAGGGAGAGAACAGGAAAGGGACAGTATATCGATACGACACAGGTTGAGACAATGGTCCAGTTCATATCCCCTGCTATTCTCGATTATGTTGCCAATGGCACTGTTCAGACACGCCAGGGTAATCGTTCCACATACGCGTCGCCACACGGTGTTTTCCCCTGTAAAGGTGAAGACCGGTGGTGCGCTTTGGCCGTTTTCGACGAAGAAGAATGGCAGAGCCTCTGTGAATTGATGAAACGTCCCTCATGGAAACAGGACCGGAAATTTGCCACTTTCGCGGCAAGAAAAGAGAATGAAGACGAATTGGAAACGCTGGTCAGCAAGTGGACAGTTAACTATGACCGCGATGATCTGGTAACCATGCTTCAGGATGCCGGTGTACCCTCAGGACCTGTGCAGGATGCGTCTGACCTCGTTGATAGAGATCCTCAATTAAAGGAAAGGCAGAGTTTTTTAAAACTCACACATCCCGTCATTGGGGAATGTAACCATCCGGTGCCTCCGGTAAAGTTATCTAAAAGCCCGGCACAGGTTAAAACATCTCCCTGCCTTGGAGAACATAATGAATATGTGTACCTCGAACTTCTCGGCATCCCCGACGAGGAATTTGTTGAGCTGTTGAATGACGGAGTTCTGGAATAACCACATAAGTCGTTAAGTCATCTGGTCATCGAGTTGTTGAGCCGATATTCGATTTTTAATTGCGCTTTGCCCCTTAGACTATGTATTTTACACATTTTACGTATATTTGTATTCTTTTAATCAATACCATTGAATTGAACGAATTTGTATGGTAAAAAAGAATGGTCATGCAATCAATACAAAATTAGCAGAATTTCATAGAAACAGGAGAAAATATGAGTCCCCTTGAGGAATTCAAAAGATTGTTCAGTCAACGTGACATTGCCGCACGGAAATGGAAAGCGAAAGGCGGCAAGGTCGTCGGGTACATATCCGACGATGTGCCCGATGAAATGATCCTTGCCGCGGGTTTTTTTCCTTTCCGAATGAGCGGAGACCCTGCCAGCGGCACACAGGAAGCGGATAAGTATTCGGAATACTTTGTCGACCCCTCTGTACGGTCCATATTGAATATGCTCCTTACGGGCAAATACGATTTCCTTGACTTTATGATTATTCCCCATCACAGTGACGCAGTCCTGAAACTTTATCACCAGCTCTGGTGGATACATCGGATTAATCCGGCCATTACCTTTCCACCTATTTATCTCTTTGATGTGCTTCATACATCGCTTCTGACAACAGCTCTCTATGTCCGTGACAGACTGACCGAACTCAAAAAACAACTTGAAGAGTGGTCAGGGAACAAGATTACAAATGACACGCTCTCAATGGCAATTGCAACGGGAAACAAAAACAGGGCTCTCCTCAACAAAATAGCCGCCCTTCGGGTCATGGAAAAACCGCTTATTTCCGGTGTGGAAGCGCTCCAGATCATCGGTACATCAACATTTATGCTGAAAGAAGAGCACAACAACCTGCTCATACAACTGCTTAACGGATCAGAAAACCTTGCCGGGATTGACGGGACAAGAATATTCATCGAAGGAAGCGATCTCGACAACCTCCAGTTTTATGAACTCGTCGAGTCATGCAACGCCATCATTGTGGCTGAGGACAGCAACTGGGGAAACAGATATTTTGAGGACCCTGTTGATGAATCAATGGATCCGATGGAGGCCCTCGCTGACAGGTATCATGCACGGCCATCCCGCTTCAGAACACAATCGTCTGATCAGAGGGTTCAATACTGTACACAAAAAAGCGTAAGCGCAGGTGCGCAGGGGGTCATATTTTACCTCCTCGAATGGGACCCTGCCCCCGCATGGGACCAACCCGATCAAAAAAATGCCCTTGAAGAGAAAGGAATCTCTTCACTCTACTTCAGCGATCAGAAATATCTTCTCTCCGACAGCGATAAGGCGCTGCTAAAAACGGATGTGGAACGTTTCATCAGAACTATCAGACAGCCGCGCAAGGAGGTGCTCGGATGAGTGAACCTACTGCCGTCAAGAATCAATCGAGTCACGGAAAAGTAAAACAACTCAAAGTAGCCGGCATAGCAGCCCAGTATCAAAAGGACTGGTTTAAATCAACGCAGAAAAAACTGGCGGCCGGTGAGCCCTTCTGCCTTGCAAACGCTGACGCGCCCCACGAAATATTTCTCGCCATGGACGATATCCCCGTTGTTATGACTCAGTGGTGGTCTGCCATTATCTCCGCCAAACAGTTGTCCACTTACTATTTTGACAAAATGAACGAGGTGGGCTACCAGAGGAACCTGTGCCGGTATTGCTCACTGCCGCTGGCCTGCGCCATGGACCACAATCCGGAAAGGGCTCCCTGGGGAGGGCTTCCTAATCCGACGATCCTGCTGGCCCAACTTTCCTGCGATATTCAGGTCAAAGTTTTTGAGCGCATGGCACGGGAGTACAACTGCAAATTTTTCCCCATGGAATACCCTGCTCCTGCTCCGAACTATCCACGCTGGTGGGAGAAACTGGAAACCGGCTGGGAAGAAGTCATCGGCACTCAGGCCCTTGATCTGAGGGTAGAGGAGCTAAAGGCACTCATACGGTATCTGGAGACAACAACAGGCAGGGTGTTCAACCACAAACAGTTTATAGAGATCATGGAACTGGAAAATGAACAGGAAGAATACCTGAAGAAGATCCGTGACCTTCTTGCCGTAACCCGTCCCTCACCGGTCGGCCTGCCGGATCAACTGGCGGCTACCATGAACCTTCAGTGGCACCGGGGCACGCAATGGGGTGTTGATCACGCCAGAATGTTCTATGAAGAAGTAAAAGAAAAGATAAATAATGGCGAGGTCGTCTGCAAAGATGAGAAGGTCAGACTTATGTGGATTGGCCGTGGACTCTGGCACAATACCGGCTTTTATCGCTATTTTGAAGAAAAATACGGTGCTGTGTTCACCAATTCCATGTATCTGTCTATTGCCGGAGACGGCTATATTCGCGATTTTAGAAGTGACCCGCTGCGCGCGCTCGCAAGCCGTCATCTTTATATGGGATACTGCCTGCGCGATCCCGAGTGGCAGCTCAATGAGGCAAAACGTTTTGGTGTTCACGGGGCCGTCATGATCGTTGCCAGCAATTGTATCGATTCTGTCGGAAACATTTTCATAACAAAGGTTCTTGAGAACGCCGGCGTACCTGTGCTGCCTATTTATGCCGACGTCGTTGACGCCAGAGAATGGGACGATGAGGGCATCAAGACAGCAGTCTCGCAGTTTATTGAAAAGAGATGTCTTCCTCAGATAGGACAATAAAGGGATACGCAGTTAATGCGAACCACAGAACAATAGACATATGAGGTAAAAGTATGCTCAACAATTACAGAGTATTGGATCTCACCGACGAAAAAGGTTTTCTTTGCGGCAAAATCCTTGGGGATCTCGGGGCTGATGTAATCAAGATTGAAAAACCGGCCGGCGACGACGCGCGGCAGAGAGGGCCGTTCTATGGAAACATATCCGATCCTGAAAAGAGCCTTCCCTGGTTCGCCCTGAACGCGAACAAACGGGGCATTACCCTCAACCTTAAAAATCCTGAAGGCCAGGAAATTTTCAAGAAATTAAGCGACAAGGCGGATTTTGTCATAGAATCCTTTTCACCTGGCTATATGGAAAAGCTTGGCCTTGGCTATAAGTCTCTCAGCGCCCGTAACCCCCGATTAATTATGACATCCATCACTCCTTTCGGACAGACCGGCCCTTATAAAGACTACAAAGGATCCGATCTTGTCATTCTCGCCATGAGCGGTTTTATGTATATCAACGGCGATAGGGACCGGGCGCCTCTCAGGATGTGCCTTGACCAATCTTACTATCTCGGCTGTGCTCAGGCCGTAGCGGGCACATTGCTGGCGCTGCAGCATCGTTATGCTTCAGGAAAAGGACAATACATTGACGTTTCTCTCTATGATGTGATGGTGCGCGCTGATTACCGCGAACCTTTCCGCTGGGAATGGGAAAAGGCAAAAACACCACGGAGCGGAAACTTCTTCGCACGAGGAAGCGCCGCCTTTCGCCAGTTGTGGCCCAGCAAAGACGGCTATGTGACATGGATGATTATGATGGAAAATCCCAAGCCGGTAAGAGGCTGGATAGAGTGGATGAAAGAAGAAGGTCGTGCAGGCAAATGGGGGGACATAAACTGGGATGAGGTTCCCAATTTTCTGAAATGGACACCGGAAGATATTGAAGCAATACAACAGTCAATTGCAGCTTTCATGCTCACTCACACAACAAAGGAACTGGAGATTGGTTCCATCAAGAGAGGCCTGTTGCTTTCACCTGTCAATCCCGTTGATGCCGTTGCGCAGGACGAGCAGCTTGCCGCAAGGAACTTTTGGAAAAAGATTGAGCATCCGGAGCTTGGAGAAGGCATTGTCTATCCCCGTTACACCTATCTGTCTTCAGAAGGTACCAATGAAATCAGGTTCCGTGCTCCCCTGATAGGCGAGCATAATTCTGCCATTTACAGCGGTGAATTGGGTCTTGCCAAAGATGACCTGGTATCTCTGCAAGAACAGGGGATCATATGATGGTTTCCGGGAGGAGTATGATGAAACGACAAGAAGGAGCTCTTAAAGACATCAGAGTCCTTGATTTTACCTGGGCGGGAGCAGGTCCTTACGCGACCAAATTTCTGGCCGATTTCGGGGCAGAGGTCATCAAGGTGGAATCAAGGAAACGTCCTGACATTGGACGGATGACTCCCCCTTTCATGAACAATGTCCGCCATCCTGACGGCGGCGCCCTGTTTCTCCATACCAATACGAGCAAACTTGCTATCACCCTTAACCTCCAGCACCCCAAAGGTGTTGAGATTGCTAAGAAAATAGTTGCTGTTTCAGATATCGTTATGGAGAATTTCACCCCAGGTGTCATGGCGCGGCTCGGGCTCACTTACGATGAACTAAAGAAGATCAAACCGGACATTATCATGGCCAGCTCAAGTATATACGGTCAGACAGGCCCGAAATCCCGTCTCAGCGGTTTCGGCAATACGGGGAGCGCCATTTC
>JAEAMG010002512.1_pt1 | contig 11272 bp, 13 predicted proteins | sample 8958741 | NCBI WGS metagenome assembly JAEAMG01 (sample SAMN16933256, study PRJNA681125) | bioreactor sludge metagenome | isolation source: anaerobic bioreactor treating anionic surfactant - SDBS | place: India: Bengaluru | collected 2019-02-28
TTTACCGCATTCTTAATCAGAATAACCACTAAAAACCTCAGAAAGAGGCTTACCAACAGGCTTTTTACGGTCACGAATCCAGTTATTGTCCATAAAAAGCTGCATATCACAACCTAAAACCCTGCAAAAACGCTCCGCAGCACGAGTCGTAACCTGGATTTTACGCCCCGATACTATCTCAACTACATTCCCTACACTTAAACCTACCTTCCGACTGAACTCATACGGCATCATACCTAAAAAACGTAGCCGCTTAGATACGAAATCAGCCAAAATCATCAATATTAACCTCCACTCGACTATAGATTACTTGTTATTGAAATGCCTGGCAGAATAATCCATCATTATAAACACTATCTTACTCATAGCTTCCAATATATCACGCGCTATCACATGACATACCAAATTCTCAGTCACCAAAACCTCTACATTTATACCAGAAACACTGTCAATTACACATTGCCCAGTCTTCATTATACTGGAATAACTCACAGCCCTGTCCCTAAACAACTCCTCATTACCACTTATACTAACCTCATCATACTTACTATCTACTTCAACACTGCCATTCGCCTTTATATGACGAGTTATCGTTACCCTATAACCCCTGTTCATTACAACTACATCCTCTATCTCCATATCAGCAAATAAAGGCAACTGCTCCGGAACATCCTGCTCCTCCAATACCGCATTCTCTACATCCCTCATATTCATATATAATTACCCTCCTTATACTACATAAACTATACACTACTTACACCACTCATTATATAACCACTCTCTAAATGCCAACCACCACCAGGACACTTACCCCTACACCTTATTATTACCTCATCACCATCCATATGAAAACCTGCTACATCCCTACTAGTTACACCGTGAAAACCACATACACAATGATATACACCACTGTCCATTAACTCTATACCACAATCCCAACCACTATGCATAGTCTCACAACCTACATTCCCTACTATACCACTCGCATTACTAAAATAATGCACTATACTACCACCTAAAAAACATATCACCTGCACATCAAAACACCTCCTTACTACTCTAACTACTCTCTCTCTTATCTCTCTACTTATTATCTTAATATATTAACACATTAACACATAAATGTAAATAGACACCAAAAACCCGCGTATGAAGCATCATTTATCTAAAATAACTACAGGGACTGAAAGCCCGTAAGGAAGGGATTTTATCCAAAATAACTACAGTAATGGCTCGTATGGGACTGAATTTATATAAAATAACTACAGGGACTGAAAGCCCCATAAGAAGCTGAAAATACCTAAAATAACTACAGGGCCGCTCGTATGGACAGTAAATTATCCAAAATAACTACAGGGCCTAGGACCTATTAATAGAGGTTCCAAACTTTTGAACGAGCCCCACCGGGTCGTCTCAAGAGTCACAGATAGTGTGTTAAACTATCAATCCTTTATTAAGAAAGGAGATGTAATACCATGAACATATTTCATGTTAGTAATGGTATTAATCCATCTATTGGAGACAATATAACTCTAACTATAGGCAATAGTAATACCTATGGTAGAGGTATATATTTCTCCAAAGAACCCAACCTGAGTTACTGCTCAGACATGAATAATAATATATTTATGTTTGACACAGATGAGCAGTGTATGCTCATATCAGGACAGGGGCAGATGGATGTTTCCTTAGATCAAATGTCATTTGGTCATACTAATGGAAGAAATGTATACTTCCATTGTATACAGAAGACCACAATGACAGTGGGCGAATTCCGTAACGTATACGGAAGAAGATGTGCAATAGACACGCTGAGGGGTATGTCTAAGAGCACAATGCTCACAGTTTGGTCTTCTAAGGAGACAAGATATGTATAGTGATGTATATTGTCATCACTATATATGTGTCCATGGGAATTAGTCCACCCATGCTGATGATTGGCAGACTTATGCCGAAACACATTAGACATAGACTAGTTAGACATATACATCTATGTATATGCATGTGATATTAATGTGAAGGAGGTTGTTGTTATGTTTACAACAATCATTGATAGTAAAGAATTGAAGGTCATGGTGAGCGGAGTCGCTCACCCGGGCTACACATGCCCGACCTTCTTATGGAAGGATTCCTGTGGAGATATATTCATCTCCATAGGATGGGACGATGTACTTGCATACATCTATAGAGACGAAAGTCTCTATAGAAGATATTATAATGTGCTATTCAATGCACATTATAATCAATAGTAGGCTACTGCCAAGGCACACGGCAGTATAAATATAGTGTGCCTTTATACATTATGCGTCCTACGGAATAGTCACCCGTAGCTGATGATGGCAGACTTATGCCGAAACGCACATCAGGCACTGACAGGTATATATTACAGGAGGTGATATTAATGAATTATCTCAGCATAATAGGGATAGGTTGCATGGCGATTGCATTATTGTCTCTGCGCAACCCAGTGAAACCAAATTGGCAGGCAACTGTCGATGCTTTGGAGGAGAAGTTCTCCAAGGCTGGTTTCACAAATATTACTGACGAAGAACTACCTTCTTCAGTAAGAAGTAGAATTTAAGCGACATTAGCCTAAGCCGGGCTATGAGGTGTTTAGTGTTTAATACCAGGCTGTTTTATACCCATGCGTCCTAGATGTATTCATCTAGCTGAATGATGGCCTAATTGAGGGCCGAAACGCATCGTTCAGACTTACTATTAAAAGGAGGTGTTATATGTTATTAGATATTACAGGATTGGCCGTAGAGCATGAGCTGCTTCGCTCTGCGGTGGAAGAAATAACAACACGGCACATGGATGCAGTGTTGAATCATGGTTTTATCCATGAATTCTACACAAGACTGCAGAGCAGCATGACCATGGTAGAATGCGAGATTCTGACCATGCTTGCTGGCTCAACTGATGTTATGACTTTAGTAGAAAGGAGGAAACAATAATGGTAGCAACAATAACGATACACCAGTGTGCCTGGTGTAGAGACTATATGATCAATGGTGTCAAGATTAATCCTGACATCATTGACTGTAGTGAGGTAAATTCGCACGGGATATGCCCAACCTGCGCGAAGGGCCTGAAAGAAGGACTCAGGGCATCGAAACCAGTAAAATCCCTGGTAGAAACCAGGGTCTGTGATGGTTCATCAACTATCATAGGTTGACTTGTACTAGATGTGGGTGAAATTCCCACTTCTGGTTATATATAAGTCTGCAATCTATATAGACTGCTATCTGTATATGAGGAGGTGTCTAATATGACATGTGATTATTGTGGTCAAATAGTGGCTCAGTGTGAGTGTAACCCACTTCACAATCCGAATCATCAACATAATAATAGCATCGAAGAGATCGAAACATATCTATCATCATTAGGATATGAAATAGATCTTGACGATGAATTACCGTTCTGATCTGACGCCAGAGTGGTGGTTTATGATGGGCTTTGCAGGTTCGACTCCTGCACTGGCATTATATTGGTCTGCAGTTCAATCTACATATAGTAGAGACTGCTTATATTAACCTGACTGATGCTCCATTAAAGGTCAGCAGGATTGAGAGGCAGCCCCTCTCAGAAAGGAGACATTAATATGTCTATAACAAACACCATCACCATCACCTCCAAATTGGAGAAAGGTATGCACAATCTAGGAAGACTCCTTGGCAGAATCCTGGATGCTACCACCATTACTATGAGCATGTGCTCGGATATCATTGACGCAACATATGGAATAGGGAAATATGCTGCACCCACAGTATACAGACCGGCTGGCATCACTCCAGAGAAACTTCTGGCATCAGCATTATACGGTAACGAGAAAGCACTGGGCTGCGCAAAACTGGGCGAGTTAACGAAACTCGTTAACTCACTGGCATTACCAGAAGGTATCACCAAGAAAGAAGGAGCAAACGGTGATATCAGCTTCAACTGTGAAGGAGATACACTATTCATCATAGATCAGGAGCAGCTTATTTACAAAGGTAACGCTAAAGATATCGCTGCTGCTGTTGTAATGAAGAAGCAGGTCATTAACCAGGAGCCTTATGAGAGAGTTATCACTCTGGATAACGTCCTCTCTAAGGAAGAAACCATCACTGAAGCTCTAGCTTATATTGCAAAACAACCCAAGATTGACAGAGCGATCATCTGGGATAAGCTGATGAATCTTATCACTGTCAATGCTGAAGAAGGAGAACTCAATCCTCTTAGAGCAGAATTACTCTCCAACTGTTACATCTACAGTATCTCAGAAGATGGTTCGGTTATTGATGGCATACTGAATGCAAAATGGGCAGATATCGCAACTCAGTATGTCAAGGTAACTGCCGATGGGAAAACTACTGTTATTGCTCATGAAGGAGCAATGAGAATATTCCCAATCTATAACGGCCCCAAGGTTATAGGAACTGGCAAGGGAATGAAACTGGGTCATGCGATAGACATCCTGCCATTCATCAGGTTTGTCGCCGGCATGAATGCAGTGGACACTATCGACTTTAAGGACATCAGGAAATTCGTGGCAAGAGCCAGCTCGCTTACCTCTAATGTACCTGCAGAGATCAAGGAAATGGATGCTTTAACCCTGATAATATTAGGGAAAGCTCCAAGCGGTGACGGTTTTGTTAGTCCAACATTTGCTGCAAAAATCCAGCCAATCAGAAGGATAAGACAGCCATTCTTCGATGTGACTGGGTATACACTACATCTCGGCAACGAAGGACAGTTGCCATTACTGAAAGTCAATGAGAAGGAAGTCATTGGCTTCGAATACGGCCCTGGTGAAGTAATACTGTCTGATGCAAAGGGTATTGTGTTCAGGAATAACACCAACTATCCAGCGAAGATTGAACGCTTCAGAGTAACCGATAGGCTCACTGGCGGCAATAACTACAAGGATCTGAGGATCACAATAACTCAGAAGATAATGGCAGAAGGTGGAATGAAGTTTAGACCGATGCTCCGTGAGAAAGACTTCGGCAATCAGGATATACAGAATGCACATGCTTTAATAGGCAAAAGCATTCTCAGCATCCTGAAGGAAGATCTTATACTGACAGTAGACGGTAAGCAACAGCTTATTGACATGATACTCAGTTCTCAGGGTATAAAACTGCTTGGCTGTGCAAAGAATATAATAACCAGATGCTCAGAAGAACATGGTTTTACTGCAAAGGAAATAACAGTAAATATTGATGGCGCAGATTATAAGGCAATCATCGGTTATCTGCCATTCGGTATTGAAGGACTTCTGTGGGACAAGAGATACTCATTAAAGAAGCCAGTAACGATGAAGTATCCATATGTCCAGGATTACACTAACTTTATTCACGGTATCAGTGAATTACCAGGCATGACAAATGCAGATGAACAGGTAATGTTAAACTGGATGTTGGGACATGTAACCAAATCCGGCAGGAACTTCAACAGGACATTGGCTATGTTCAACGGAACACATTATCCCGGCACTGTTATTACCATTGATGATTTCATCAAACTGACAGATACAGAACTGCTTGACAGAAACAGAAAAGCATTCACCATAGTCAGTGGTAATATCACATTAGCCAGAAAGCTGACATTCCCTTCCGGAGAAGATTGCGTAATGTTGTTCAGTAGACCAACAGTCGCAACCAATGGTGATTATATAGACAATATCGCCATTGAATCTGATGACAGGACATGGAAATCTGAGATGTATAACTACATTGATCAGCTCAGAGCAATAGGCAAAGGTTTAACAGTACCTGTAGATAACATCAATGAGAGCATGCAGAAATTATATGACATAGCTCTCAGACAGCCAGACAAAGCTTTCAGGGCAACAATGACAGGTGCAAGATGGTCATTAGTAATCCGTGAAGAAGTTAAACACGGACAGTGCCACATTGCAGATAACCAGTACAGGATGTTCACAGAGAAAGGTATTACTCATGCAATACTGATGAGAACACCAACTCTGTATCCAACACTGGAAATAGTAGAATTAAGACCACAGTCTGAACTGAAAATGGGTTCATTCGCAGTGGATCCTTATAGAAACGAAAGCATCTGCTACTGCTCAACTAATGTGGCAGACGCAATGAACGGCGACAGTGATGGTGATGGCATATTTGCCATGTTCTTCACTGACAAAGATACTACTGCTGTAGCAAAGAAGCTGGCATCCATTAATATCGGTAGAATGCTGGCAGACAACTTCTTGAAGACCAAAATCAACCCCAACGGCATTGGCTGGCAGAGTGCAATTGACAGTGATAATTCAGACTTTGATACTCTCTCAAGAGCATTTAGCGAGAATTATCAGATAATCAAACAGTATACCATAGATGATGTTGTGGATGCCATTATAGCAGCAGCACAGAATAAACAGGCTATGGGTCCTACTACCAGTAACTTCTGGAGAGAGGTAATGTTAGAAAATGCTGTCATAAAAAGCAATATGGATGCTTATAAATATCATGGCAGCAGATTCTTCAAAGGCCTAATGGGTCATTTATATCTCGGCAGACAGACCTCTCAGGCAGCTCTGGATGGAATTAAAGCCAATGTTGATGTTAATATCAACAGCTTTAAATCGTTAATGATGGATGTGCTGGATGATCCTAAGAAAACTGACAGGTATATCACATTCGCAGTGTCATTAGGAATGTCTAAAGATGCTATAGAGAATGATATAGCAATCCTCACAGCAGCACATAATACAATGAAGAAGCTGTTCCCAGGCACTAAGAAACTGTCCAGTCTTCTTATGTCAGGCAAAGGCAGAAGTGAGAAGAAGATTATAGATAAGATGCTAAATCTTGTTATCGGCAAGACAGATAAACCACTCACTCCTGCAGAAACCAAGCAGCTTATTGTAGACATCAGAACACAACTCACAGGTTCAGCGCAGTGGGTGGAAGAGATGTGTCCAACATTTTATAGAGTGATGGTGGATTTTGTGAAAGGCTTCCAGGAACCACCAACAGTAGAATTGCCAGCCAAAGCTATTGCTGGTTACGTTGCACAGCAGGTAATGACCAAATATGGTATTACCGCAGACATGCTTAATGCAAAGGGTATTACCAGAAGAGCATTAGGCAGAATAGTCAACAATATAACTGATGCCAATGATAAAAACGATAAGGCTGTTGAATTCATTGAAGCTCTATTCGCTCCTAAAACTGACGGTAAACCAACAGAGTTCGACAAGGAGATGATAGCTGTAATGTATGTGCAGGGAAATCCAAAACTTGGCCCATCAAAGGCTTTCGGCAATATATTACAGGCCTGCAAGGATATTATGGCAGATGACAAACTGGCAGAAGATATAAAGAAGAAAGCCAGTGCCAAGTTTATCAGACAGGCAATCGGAGAAATCCTCATGGCAGAAGCAGCATTCTTCGGTTCTAACACGGGGGATAGTTTCCACTACAGAGTGGGAAATACTATTCTCACCAGACTGAATGCATTTGCACCTCTCAGAACGAATGCAAAAGCATGGGCCGACAGCAAAAAGGCACAGGCATAGTCGGGTTAACAGTTTATATAGGCATTATAAGGAGGTGATTATATTGCCTATATTTATATCTATTATATCTATAAGACAGGTCAGCGGACGGTTCTTCAGCTATGCAAGGGACCGTCCCTTGTTGTTTATATATCTATTGCTAATCAACTGCTATTCTACTACTATACAATTACTAATCTTTAATGGTATAACTACAATCTATGGCACAATAGTTTCATTAACACAGACACAGTTTTACTGTATCCTGTGCTTTGACATATTGTGTATATAGGCGCCTCCGGCGACCTCGCAGCTTCGCTGCTCGGCGCCTCCGGCTTTACCATTAACTTCGCCACTACCACTTATCTCTGCTACTCCACCACCACCTTAGTGATTATCTCTCGAATCACCCCACCCATCCTTGACAGGACACCAACCCAGGTGACTCATCTGGAGAGTGTCCTGATGCCAGGCTGATCTATGCGAGTCCATCTGGTCGAGTGGTGCATAGAGCATCGGGCATTTCTTTCTATTAGGAGGTGAATCATCGACCAACTTGGGACTCTAACAAGGAAGATGGGGTTGATGGGACAAACCGGATCGTTACCGGTTTGTCCCATCATTTACCCTCCGCCAGGCACCTACATTCGGTAGGCTAACATGACCTGTAGGAGTAGGTTCAATAAATGTCTGCAACCTGAGAAATGGCTGCTACAACCAGTGCTGTGGAAGCACTCGATTGCCCCGATTTCCTATGGTGCCATTTGGTAACTTCCATAGGGGTCGGGATTGTTGACCTCAGCTATCAAGTATATGGGTTAATACGGCTACACCAGTAAAGTGCTGGCAGATGATAGCCTGGAGTAGCTATTACCGCACTCCAAGGTGCTCCGAAATAATAAGGAGTGGGAGTTCGACTCTCCCGTGTGCGGCCATCAAATATATTCTGCAATATATCCATAGCAAAATAGAGCGCTGCTTCAGAAAGGAGGTGATATTGTGCTCTATGCTCTTGCATTTGATTGGAGTTGGAGTTGCTTCAGAAGCATCCAGTGTTGGGAGGCAGGAAAATTCAGCCGGAAGCCCATCCTGGAGTTTAAGAAGCTGCATACCGTGGTAAGGCCACCATGGTATGCGATACAAAAGAATTGGACTTGCTCCTGATCCCCGGGAGCTTAAACAATGGGGTGTCTGACGGCATGTCAGAGGCGGTACACCCATTTACGGCGGCCAAAGAGCCACATGCCTATCTGGAGGGTGTTTTTAGACGGCGGATGGATGTTTGCTGTCACGTCTCAGGCCCTGTTTGTGTACAGAACAGGTGGTAGGTTCGATTCCTGCTGGCATGCTATGCGCCGACGTCGAAAGGTATAGTAAATTTCGGCAGTCGGTGGCGTCCCGACCATTCCTAGCAAGGTGGATGGTACGTGTAGCGTCATTATGACGGTCCTTGCGCAGGTGCAATCTGCACTGGATACGACCTGTAGTTAACAACGCAATGGAACTGTTTCGTAGCGGTGAAATTGTGTTACCTTACTACTTGCCAGTGCGGATGGGCTACGGGTTTCGAAACCCAACCTGCATTATTTGGTCTTGGTAATTTAATATTTAAGGAGGTATTTATTATGACAACAGTGTTTAAAGCTGACGGAGGGACAATGGTACTTGACCGTACAGCTATAATCAACTTGATGACCGGGAGTACCTCGGTGGCGAAATTGGTCGAGGAACGTCGCCAGGTGCAGGTAGCCAACTCCATTCTGAAAGCCAAAATGGCTGAAGAAAGGAGAAAGTAAATGGCAGAAGCATGGGCGTATGTAACCGGTCTGTTGGCAATGATCCTGGGTGTGGTCGGGGTCATTGTCGTTGGCGGATTGACTATGTTCCTCATAGCCGGACTGTTCATATTCATCCTGACAGTCGGGCCAAAGTTCCTCAAATGGGTATGCGAAAAGTGCGGAGCAGCCCATTTGTTCCAACCTTGAACTTCACATAGATATCAGGTATAGAATGTTATATCTACCTGATATCTATATCTTTTACACAAGCACGCCGTGCTTCCCGAAATTATACACATGCCGTGCTTCGCGGGCGAGCGCAGCGAGCCCCTACTACATCCCCTCTGCATTTATAACGACCGCTGCTGAGATTATATTAATACCCAGCTATAATATCAGCACCGGAACGCTGAGGTATATCTATTGCTATCTGTGCAGGGAAATCACCAACATACATTTTCTCCTTTAGTACAGATGGCTGGACATCCACATAAGGTATATCTGGCAAGGCTTTCTGAGGAGATGATATTAAATGTTGTAATGTATTAACACATTTAATATCATGGAACTGTAATACAGCCTTAACAGCATCTATAACAATATCATTCACTTTAAGATGTGCGCTGGCTGCATAACTCTTTAACTGTTGCGCAACATCTTTCGGGAAATACACCAATATATTAGTAGTATCTTTCATATACAATCACCTCATATCACATAAGCCAGTACAAATGCAAACAGACCCTACTGCAACCGGTTTTTGACAACACTTAAGCCGGACCTGCCTGAGCCTCTTTTTCAGAACCCATATACCAGTATTTGTATGGGCTCGTAGCCCCCTATCTTCATTCACGGGCTTGGTTATTGGGTACTACTAAACACATATTCTTTATATGTATCTGTACTGGTCTTTTGTCTCGAACTCTACTATTGGGTGACTACCTTCCCTGTAGCCTCGGGTCTAAGGAACTGTACTAGGAGATTTAGACCTCTCCGCTGTTTTGTATATATTGTGTTTTATGATCACTTCCCAGTGTCTGGTTGTAGCACTTACTTTGGCATTGCCTCCAGTATAATTGAACTGGCATCAGCGACGACGTTCTTGCTGGTCTGTGATTCCATCTCCTCACCATCTTATATCACCTGTAGAAAGGTACCTTCATTCTTTAGGATTTAGATATAAGATCCATATTTGGAGTCACCTGGGATTGGGCCACTATATACAGTGATATTATATACATAATCCAGAGGGTTTGTCAAGGGATTTGCCGAATTAATAGTGGATATATTAATACATATTTATGAAATATATCACTGTTGTTGGCAAGATATTGATAGAATATATTTATACAAGTGCTAATCATTCCTGCCGGGATGGTTTGATATAATATTATCACAACTATCCAAAGGAGTCTGATGTGTACCGTGGCGGGTGCGAAATTAGTATATACATTTCAATAGAATAAGGAGGAATTGTAATTATGGAATTCAAATTCAGACAAAAAGGTGAGACAACGGTAGTTGAACTACCTATAGCAGATATAATTGAAAACAAACCTGAAGATCTCGATGGAGTAGACCTTACCGGTTACTCTGTAATATATTCTAGGTTCGGCAAAAGGGGCCATGAAAAGGCCCGGAGCATACATGAAAATGCTCCAAATTGCATTGTGTTATACTCATTTGAATGGTATAACGGTTGGGGTGAAGGTATCATATTCCCTGACAACTTCAACCCTAATAGATTAAGGTTCTATAAGAGCCAAAAACAGATTACGGAAGAAGCAGAAGAAGCAAGACTACTTGCTTTAAATTCTTTAAGAGATAAGATAAGAGAAGCTCTACCAGACTATCAAGTTGTAACTGATGTTAGTGATAAATATATACAAATCAGTCCAATGCAAACAGCACATTCGACTGATAATTATTGGTATGTAAGAGCCACCAGCATGGAAGAAGCTCTAACTGGTATTGAGAAAAAGACACCACT
>JAEAMG010002514.1_pt1 | contig 11271 bp, 8 predicted proteins | sample 8958741 | NCBI WGS metagenome assembly JAEAMG01 (sample SAMN16933256, study PRJNA681125) | bioreactor sludge metagenome | isolation source: anaerobic bioreactor treating anionic surfactant - SDBS | place: India: Bengaluru | collected 2019-02-28
TCCCATCTGCAAGGCGAAAAAAGAGCGCTTCGAGCGATTCATGTAAAAGGCGCGGGGGCAGACACTGGCTGCCCCCGCGGCCAAGCTGCCGACGCAGGGCCTGCGAGTCCTGATCCAAGGAGGATACCATGCCCGACCGAGGCTGCGTGACGGTGAGGCAGTGTCGCCTTCTTGTGCTGGTTGCTTCTGCAATACTGGCACTTGCGGGTTGCAGAAGCGGGTTGCCGTCCCCTACCCTGGGCCCTGGAGCAGGGCCATCGCCCACGCCAGTGGGCGCGCAGATCCCTACCCTCACTCCTCTCGTCATGCGGACGAGTGTGCCCACGACGGCGTTGAGCGCCACGCCCGCCATCGGACCTGAGCCATCGGAGACCCTTCTCCCCGCGGTCACCGTGTCCGCTTCTGCCACCCCCTCTTCCCTGACCCCTGCAGTGGTCGATCCGACGCCGACCCGGGTGCAACCTGGCTCGTACGTGATCAGTGATGTCTTGCTGTTTGATGGGGCGCACGATCGCGTCTATGCGCGCGGTCGGGCCGAGGAGCAGAACGGGACGCTTGTCCTGAGCGCCACGGACGGAAACCTGCTCGCTGCGTATGACTATGCCGGAGCTCTGGGCCTCGACGCGGAGCATCGCTGGCTGTACGTGGACGGTGCCGGCCTCGAAGTCGTGATCCTGGATGCTGACACCGGGGAGAGGCTCGCTGCGGTCGCCGTGCCTGCGCAGGAGGGCTATCAGCCCAGGGCGATACCGCCGCAGACCGATCCGGCCCGGGGACAGGTGCTTGCCTTTCGCCAGAATGTGGTGTACGTCGCCGAGGGTGCCAGCGGGCGGGTAGCGCAGACGATCTCCTTCGACTTTGAGAAAAGCAAGGATTGCCGCACCGGTGAGGGCGCTTACCCTATCGAGTGGGCGGCCTTTGACCCATCGGCTCGCATCCTGTATGTGAGCTACCTGTCCTATGTTTGCACCCCATGGTTCGGCTTTGGAATTGTCTCCTATGACCTGGCGTCGGGCCGGCAAATCGTCCAGAGCGGAGAGTATGCTTTTGATGCCACTGCAGACGGCGGCTACCTCTATGGTTCGAGCTGGCACCGCTTTGGCATCGGCTACATCTGGGCATGGCGCGATGGCCGGCCCTGGAGGCGCTCTTCCGAGTGGAACAGCCGGCCGCGGTTTGCCGTAGACCGGGCGCGCCAGCGGCTCTATGGTGACATCGGGGGAAGCCTGGGTGTGCTTGATGCACAGACTATGGACCTGCTCTTTGTGGCCCCGTATCCCGGGGCCGGACAAACGGTCGGCTTCGACGCGGTCGCGGACCGGCTGTATTTCCTCCTGGACGGCCGGTTGCGGGCCGTGGCGGCAGGTGAGGTCAAGGCCCCAATGGCTCAGAACCTGGCGCCCACTGTCGCCCCGACGGTACCGGTTGATTTACTGATAGTGTCACCCAGCTGGCCTGATGACCGGACAGTGATAGGGATCTGGGGCAGGGCGCAGGCGATGGATCGCTGCTATGCCTTTGCTCAGCAGGGGGGCACTCTGTTGCTCAGCGGCGATGGTGGGCAGAGCTGGGCCTTGCCTGGTGCAGGCCTGCCCGAATGCCGGCAGGTCGCCAGCCTGGCCGTCTCGCCTGATTTTGCCCGGGACCAGACCCTGTTGACCGGTTTGGTTGGCCTGGGTATTTTCCGCTCAACGGACGGTGGAAGGCTCTGGAAGCCCGCCAGCGTCGGGCTGGCCTCGATGAGCGTTCAGGAACTGATCCTTTCGCCGGGTTTCGCCTCTGACCAGTTGGCTTTTGTGCGGGTGGCGACAGGCGGACCCTACCGTTCCAGCGACGGCGGGCATACCTGGCAGGAACTGGACCTGCCGGGAGACTTGCCTGCGGAGCAGTTGCTGCTCTCGCCTGGTTTTGCGCGCGACCGCACCGTCTTTGCGCGCTCCGGCTCGGGCGAGCTGTACCGCTCGCGTGACGCCGGGTCCACCTGGCAGGGCCTGAGCATGGCATTGCGGCCCATGGCTCTGTCACCCGAGTTTGACCGGGATGGTACCATCCTTGGCAGTGTACCCGACACCAGTGACCTGTACATCTCCCGTGATAGTGGCACTCACTGGGAGAAACCGGGCAAGACCCCGGCCAATGCCCCAATCCGCTGGCTTAGTCTGGCCCCCCTCTTCGCCAAGTGGGGCGTGGCCTTTGCGCAGGCCCGGGATCCATCGCCTGGTCTGGGGCAGGTTGCCGGCGCCGTGCTGTACCGCACTGGCGATAGCGGTTTGAGTTGGCAGGAGGTGCTTCTCGAGTCGGGCGAACCGCTGGCCGTGCCGCCCGATGCGAGCATGGCCTTCGTGTATGCTCCCGATGTTGAGGAGAATCGGCCTCTGTACCTGCTGTGGACGCAGGAGGATTTCGCCACTACGCCACCAGCAAAGCGGGGCTGTCTCTTCCGCTCGGGCGACGGAGGGATAACCTGGAGGGAGGCGCGCCTGCCGGGCGGGCTGATCCCTACAGCGATCACGGTATCGCCCCATTTCGCTTCCGACAGGCTGGTCTTCTTGGGTGCGGCCGACGGACGCGTTCTGGCTCTTCGTGACGACATGCTCTACTGAAGGAGGTGATTGGCGTGACCACGACTCCTCTGGAGGAAATGCTCCTGGAGCAGGCGCAGGCGCAGCAGAAGATCCAGTTCAATCCCGCGGCTGCCCTGCAGGCTCGCATCTTCGGCGATGGTCTTGTACCCAATTCGGGCGAGTTCGATGTGCCCTTTGGCGCGACGGTGTACCGCGCACAGCGAGCCGAGCACCTGGGCACCGGCGAGGTGCGCGTCTATTACTGTAAGGTCCCGCTGTGGGGCCAGGTCTGGTTTGTCTCGCCGCCGAGCCAGGCCGAAGTGAAGGTTGAGGTGATCGACCGGCCCAGCGTCCATCAGGACAGCCGGGGTGGGCAGAAACCGCGGTACATCATTGTGCACACCACCGAGTCGCCGGTTGGGGTGCCCGCAGAGAACACGGTCAAGTATCTGGTGGGTCCAAATGACCGTGGAGTCAGCGTGCACGAGCTTGCCATGCCCGGTGCAAAGGTATACCGCATGGTTCCTGATGATCTGCTGGCGCATCATGCCCGGTCGGCAAGCGTGCAGTTTCCGGACGGCACACCCTGGCAGTTCGCCAATCACATCACCTGGGGTATCGAGGGCTACCAGGTTGCCGGACGGCCGGTCAGCCAGGATGTTGCGGCGCTGCTGGTGGTGCGTGTGGCGGCTGCCTGCAAGCGGCTGGGGCTCGACCATTCAAGGGTACTTGGCCATTGCGAGATTGACCCGCAGCGCAAGAGCGATCCGGTGGGCATCTGCTGTCCCGGTGCAGAAGGCGTCCTCCAGATTGACGGCTTTCGCGCTTCAGTCGCGGATCTCCTGGTGCAGGATGCACTGCTCACCGCCGCCACGGTGAACCAGGTCATGCGTTTCAACCCGACAGCCTCACTGCAGCGGCAGATCTTTGCCGACCACCTGGCTCCAAACTCGGACGAGTTCGATATTCTCTGCGAAGGTGCCAGCTATCGTGCCCAGCGTGCCGAAGATCTGGCGACGGGCAAGGTCCGTGTGTACTACTGCAAGGTGCCCGACTGGATGAACGTCCTCTACGTGGAGCGCGCGAGCAGCTAAATTCGCGGACACCACCATACGCGCATAATCATACAATCTGATAATCTTGCGGAAGGGCGGAGGCTGTCAAGGGACAACCGTTTTCTGGCCCTCTGTGAATGCCCTGCCTGCTGTCCGTCCGCGGGCGGATCACATCCCTGTAGGAGCAGAATGACTATGGCACAACCTCAGTTGACATTCTTCTGCGAGTTAGAGGCCCAAGAGCTGGAGAGGCTGTTCGCCGACGCAGCGGTCCGACGAGACCTCAAAGCGCTGCATGCTGCGGTGAGCCTGGGGCTGATCGACCTGTGTGATCAACGCGCGGACGTGATACACCGTTTGAATGCGGCTGGCATTCCGGTGATTGCCTGGCAACTGCTGCCGAAGGAGCAAGGATACTGGTTCAACATGGGCAACGCACCGCAAGCTGTCGCCCGGTATGCCGAGTTCAAACGCTGGACGGCGCAGCACGGGCTAGCCTGGGACGGCATTGGCCTGGATATCGAGACGGACATTCGCGAGATGCACCTGCTGGCGGTGGACAGACAGCGCCTTGCCCCGGTACTCCTCAGGCGGCTCTGGAACATCGGTCAACTTCGCCGGGCACAGGCGGCCTACGCAGCATTGGTGGGCCAGATTCGCGCGGATGGGTACCGGGTCGATAGCTACCAGATGCCACTCATTGTGGATGACCGCAAAGCCGGCTCGACGTTGATCCAGCGTCTGTTCGCGACCCTCGATCTGCCTGTAGACCGCGAGGTGCTGATGCTGTATAGCAGCTTCTACCGCCCCTATGGAGCTGCCATCCTGCAAAGTTATGGGCGCGATGCGCAGTCCATCGGCCTGGGTGTGACCGGCGGAGGCGTGCAGATCCCCGATGTATCGTCTCCAGCCTTCCTCGACTGGGAGGAATTTGCCCGTGACCTGCGGCTGGCACAGAGTTGCACCCGGGACATCCACATTTTCAGTCTCGAAGGCTGCGTGCAGCAGGGCTTTCTGAAGCGCCTGCGCAGCTTCGAATGGGATGGGCCCTTTACCCCTCCTGAGATCGGGTCGGGGGTAGTCGAGCACCTGCGCGCAGCAATCAGGATGGGGCTGTGGGCGAGCGCCCACCCCTGGCTTCTGTCTCTGGGCCTTGCCGGCGGATTGTGGCTGCTTGGGCGCAGGAAGAGACTCAGGCGCCGGGCGTGATCGCCGACTAATAGTCCCTCCACCAGTCGTAATCTGACCGCGGGTCGAGGAACGTGCCCGAGTCCACGATCGCGATGACGACCTGGTCGCCGCGGGCGCGCCCGAACGGCTGGCCGGGACGCAGGGCGGGCAGATAGGCGCGACCTGCATCGTTGCAGGCCTGGTACAGAGTTAGCAGGGTCTGATCGACACAGATGCGGTCTATGTGCAGAGTGTACCCCCGGACTACGTTATCCTCACGCGTGTACTTGAGGGTGATCCGGTCACTGGTCGCGTAAATGACCAGTACCTCGCAACCGCTGCCGATGGTGTAGCCCGATTCCGGTACGTGCAGGGTCTCCCCGGGTGTTGCCCTTAACCCCAATGCGCTCACCGGTGGATTCGTGATCAGGGGGCCTGGCCGCATTTGGCCCCAATCCCAATCGTGGACCCGGTAGGTGCTCACAAAGACCGGCAGGCGCGGAGCCCTGAAGAGGCCGGCCAGCTGAGGAGTCAGGGGGTCATGATCCCCCTCATACGTCACCAGTCCAAGATACTGGTCCGTGACCTCATACCCACGCACGGCCAGATTGTGGTCAGGGTGGATCTCGACCAGCATCGTGGGCCCCGGGGGATCAGCCGAGAGGACCGGGTAGTCCTGGGTGGGCAGTGGAGGGCAGGCCGTATCTCGTACCATGACCGGGAGATAGAGACGGATACCGGCTCCGGCGGCGCACGCGCGGGTAGAGACGCACGGCAATCCCTGCGTTGCACAGAGTGCCAGCAGACCAAGGCAGGCGATTGCACGGTGGCATGATTTTGAGAGAGCCTTCATCGCCAGGTATTATACCACGAAAAGCGAGAGACCTGATGGCAGGCGGCGCTTTCCTTGCGCAGCCGCTGTGCTTCTGCCTTTCCCAGGGTATCTCCGTTGCCTCAGAAGCATAACGCGTTGTGCGGGCATTTGCCAGCCCAGGATTCATGGCTAGAATGTGCTGACTGTGATCAAGTGCTGGACGACAGACTGGAGGTCAATATGACTGCAGCAAACCCAGAACCCAAGCAAGAAAGGCCAGCGCACGATTGGTCCAAGGTCGCAACGGCAGTGGGAGGCCTGACGGTGGCTCTGGCGACCCTGTTGACCGCATTGCACACCGTCGGTCTGATCGGCGCGAAGGAGCCGACGCCGACTCCGGTGGCAACCATCGCTCCAGCTCCGCAAGTGACGGCGACACAGGCACCCATGCCAACCCCGATGCCGACGCTGGCGCCAACGCCAACGTCTCTGCTTCTATTGTTGGAGGACGATTTCAGCAATCCGAAGAGTGGTTGGGATCGCGGGGTCGACTCGAGCGCTGAGTGGGGCTACCAGGATGACCAGTATCGCATTCTGGTGCAGGAGGCGGATATCACCGTCTGGGCCAATACTCATGAACGCTATGATCTGGCAAACCTGGTTATGGTGGTCGAGGCACAGCGCGTGGCCGGGCCGCTGGACAACGAGTATGGCGTGATCATCCGCTACCAGGACCGGGCCAACTTTTACCTGTTCGGCGTTAGCAGCGATGGCATGTATTCCGTGCAGATGTTGCGCGATGACAACTGGGAGGACCTGGTTAAGTGGACACCATCGCCTGCCATTGAGCAGGATGAGGGCACGAATGTGCTGCGAGTCGAGGCCACCGGGCCGGAGATGCGCTTTTTGGCCAACAATGAATTGCTCTGTGTGGTCGAGGACTCGACCTTCCCGTCGGGAGGCATCGGACTGGCTGCCGGTTCGTTTGTCGAGGCTGGCGTCGAAGTGCGTTTTGACAATCTGCTCGTGCGGCAAATGCCGTAACGTCGATTACAGGGTGAGGGGGTGTCATGGAACTGCAGGCGAATAGGTTGCGTCTGATTGCTCTGGACGCGGAGAACCTGCGCCTGATGCTGGATGATCCAGAGCTGTTAGAGGGCAACTTGGGCTTGCTTCAGGGCCACGCGGCGGTGGCAGATGAGGTCCTCGATGCAACGCAGGAAATGCTGGATGGGGTTTTGCGTGACCCTGAGCATTACCTGTGGTACACGAATTGGATGATGGCCCTGAATCATCCAGGCCGAGTCGTTGGTGGATTGTGTTTCAAGGGGCCGCCCAATGCTAACGGCGAGGTCGAGATCGGTTACGGCGTGGATACCGAGTACCAGAACCGTGGCTTGATGACCGAAACGCTGCTCGTGATGTGCCGCTGGGCATTCGAGCAGCCCGGGGTCGCGGCTATTCTGGCCGAAACAGAGAGGGCTAACCTGGCGTCGCAGCGTGTGCTGCAAAAGACCGGGTTCGTTCCGTTCCGTGAGACCGAGACGATGCGCTGGTGGCGGCTCGAGCGCACGCCAGAGCCGGATGGCGTCTGTTCGTCTTGGCCTGGTCAGGAATAGCCGCGGGCTGGCCGTTTCTGCCGGTTCCATCTACGTCAAGAGAGGGGGATTGCATGGCTGTCACTCAGGTGCTGGGTATCGTGGGGAGTCCAAGACACGACGGAAACACTGAGATTCTGGTGGATGAGGTCTTGCGTGGAGCCCAGGAGGCCGGTGCAAGTGTGCAAAAGGTCTTTCTGAGTGACCTTGACATTACACCATGCAATGCTTGCGATGGGTGCGTGGACACCGGTGAGTGTATCACCGACGATGCGATGGAGGACCTGTTTCCCAGAATGTGGCAGAGCCAGGTGTGGGTCCTGGGCACACCGGTATACTGGTGGGGCCCGAGCGCGCAATTCAAGACCTTTGTCGACCGCTGGTACGCCAAAGTGCACCGCCGGGAGGACAAGGCCCTTTTCAAGGGGCGGCGGGTGATCCTGGTCGTCCCCATGGGTGATGATGATCCGGCTACACCACGCAACGTGGTCGGCATGATGACAGACGCCCTGAAATACCTGCACGCAGAGCTTTTTGCCACCGTGCTTGCGCTGGGCGCTGGCGACCGGGGCGATGTGAACAAGCTCCCTGATGTGCTGACAGCGGCATATGGCGCGGGCCGGGCGGCAGTGCAGGCAGACGCAGGAGGGACAGCATGCGGTCAATGACCAAGCGAGAACGGCTCGAGGCAACCATTGCCGGTCAGCCAACCGACCGGCCTGCAATCTCGTTGTGGCGGCACTGGCCCGGCGATGACCAGCGCGCTGCCGACCTGGCGCGCGCGACGGTCGAGTTCCAACAGAAATATGACTGGGATTTCGTAAAGTGCATGCCCGCCAGCAACTACTGCATCGCCGACTGGGGGGCTCAGGATGCGTGGGTGGGCAACGAGGAAGGCACGCGCCAGTGGGGACCGCGCGTCATTCAGAAGCCGGAGGATTGGGCGCGCCTGCCTGTGCTGGACCCCCGCAAGGGAATGCTGGTGGAGATGCACGAAGCAATTCGCCTGATCAGCCAGGGACTGGGCAAGGACGTGCCATTCATCTGGACCATCTTCAATCCTCTGGCTCAGGCCAAGAACCTTGCCGGCGAGCGCCTGCTGTCCGATATGCGCCAGTTTCCCGATGCGCTCAAAGCCGGGCTGGAGGTCATCACCACAAGCACCGTCAACTTTCTGGAGGCGGTAAGCGATACTGGCCTTGCCGGGGTCTTCCTGGCTTTGCAGCACGCGACCTACAACCTCCTCAGCGAGGCGGAGTATCGCGAATTCGGACGGCCGTATGATCTGCGTGTTCTCGAGGCAGCGCGGGGATTATGGTTCAATCTCGCACACGTGCATGGCGAGCATGTGATGTTCGGTCTGGCAGCTGACTACCCCGTGCAGGCCATGAACTGGCACGACCGGGAGACACCACCGTTGTTGGGTGAGGCATTGCCGCGCTTTCCCGGTGCCCTGGTGGGCGGTCTGCACCGTACTCAGACCATGCTACGTGGCACCCCGGATGCTATCCGGGCCGAGATTCGCTCTGCCCTGGCAGCCACCCGGGGCCGCCGCCTGATCATTGGCACTGGCTGTGTGATGTGGATCACGACACCGGTGGGGAACATTCGCGCGGCTCGGGAGGCGGTTAACAAGGCGACGTAGGCGGAGCTCGTCACCCGGTGGCTTCGCCCGATCTAGGCTCGGCGCGCCGTCTGCAGAAAGGGCCCGTCCACGGTCGTACCGTGGACGGGCCCTTCATTCACTTGCCCTGGTGAACCCTAGCGGTTAGCGAACCGCTGGGAGTTCAGCGGGGCTAGTGCCACTGGATTACCAGTCTCGGGTGTACGCTCTCGTCGCTGTACTCGCTGCTGGCGAAGAAGACGCTTGCGTTCTCCTGCTCTGCCTCTGACTTGAACAGCATACCGTTGTTGGCCGTGGTGCCATTGACCCACTCCTGCACCAGGGCAGTCACGTCAAAGGCGTGCCAGTAGCGGGGGTTACCCGTCGTCAGGGTGAACTCGGCAGCGGCACGGCGGTCCAACGTGGTGTCGCCGCAGCCCGCGATAGCCCAGGGATTGCCGGCCTGTGCATCGATCCAGGTCGCCTCGGCTACCGTAACCGGCCGCAAGATGGCGTAAGCACCTACCGTGATGTTTGCTCCGAGTCCGCTCCAGCCCTGGCCGAACAACTGCAGCGAAGCGGCGTCGATCACCGCACTGGCCGGCAGCGCCACCGCGAACTTGACAATTCCAGAGCGCGGTCCCGTGTTCCAGGTGCCGACCTCAACCATCGACTTGCCGGAGAGCGGGCCAGGATCAGCAGGATCCTCGTAGCGGCGGATCTCGGTGTCCTCGACCTTGAGCACGGTGAAGAGGGCACGGCCCTCGACCTCGTGATCGATTGGACCAACGGTCTGGTTGTACCACGCAATGTACTCGTTCAGGCCGAGTTGCATGTCGTAGTACGTATCCCACCTGTTGGTGCCTTCGGCGAAGGTGACAAAGCCATCTCCACCGGGGGCCAGGAAGTTGTTCGTTACCACACGGTAGGTCTTGGCGGGATCGAGCAACTTGCCACCGACGCGGACGTCAAAGGCACTCCACTCCGTTGGGCTGGCGCAGCCGCAGTCGTTGTACCAGCGCCAGGTGACGCCGGAGGACTGCAGGATGCCCTTGTAGAGACTGGCGGACTGGTCGAGCAGCGCCTGGATCTGCGCACCGGTGAGATCCATCAGGAACAGCGTGTTGGCGAACGGCAGCACGGTGAACGTGTCGCCCCAGGTGATGTTGTAGGGCAGCTCTGCGCCCGCAGGCGCCTTGATGTCGGCGCGCAGGCCACCGGCGTTGGTGAAGCCCACCTGGACAGACTCGTTCAGCACGCCGTCATCGTACATGTCGGCCTTCCAGACCATGCTGTCGGCGACCAGGTTGCCGACGTTGGACTCGCCGTTGTAGTTGCGTACCAGGTCGACGTTGCTCATCCCCACCGGTTCGGCGAGGATGGGTGCCACGATGTCGGCCCAGTAGGCTACGCGCTCGGCCACTGCCGTATCGGGTGTCAGCTTGTTGTTGATGGTGATCAGCTTGGCACCGTCAAACGTCACTTCCTCGTCCTCGACCTTGTAAGTAAAGTCCACGCGGCCGAGGTAGCGTCCGGCGTAGTAGGCTTGGACGATGGGGATGTCGCCGACCATGACCGGAGCGTTGAGCGTCTGGTGCTGGTGACCGGAGATGATCAGATCCACCGGCTTGCCAGCATCGAGCAATTCCTGCGCCACGGTCTTCATGCCCTTGAACGGGCCACTGTCGTCCGTGCCCATGTGCGCCAGGAGGATCAGCACATCGGACTGCTCCGCGACCTCGTCGTAGTAGTGCAGCACGCTTTCGGTCATGTCCTTAAAGACCAGACCGTCGGTGGTGCCGCGCAAAGTGACGTTCGGGGTCTCGTCAGTGGTCAGGCCGATGACGCCGACCTTGACTTCGCCACCCGCCACGCCCAGGGTAAGGATGTGATAGGGCTTGAGCCAGGTTGGTGAGTCCCACTCAGTGCCAGCTACCACGATATTGGCGCTGATCCACGGCCAGGTCGACTGGTTGATGCGGGTCTGCAGCAGATCCTGGCCCTTGTCGAACTCGTGGTTGCCGAACGTGCTGAGGTCGTAGCCGATCATGTTGTAGATGTCGATGGTGCTCTCGCCCATAGTGAGAGCAGAGATCGGTGCACCGCCGAAGAAGATGTCGCCGGCGTCCAGCAGTGCCACGTTATCCGCGCCCAGCTCCGACCGGATCGACTTGACCTGGCCGGCAAGATACGCGGAGCCGCCGCGGCCGCTGCTGTCACTCTGCAGGTTGCCGTGGAAGTCGTTGGTGTGCAGGATGCTGAACTTGACCATCGACGGGGCGAAGACAATGCGGCCTTCCGGGGCCGGAGAGACCGGCGTGTGCGCCTTGATGTACTCGATCACCACGTCGCGCACATAGTACTGCGTGTCGGCGACGAGCTGATCCAGCGGCCAGATCGTGACGCCACCATCGCTGTACTGGCAGGCGCCCGCGGCCAGGTAGTTCACCGAGGATACATTGTAGTA
>JAEAMG010002515.1_pt1 | contig 11267 bp, 11 predicted proteins | sample 8958741 | NCBI WGS metagenome assembly JAEAMG01 (sample SAMN16933256, study PRJNA681125) | bioreactor sludge metagenome | isolation source: anaerobic bioreactor treating anionic surfactant - SDBS | place: India: Bengaluru | collected 2019-02-28
CTTCCTTGGTGCGCCAGAAATCCTACCGGCGGCGCTTGTGGCATGCGGGCGCACCACGTAAGTTACGCCTACTGGAGCGATCATCCACGGCGATAGCCCTTTAGTCCAACGCCTGGTTGCTTCCCGCTGTAGGGTAGAGGCCGTTACTCGGCTCAGAAAAAACTGTCGAAACGATGTTGTTCCAATTTCACCTTTTCCTGGACGCCTTCCTGAATGAACACCGACGTAACAGCCGGCCAGGACCATGAGACGTAAGCCGTATAGCTTTTGTCATTCATGGGAAAAGGCATTTTCACCTCAGCCGTACCCGAAACGCCCACCAGACCTCCCAGGCTCAAAGACCTTGTCAGATTATACTTCCATTCCGCACCGGTAGGCATGGTGTAGAGACCCTGAATCCCGATGGATTGGGCACTGAGATGGCCCGTCCCGATAAAAGTGGAGCCATCCGCAAACGCGACGCTTTCCTCCGAAAGCGTTGCCACACCCGGGTTTTCCAAAAAATGGCTCTCGACATAATGGGGATACTGAAAATGAAAGTCCATGGTCTGCTCACCCCACTTGTTGGAATGGATGCTGACAATCCCCTCCACCGCCGTGTAGTAGATACGCTCTTTTGTCAAGAAGGAAACGACCATGTATAGAGCAACAAAGGCAATGACGCCGAAGACCAGGTACCCGATCAACTTATTCATGACGGATGCTCCTCAATGCCGCAATAGCAGGCCTGCAAAAAGATGTGCTTGATTCAGGTTATAAACCGTGTTCATGATATCAAATAAGCCTTTCCATTGAATGTACTATACCCGGAGTCAATCTTGTACTTCCCAAGGCCAGAATCGAACTGGCGACGCACAGATTCTCAGTCTATTGATTATCATCATACTGCCATCCCAGCAGAGATTGAGGAACTCATATTTTATTGATACGGATTACCCATACCCGCGCCCAGAATGCAACACAAATGCAAAACGGCATCTGGAACGATGAATGCAAAGTAACCAATCGGGACAATGATGAGCCAGGCGACACCGTTAAGCACTTGACCTTTGTACATCTGGCCAAGGCCAGGAATTAGGAGACTAAGCAACATGGCCACCAATGGGTTCCATCTCGGTACTGGGTTCGTTACGTGAATGTGGGTCTGTGCCATATTTTCTTCTTCGGCAATCCAAGGCGTGAAGTCATACTGTTCGTTTTTCCAGACCGATTTCACATCAACCTTTTTAATGTTTCCAAAATCTATTTTGCTCATGGGTTTTCTTTATTAGATATAAATTATGCCCGTAATTGTCAATGACCCGACCAATAGTCTCCGCATTGTATTATTGCCGCGCGCTGGAGCCAGTACCGTTCCCGCTCAGCCTGCGTTTCGCCCAACATAGTTTTTCAGTTGGTCGGTCAACAATAGCATTCATAACTTCATGGAAATCATAGACATTATGGGCGACTAGCCTAACCGACCGCAGCATTTCTTATACTTCCGCCCACTGCCGCAGGGACATAAGTCATTTGGTTGGGGCTTTGGGGTGCAAGCCTCGCTAAAAGGGGCGCCGGTCTCGATAGGCTGTTCATTCCACAAAGAAAAGGCTTTACTGGTTTGTTCACAGGTGTTCTTATAAAGCAGGCGAAGATCGTGATGCCGTTTTGCGAGTTGCGCAACAACTCCGGGGTTGGCCTCAAGGAGCGACCGAAATAACGTTTCGAGAGCCGGTTCCTTTTCCCAGGGCGAATGCACCGGTTTAACCGTACCCGTGCGTGTATTTATGAACGCGGAGGCTGTGGTTTGAAGACTTTCAAACTTGCCGTTCGCCTGTTCCCGATAACACTCGAAATCAACAATCACCTCCTCACAGTCGCAATCCGGATTGCAGCAGTAAAAGTCATTCATCAGAAAACAGTCCTGCCCCAAATTAAAATTAAAGGGCCTTATCCACGGCAGGACTTCCACTACGTGCACCAGTAGACTCGGATTACGGACCACCCTGACAGGAAAAGGGGCGGTAAGTGTGGTATAGTCCGCTTCTTCTGTTCTTCGCGCCTTAAACCTTCGAAACATAGCTGCAAGCAAATTCCAATCCGCCTCGCTCATCGCCTTTATCAAGGCCTTGGCAAAGAGTAGCGTATCTTTGGAGGCCTTGTGTTTGGACGTTTTTTGAACACGTTTTTTTTCGATGTCCAGAGTAAACTCAAGAGGCGTTTTTGTTGCTTCTATTCCAGCATCCAACGGAAAACAGCAAAAGGTAACACTATAGCACCGGCATATCGGATTGTCACAAAAGCCAAATTTCGCGGAAAAAGACTTTCCCGCATAGGGGCCACTTTCCAAACAAAGGATTTTCGTGCCCGATTGTTCATCATGGATCAGGATGTCTTTTTGCATGTGTATCCTCGGTATAGACGGAAACCACCGAATAGCATATTGCGCCGAAAGGATTCTTACCCGGAATCGAATGTCGCCTGGGAGTCTCTATTCGGGCGACCTTGTCGTAAAATAGAATAACGCATTGCGTTACTCTTTCTCCATATCATCTTCATCCTACTATGCATCTTCTTCCAGGGTTCCTTCAAACATTTCCCCCTGCACCGGCACGGCTACGACCTCTTCTTACGCCGGGACGATTAGGTCGTCGAAGAAGGCGAGGCGGAGTGCGTCGAGGGTGGCGGCTTCGTGGCGGACGAAGTTGTCTTTGACCCGGGAGCGGGGGATGGCGTTGAGCATGACCTGGAGGCAGGCCTTGTCAACCACCATCCCCGGCAACCCTTATCCGTGGCCCTGGGCGAGGTGGTACAGGGCAGTGAGATTATGGGTCTTGCCGCCGCCGAAAGACGTTTCCAGCGGATGAAGGGACTGTTCGCCGGGGCCTTGCCCGACAGACGATCCAGCACTTCACGGAGGCGCGTTTTCAGCCCTTCCGTCGGATAGGTGTTTTCAAAGAAGCGTTTCGATTCGCTGCAGGCGAGGTTCGCGGTCCCCTCAATGACATCGCGCAGGCGCGCCGCGAACATCTCATCCTTCAACTCCCCCTGAAGGACCTCTTCGCGAGGGACACAGGCATCGAAAACGGTTTTCACCGTTCCCCTTTCTGCGTCAGGGCGCGTGATGGCAGCTAATCGCTCAACTACCATCATAAAAAACAAGAAATCGAACGCATGGGCGTAGAAAAAATGGGACTGTTCCCGCCGCAAATTATACGTGATCGTTTGTTAATATGAGTGCATTGATACCTGCTTTAGACTTTGGGTTTGCGCATAACCAGGCGGCGGAAACTGTACCACATTTTTTCTGTCCTGTACCCCACGCCTGCAAAAAGTCTGGGACAGCATCCGGCTCAATTCAGGAGTACGTACATCGCTCATGAGTTTCGCTTGCGTCGGTGGCAGTTCCATTTTTTGCTACTACAATTCAAAAAGTGATGCGTCATAGCAAGCCGGACATCACGGCGCGGGTATACATCCATGCGAACATGTCCGATTTCCGGGGCGCGGTGGAAATGTTGTCGGGAATCGGTGGGGGCATGGTGGATGAAAAACAGGCGACGGAAGCGGTGGGAAATGGCACATCCCAAGACACACTAAAAGGCACACTTGCTGACGTCAAAACGTTACATTTACGTCATCCAATGCCGTTTCGGGGGATTCTGGCAAGAAAAAATCAAGCAAGAAAAAAGCCGTGTTTACGGACGTTTCAGTCAATAAACACGGGGATTCTTGTAAAAAAGAAATGGTGCCAAGGGCCAGAATCGAACTGGCGACACGCGGATTTTCAGTCCGCTGCTCTACCAACTGAGCTACCTCGGCACACTGGGCAAATTATAGATTAATGAAAACACGGTTGTCAACTCGATTGTCATGTTGACAAAACCGCGCCCCATGTATTATTTCTTTTCGCGGTGAAGGGTGTGTTTGCGCAGGGTGGCGTTGTATTTTTTGAGTTCGAGGCGCTCAGGATGCTTGCGCTTGTTTTTTTCCGTGTTGTAGCGCGAGGTGCCGGGCGCTTCGGTGCATTCGAGGATAATGGTTTCGCGGTTACCTTTTGCCTTGGATGCCATGGCTGTTTCTCCTTGTCTTATCCGCATGCATTAGCGGGCGGAATAATTTTTTATGAATGATACGGCGAAAGTCAGATACGCGTCGGGTTGGGCGCATCTCCGTATATTTTTTGGGGATCGAATACTTTTTCCGTTTCTGTAAAGGACAGGGTAATACCATTTTTTGCCGCATCGCCCACTGGCACGGCGCGGTAAAAACAGGAGCGGTACCCCACATGGCAGCTGGCGCCGCCCTGCACGTCCACGCGCAACCATATCGTATCCTGGTCATCATCAATGCGCATTTCGCGAACTTTTTGGATGAGGCCACTGGTAGCGCCCTTGTGCCATAGCACATTGCGACTGCGGCTCCAGTAAACAGCTTCGCCCAGTTCGATGGTCTTTTTCAAGGCTTCCGCGTTCATGTAAGCGTGCATCAGCAATTCGCCCGTTTCATAGTCCGTTGTGACCACGGGCACGAGTCCGTTAGCGTCGAACTTGGGAGCGAGTTCGTTTCCCTCTTCCACTTGTTCTACCGTTTTTCGTTCTGCAAAGTCTATCACGTACGATACAGCCTTTCAGCGTATTGAGATTGGAATTGTTTCTTGTGATGCCGGATGATGTCCAGGGCGGCCAGAAACGGGTTCTAGTATACAAAATTCAGACGGGGCACTGCACCTTTTGAATGGGGACTTTTGAATGAGGAAGGGGGATAGCGTTCCTGTACCACAGGCCTGACACCCGGGCATGACCGTCAGTGTATGTCATTTGAACTAACCTAAGCTTCCTGCTATTTTTTGCAGCATCGTATTATTGCCGCGTGCTGGAGCCCATCCGCGTTTTCGCTATGGTATGACTCACCCTGCCAAGAAACTCAAATCACACCTTCTTGCTATAAAATAACTTAACCAAATCCGGGTTGTTCGTGAATCATCTCGATTACGAGATGCTCGCACAAGTACGACACACGCATGATCGTCGTCGTAATCGGGCGCACATTCGTAATCGAAAAGTTCCTGTGTACAAATCCCCCTGACACGCCGGGGTGGGGGGGGGCAATGAATAAATCTCTATTGAATTCTGTTTAAAAAAGAGATGGATATATAAAGATGAACACAGCGATCAACATACTTCGTGAAATTGGTCTCGTGACAGGGGATATGGCTCCGTATTTGCTGTTTGGCTTTGGAATAGCCGGTGTATTACATATTTTTACATCGGAATCATGGCTGCAGCGGCATCTTGGCGGCCCCGGATTCAAGCCTGTTTTAAAAAGTGTTCTGCTGGGGGTACCCCTTCCTTTGTGTTCCTGTGGTGTCATTGGGGTTTCCGCTTCGCTACGCAAACAGGGGGCAAGCCCCGCCGCGGTAACGGGGTTTCTTATCGCCACCCCTCAAACGGGTGTGGATTCCATTCTGGCAACGTGGGGCATGCTGGGCCCTGTATTGGGTGTCTTCAGGCCCTTGGTGGCGTTCATAACCGGACTTGTCGGAGGCGCCGTGGTGGCACTATTGGACAAAACTTCCTCTTCAGAACACCAGGAAAGAACCGAAACGAATACGGAATGCTGTTCAGCGGGAAACAAGTCTAAAATTACATTCGGCGAGGCATTGCGATACGGCTTTGTCACCCTGCCCCGCGATATCGCCAAACCGCTTGCGGTGGGTATCGTGCTCTCCGGTTTGATGGGTGCGTTGCTGCCAAAAGGCATTCTGGCCCCCTATATAGGCGGTGGTTTGTCCGCCATGATTGTGATGGTTGCGATTGGAATTCCCCTATATGTATGCGCCACGGCCTCTATCCCCCTGGCTGTTGGTTTCATACATCTGGGCGCCACAGCCGGCACCGCTTTGGCCTTCCTGATTGCCGGGCCGGCCACTAATGCCGCCACGATAGCCACGGTATGGAAAACGCTTGGGCGCAGGCCGACATTCATTTACGTGGGAGCCGTAGCGATTGGCGGGATTCTGTCTGGCCTGTTGTTTGACACGCTTGCGCAGCAGTTTATGACGGATATTTCCGGATTTACGCAAGCCCATGCGCATCATACTGCAGAAGCTGGCGATACAAACTTTTTTGCCGCGTTCCTGTTGCTTATGGTCCTGGCCAACAGCCTCTATGGAAACAAAGCGCGGCGTTATCTGTTTGGCGCTTCAGATGGAACCATGCCGACGGGGGAGGGTAAGAACAGCATCGAACTGACCATTTCCGGGATGCGTTGCGAGAATTGCGCCAGGACGGTGAGCAAAGAATTGGAAACTCTCTCCGGAGTAGAGGCTGTCACAGTCAATCTCGAAAATGGAAAAGCACGGATAATCGGCAAACTGGATGATCCGGAACCCTTGCTGCAAACGGTCAAAAAACTGGGCTACCAGGTTACGCTCTCTGGTTAAAGATAGTGGCGTCCTTACGCCTGCTTGACACCGATGTACACGTGGCAGGGCGGCATATTTTTCCAGATGGGCCCGAGACGTTTAACACCGGGGAATTTGGCGGGGAGTTTTTCCTTGAAGAAATGATGTCCCGATTTAAACAGCGGGCTGAAGGCATACGCGAAGGTTACAAAACGACCGCCTGGCCCCAGGACGTTGTAGGTGGCATCAAGAATTTTATCTTGAAGCGCATCGTCAAAGCGGGACCATGGAAGGCCTGAAACAATCACGTCACAATGGTCATACCCCGCCTGGTTCAAGTATTTCGCGGCATTTTGGGCGCCGTCATGAATTACCTGGACCCCGGGACAGCGACGCTTTGTGGCGGCAACCAGGACGGGATTTACCTCCATTGCGATTAAGGAACTGTCCGTGTCCATCTTTCTGTATATTGCCTCAGTAAAAACGCCCTCCCCGGATCCGCATTCCACAATTATCCGGGCCCCGGCCAATGCAGCAATGTCCGTCACGGCTTCGGCCAGGGCCTTGCTACTGGGACCCAATGCGCCCGTCGTCTTGTTTTCCCGTATTACTTCCTTCATAAAAGTGAACCATGGCATTGGTGTTTCTCTCCTTAATTTCTTCAGCGCAGCGGCAAAAGTATTTCTGTACGCCAACAAACAGTTAATCTTTAAACAATTATTATGCAAACCAGGGGGCGCTGTCAAATTATGGATGGCATTGTGTTTGTGGCGGCTGCAAGTACAACGAAAAGGCGGATATCCTTCATGCAGCAAGCATGAAGCATATCCGCCATCTATAAGACCCCTCAGTCCTTGATACGAACCGTGATTAAAATGATGTGTGTTCTTTTTTAAAGACGCCTTTTACCCCCCGGAGGAAAATGTTTCCGTAGAGGTAAAAGCCGGCCTCTATGCGCCCGCGCCTTGCTTCGAGCGATTGGCGCGCTGCATTAGGGAAGACTTGCGCCGTGCCGCTTGATTCCTGGGTATGACGCCTTTTGAATAGGCGCGGTCAATTGCAGATATGGCGTCAACCAGCGCCTTTTGCGCTTCTTCCGGGGACACGGTTTTTACGGCAGCGTCAGCACTCTTGACCAATGTCTTAACCCGTGAACGTATGGCAACGTTTCTTTTGCGCCGAATCTCATTTGTCTGGATGCGTTTCTTCTGCGATCTTATATTTGCCATTAAGAAATTCTCCTGATGTGGGGATGGGAATCTGAACTAATCAGCGATAGTATATCATTTGTTCAGCCATGAATCAAAATATCACTTCGAATCTTGTGCGCAGCAATGGGAACACCTTCTTCACCGAATGTCGTCCGCGGGGCAGCCTTAAAAACGGTCCAAAAGCCACACATGGGGGGTTCGCTTTGGAAAAACAAGGCGAAGGAAGGAGGTGGCGCATTGGCTCAGGATGCGTCTTTTTTCAGTGAGCACATCATTCAGGTAACGATACCCGGCAAGTAATTGCACAAACTCCGCGCCGGAAAGACTTACTTTGTTTTCGCCGGGACAGGCGGAAATATCTATTGTGCCGTGGCGGCAGCGAATTCTATACGGTACGCGATCAACCACCAGGGTAACTGTGGCCTCCATGTTGTCGGCGGCGGAAGTCTTCAATAGGCATTCCCATTCCGCGGTCATGGACTCCAGAGTTTCCTCAATGTTTACTACCGCCAGCATGCCATGACTGTTCCGGTAAACGTGCATTTCATGATCCGTGCGATAACGCATCAGAAACCTGATGAAGGGATGGCAGGGAGGCGCATTAAACCGTATGCGGCCCGCGAATTCGTTCCGGGCATGAATGAGACACGCGCGCAGCAAGTCGGGAAACCATGCTTTATCCATTGCTCCAAACTCGTCAACGTGGAATTCCTCGCCATTGGACCGCCCCAGATAATAGGCGATTACCTTGCCCTTTGCGTCAGTGAGGATTCGCGTTTCCTTCCAACGTCCCCATTGCGTGCTGAAATGGCCGGAGGAACGTATAATGGAACAGGCTGTGTCGGCATCGCCCCGGTTATGAATACCCAGGACGGCCTGAATATCACCGGGCTTCATGCGCCGTTCCTTGAAGTCATGGCGCCCGGCCAAGTCCGCTTCGCGCAACGCAATAGTACTCGCATATTCGGGAAGTGCGGAGGCATACCCCCAGCGATGATAAAAGTCCGCGATACCAAACAACATGGAAAGGTGATATCCCCGGGATTTCATAAACCGCATGGTGTCGTTCATCAGGAGGGCGCCGTATCCCTCCCGGCGCCATGGACCGGCCGTGGTAACGTTGCCGATGCCGCCCAGTTTCATGCGCGCCTCCCCAATGCGAATGGTATGTGTAAACAAACAGAGACAGGAAACCAATTGCCCGTCAAGCATCAAGAGACGCGTATGCTCCCGGCGGTATTCCGGATGGTTGGAAAGATAAGTATCCAATTGCATGCGCATCGGATAATAGCCAGGATAATGTACCTTTGTAATCAGATCATTTGCCGCTTCCTGTTCTTCGGGGGTTTCGGCGCCTTTGATAAGTATCCTGGGCATATAGGGGTTATCCGTTGACTACTAAGTTTTTAGCGGAATCTAGATCATACGATATGGGAAAGCCCGCGTCAAACGCGTAAGTTTCTACGCTTCGTCCGAGACTTCGCCCGGAAGAAGTGGCGCCTTCGGCGCAATCAGACTGTCCTATACTGGGATCGCCGGTATCCTGCCGGCAGGAGACATTTATGCGCCAAGGAGGCCGGCAGGATGCCAGCGCTCCCAGTATTTCAAACTCATAATTAATTGTCAGCAAAACGGCACTAAGTGCTTAACTGTATATTACCGTGGTGGCCTTGCCACGAGGCTTTCCTCGCATTTGATAAATGCGGACGGATTCGGTATTCATGCCTATTCTTGTTCCTCATCGAGAGGAGTAAGTGTATCCGGGGTGGTGCTTAATGCTTCTCCTGGCGGAGCGAAACACAAGACTACCGTATCCCGCCCGAGGGCATCTTTTTCTGTAAATACAACATACTGCTCCCCCAAATCGGGCCATTTCTTTTGTTCCACACCCCTTCTGTAATAGTTGATTGCTTCCTCCACGCTAAAAGCTTCGCCGGTGGGAATTTGCGCATAATAGGCCTCACCGAGTACCGCCTCCTGGTATTTTTGTTTAAGCAAACCGGCACAAAAATCCCGCGGATTTTCGGGTGGCGCCAAAGAATCGGGTTGGAAAGCCAGCACGGAAATAAGCGTTTCTGCCAAACCATCCACTGATGGAGACTGCACCTCTTCCACGACATCATAAACGCCGCCATACACGTCCGCTTGTTGAAACTGGGATTTACAGTTGCCGCAGATGGCCTTGCCGCCAACGCTTTCAATCGGATCGCCCGCATTCCATATCTTGCCCAGGTTCCCCTTCATCAGAACATTTCCACATTGGGGGCATTTCCACTTTCGGGCGGCAGTCACGGTTCCCGAACGCAAACCGGCGGTGGGGGACTGTAAAGTCGGTATTTCGGGAATCTCGGTCACTCTAAGGGTTCCAGCATCGTTTGTTTCTTTGCCCTCGTGTTCTTGAGCGGCCATCTGCGTCTCTTGAAGTGTATATAATTCCTTAAGCAGGTCCCCCCGAATGCTCAATCCCGCCAGGGTATCTTCATCGCTTTCGGTTATGACAACCAACGGACCAAAGTGGTTCCGAATCACCTCGCGTATTTTTCCGTACTGACTCCCGAGGGAGCTCTCCTGCCTTTCTCTTCTGTCGGGTTGGCCGTACTTTTCCACAATCGCCTTCAATGTGATATGCGCCTCGCCTGTACTGCCATCCCACGGGAACTCCAGAAATTCATCATCCGAAATATCGGACTCGGGAGGCAGGGCTTCCTGTTGCATGGGGAAAACTGCGCTCATGTCAATTTCTTCACCCAGAATGTTTTTAGCGCGTTCCACAGGAGAAGTTTCGGGCGCTGCACGTTGCTCGGTTTCTGGTCTTAGCGACGCCTCAGGCCTCGGCCCGGGCGCCATTATTGAGGTACCGCGGATGAGAATGAAAACACCTCCGGCGATAAGCAGGCCTGCTATGCAACCAACCAGTGCGGCCCATACAGGCGTTCTCCGGCGGTGTTTCGGAGGCACTTCTTGGGAAAGCTGATCGGCGAGTATCCATTCGCTGAGTTCCGCCACCTCGGCGCTATACTGGGTTTGTGCGAGTTCTTCGCAAATAGCCAGCGCTTCCGTTCCCTTTCCCGTGGCCACCAGCAGTTTTGCGCGCGCGAAACATAATGTAGGGTGCTTGGGATATGCGTTTACAAGTCTTTCCAGAATATCCAATGCCTCGGCATATTGCTCCGCCGCCGCAAGTTGTGTCGCCTGCGCATATAATTCTTTTACATCATTTTTATCCATGACGCTTCCTCTCTGATCATACCGGATTCTCGCGCGCTGCCATCGAATTCACTACAGCATCCCCATACGGTCGTTTCCCATTCACAAACAAAACCCTTTTTCGCACGTATGGCTGAATTGCTGTCATGCCATACGGGCAATAGTGAAGATCAACACAGGCATGGGACGGTTATCAAACGGTCCATGGGACGGGACAGGCGCATGCGTCCGCTCTTCGTGTCCTTGCTTTCGCGGCTTCGGTGTAACTGCAGGCAGCGGTTGACCCTGCCAGGTCGTTATGCCTTCTTTAGTATACCCGGTGACCGGCTTTGAATTCGAGAAGAACCTGCCGCTTTATACCATAAGGTTTTCATAGAAATAGGAAGAAACAACCCCGCATGATAAAAACAACTTCAGACCTCCTGACCTCGGCGGAAATTGGTATTGCACTTTTTTTTGGTTTC